>Ga0315279_10004064_pt1 | contig 19855 bp, 18 predicted proteins | sample YL17G06_20_MG_FD_203694 | JGI IMG/M metagenome (GOLD analysis project Ga0315279, IMG submission 203694) | Sediment microbial communities from Yellowstone Lake, YNP, Wyoming, USA - YL17G06_20 | ecosystem: Environmental > Aquatic > Freshwater > Lake > Sediment | place: USA: Wyoming | collected... | reverse complement strand
CTTGACATCTACAGATTCAACGAGAACACCATCAAAATCAAAGATGATGGCATCATATTTTCTCATTATCCTTCTCCCACCCTAATATTGTGCATGGTGCGCCGTCAGCATTTGCGAATCGCAGCGGCAATGCTATTACTCGGTTCAAACTCTCCGAATGACTGATTTCTTTGAGGGATAAATCTTCAAATAATAATATCTCTTGTCCAAGAAATGCCTTGTGCGCCTTTCTGCCTTCTTCACGATGCCAAAAACTTGATATGGAAATGAAATCCACTCCTAATGCACGTATTGATGGATAAAATTTGCTCAAATCAACTGCCATCGAGAAAGCAATGCCTGGCCCACTTTTCCAGTAAAGCTCATCATCTCTATACTGCTCAAAACCAGTACGCAACAAAACTAAATCCACTTGATGATTCACTGATAAATCTGAAGGTAGCTTCTGCAGATTGATCAATTCACCGGGCCGAACCGAAATTTCCAAAAGCCGAGGGAAATTGAACACCCATGTTTCAGGGGGATAATCAACGATGGTCTTCCCCTTATCAATAAAATGGGAAGGTGCATCAACATGCGTGCCTGCGTGACTGGAAATTGTCAGGCGACTCGTATTACAGGTATCGCCTGTCTTAATACTGTTATAAGGTTGAACAAAGATATCATATACTCCCCCATACATGGGTGTTGATCGTTCGATAACATGCGAAATCCAGATTAGTTTCAAAATAATCAGGATAGAATGATTAAAGGGCTCGGGCTTTTTTCAAGCCAGCCAATAGATTTTCCACAGCACATCGTTCCATTAGCCGCCGTGCCTCAAGGGCATAGGAACCTATATGCGGAGTTAGAACTACGTTCTTGAGACGGCATAGAGGGCCTTCATATGGTTCATGATTAAAAACATCGAGACAGGCGTACCCTAGACGACCGTTGCGAAGGCATTGATACAGAGATTCCTCATCAATCAAACTCCCTCTTGCCGTATTGACCAAGATTACGTTTTGTTTCTTTATAGATTGAAATTCCGCAGCCCCCATGATCACTTCATTACCGGCCGCATGAATAGAGATCACATCCGCTGTTTTCAAAAGGTCATGGAGTGGTACGGCTGTTGCCCAAGAAACATTGCTGGGACATGGATCATAATAGAACACACAGGCACCGAAAGCTTTCACCAGTTCCCCCACCCGTTGCCCTATAGCCCCAAACCCAATGATACCGACCTCTCTGCCCAGAAGGAGACCGCCCATTTTTTTCCGCCACCGGCCTTGTCGAACCATCCGGTCCTGATCTGGAATAAAACGCAAACCGGATAAAATTAGTCCGATTGTCAACTCCGCCACGGCTTCTGTCAAAACACCAGGTGTCCGGTAAATTAAAATCCCCATATCCTCAGCCGCTTTCCTGTCTACATTATCCCAACCAACACCAACCCGCGAGATTACACAAAGATGTTCTGACGCCTGCTCAAGATGAGCACGGGATATCTTTTCCGTACCGGCCAGAAGACCAATTGGCTTATGCTCTTTTAGCAACTGATCGAATTCACTTTCACTTAGCTGACGTCGATATGGATTATTAACGATCCGAAGCCCATTTGCAGCCATGATCTCAAGAAGCTCGGGTGAATTTTCAGCAAAGGAAGATGTTGTGATAAGGACAGTTTTCAAGCCTTAGTTTCTCCATTTTCTGTTGACCCTTCCTGCATCTCCCGATCGATTTCCGCTAAACATTCAATAAGCCCCTGTCCTATATCCACATAACAATTAGACGTCAGCTTGTAACCGACCTTGGGAACATATGAGTAAGGGGTTAACTCATAGTGGTTGCGGTTTGCCATTTCAATGTACTCAATCTCTATTTGTTCACCTAATATTTCTCGAATTGTGAGCAGGAGATCCTTAAACCGCATGACATGATGTCCGGTTAAAGTTACATGGGTATTTGCATATCTATCATCGAGTATCTCGACACTCAACCTGGCCGCATCCCTGACATGGATATACTCACGAAATTCATCACCGGTTCCACCGGCACTGATCTTCTTTTCTTTTAATGCCTGCCGTAGATACCGATAAATGCTGTTACGCCCATCCGCTCTCGGACCATAGAGCGTTCCGTACCGCAGGACACTGTAACTCAGGTTAAAGTGCCTGTGGTACTCCTCGATATACAACTCTGAGGCCTGCTTGCTGCAACGATAGAAGCCACCCTTATCACCGTAAACATATATTGTACTGGCATAAATAAATCGCCTGCAACCGGCCCGGACACATGCATCCAGCAACAAAGTATTGCCATAAACGTTCAGCAGAAGGGTATCAGAGGGCTTTGTGGAAGCATCATCCAGATCAGCAATACCCGCAAAGTTGTAAACGTAGTCACATCCCTCTACTGCCTTGGAGACCGCATCAGGATCCAGTATGTCTCCGACGATCATGGTCTGCCCAGCCCGGATGTATGGTGACGGTTTCAAATCAAATATCCTTACAAGATAACCTGCATCGGTTAGAACGTCTGCCACATAACTTCCTAAAAAACCTGCTCCCCCAAAAACAACTGCTTTCAAATTCTTCTCCTTGCTGATCAGATTAACAGGTCAACCGGCAAATGGAATTCCCCTTTTATCTCTTCAAGTTGTTCGTTATGCCCCCCCTTCTTAACCGCCAGTGCAGTAAAACAGAGACGCTTATACAACGTCCGTGCAGTAGGGGAGGGATTTCCCCAGTAGCCATAAGCCACAACTTGGACCGGTTTCGGATCAAGTTCGCTCAACATGAATAATGCATCGTGGATGTTCAAAACCACATAGGGTGCTTTTTCACAGCCATCCATGCAATCTACAACTTTATCCTTAAAGCAAATATACTGGAAGCTCTCTGAGATATTATATAGTGAAGTCTCCGGCGTGAGTCTCAGTGTCAGTATGAAATGACCGTCTTTTTTAACATAACGCCAGCATTCCCGAATGATATCCCTGGTCAGAATATTCCAATCTGCACAACTTAGGGAAAATACGTTATCAAAACCCTCAACTGGCAGTGAATTCATTTCAAGAATGTCATTACACTCAAAACGGCAGAGATTGATAGGAAAAGATGATTTGCTTGAATTCGCTATTTCAATGGCTTTTGGGTTAATATCTACACCCACGTATTCAGTTACGGAAAAACGCTTTGCCAGAGCGCACCAGAGGCCGCCCACAGCACACCCCACATCTAGAATACGGCCCATATTGCGTGCCCGACCAGCTACTCTCTCAAATATCCATCTTTCCGACGGATAAAAATCTTCCCACTTTACTCTGTTAACAGCATAGTAACGAGCAATCTCATCCGTATAATAATGGATATTCGCTTCATCTTCTTCTTTCACAGATTTTACCAATTCATATCCTTTTCGTATCCTAACTCAATCATCAGATTACCAGCTATCTCCTTGAATTTCTTCTTGTGTGATTCTGAAAAATAATTCTTCCAATCGCCTATTGTTCCTTTTCTTTTCGTACTTTTTATAATACCAAAATTTTTCTCCAGTTCCTGCTGCAGATTCCTCTCGCCTTGTAGATTTGACCTCTTTGCATCTTCGAGAAAATCAGTCCTTACAGGAAGGTGGAAAAAATTAGTGACTTTTTTAAACGTCTCTTCTGGAGAACAATTCAACTCCTCATAAGTGATTAGCATAATATTGTCCGGATTATCCCTGCAAACCTTGATCCAGTCGTTTACCCAAGAAACATATTCTTCTTCAATAACAGTGATGCAATGCATCAGTCCCACTTCTACTGATTCCCCGTTGTACAGCTCATAATGGCGATGAGTCTTTTCTTTTTTTACATGAAAATATCGTGATACACACATGTCTCTTAAATCGCGTATCATGACAACAAATCGGGGAACATACTTTCTTATGGTCTCATAGTTTCTTTTACTGTATTTAGTATGCAATTTTAAAACTGAGTAACGATATTTCGGCAGGGATGAAAAAACCGAATCGCAAATATCATGTTCGTAAACACATCCGTCAGGATCATGGAAATACCTGATGTTGTAACCGGGATATCTCGCAAGCTGCGTTTCCATCCACGTCGTGCCTGATTTAGGAAGCCCTGCAATATACAATACTTTGTAGTCATAACTAAACTTACCCATCAGTGCCAATACATCATTCTTCAGATACTTGTAAAAGTCGTACATCACCTCAGGGTTTTTAGCTATCGTTTTCACAAATTTGGGTAACTTTTTTAAATATCTCATAACTCATAACCGAGATAGAAACTCACACTTTGCCAATTCAATCTTCCCAGTCTTGATATAATTCATCATAAGTTTTTTCTTTTTCCAAAATTGCACCCCAAAAACCTTCATAGTCCGTAATTTGCCAATATTTCCTCAATAACCATTTAATAAAAAACCATTTAGTTGGATACTGATAATATATTTCACTATGGACAACTTTCCAGCCGGAGTGGAGCATGAGTAGTGTCCAATCTTCAGGATTTAATTCAAAAATATGCTCATCTTCAGCAAAAATAATATTTTCTACTTTGTTCCTTACATTATGCAAACCTACTCTACTATATCTCAAATATGGCAACGTTATCAACATTGTATTGCAACCAGACTTATTAGCTAATCGATGGAAGAAAATTGCTGGATTATGAAGATGTTCAACCATTTCGAAAGAAGTAAATAAATCGATACGTTGTTCCATATTTAAGTTTAAATCTTCAGCCCGACAAAGAATCGCTTTCTGACCTTTTGCTTTTATTTTCTCAATTGCTCTTGAATCAAGATTTACACTTATGGTATTTACCTCATACTTACTCTTGGTTAACTCTTGCAAGTATCGCATATGAGTACCGGCAGAATCACCAATATCTACTACCGTTAATTTCATGGCATCTAATTTCCCCAAAACTTTGAGCATTAAAGAACATTGAAAAGCGTGGAGTGCACGTCTTTTCAACTCAAGATAATCATTATATTTTTCTTTCCCCCTCGAATACTGTTCCGACAAATCAGGTTCTATATTTCTTAATTTTTCAATTAACTCATTATAATCTTCTGCAATTATTGTACTCTTGATTGACCACTTTGAGATTACCCTAATAAGTCTTTCAGGGTTAATTCCTACAGTTACAAAAAAATATTTTATAATTGTTTTAAGCATACCCATCTACGGATGATTTTGTCCATCATTACAATGCAGTACACCCTTGATAACATCAACAACCGGGTTCATATATTCCCACGGCCCCACAGAAAATCTGGTATAATTTTCATATCCCCGAATATTAAGCATCCCACGGACAAGGATATCTTTTGCATTCAGCGCATTGAGCATCGCATCTTTCAATAAACCAAAGTTCACATGGAGAAAATTGGTTTCCGTATTGATAACAGAAAATCCACAGCCTTTTAAAAAAGCCGAAAACCGTTCCCTGCCGGCGATGGTTTGCCGGCCGTATGTTTCCGCGACCTCCCAGTTATCCAGTATCTTGCGGGCAAAAACGACCCCCACGGCATTCACCTCGTACATGGGGCGAAATTTCGTCAGTAAAGAAATTACTTCGGGATGACCCATAGCATAGCCGACGCGTAATCCGGCCATGCCTGAAATCTTTGAAAATGACCTTGTGATGATCAAGTTTGCATAATCCTTCATGAGTCCTGCTGCCGTATGTGGGCAGAACCCGTAATACGCCTCGTCGATCAAGACCGGTACGCGATAATTCAATGCTCTCTCCAGTATTTCCTCAATCCGGGCATTTGAAACATACGTCCCGGTGGGACTGTTTGGATTGGCCAGGATGATAAGTGATGTTTTCTCATCAATTTCATCTACAAGGTATCCCACATTTAGATTCAGATTCGAATCATAGCCGACGGCATCCATGTCCGCGCCATAGAGCGCACCATAGACGGGAACCATCGCGAAGGTAGGTTCAGGATACAAAACCTTATCACCAGGCGCGACAAACGCTTCGAAGCAATGACGGATGGCTGCATCAGACCCCGCTGTCAGCAGAAAATATTCAATAGACAGATTATGAATATCTGCAAGCTTCTTGTAGAGCGGCCATACCTCCGGGCATGCCTGAACAATCTCCTGCGTAACCTCATCCAACGCGCTCTGCCAAAAGACCGTGGGAAATGGCGATACTCGCTCGTTCTTGTCAAGGCGGATTTTGCCGAGTCGACTCTGTTCTTCCGGCGCCGGGCGCCATATCTTGGCGATGTGTCCGCGGAATTTAACTGGTATGGTCATTTTTTTCACCCATTGCCCAAGTTCCGATCGCCGAAGGTGTTATGGCGGTTGTCCATATAATTACTCATTGATTTGTATTTTTATACCTGTTTGGCAAGCCTGGCGCGCTGCTTCGAGAAGCTTGAGGGACTTCAGGCTGTCGGCCGCCGGACATGTTGAGGGCCTGCCATCCTGAATAGCGGCACGGAAGTTTTCCAGCAGGTAGATGTCCGCCGCGTCGTACTGGGCGCGCACGGAGCGGTTTCGAACGTCGCAGGTGAGATCTACCGGCTCCTTTTTGCCCTTTTCATAGAATAAGAGCGGGGGCTCCATCCAGTCGGTGTTGTTGACAAGCGTACCATTAGCACCTTCGATGACCAGCGACTCCTGGGGCAGTGCGCCGTTTTGCGAGGAGATTGTGCCGGAGTAAGCAATGGCCACGCCGTTTCTGGTTTCCATGAAAAGGTTATGACCAGTCACAGAGCGGTACATGCTCCACGGCGGCTTGAAGCTCTGGCCGGTAATCGAGACAACCTCGTCGCCCAGAATGTAACGAAAGAGATCGAAATGGTGGATGCCCATGGCGTAAAGGAGCGGGAAATCTTCTTCAAAGATGTAGGCCGGGTAATTAGGATTTTCACGGTTGCGCACGTAGCGGAAGATTATATGACCCACGGGCCCAAGGGCGCCTGAGGCGATGAAATCTCGGATGCGCCGTCCCACGTCTTTGTAACGCCAATTCTGCACCACGAGAGATACTTTGCCCGTGGCCTCGATTTTTCTCACTACCTCTTCACCTTTTGCTATGTCGGCGACGAAAGGTTTTTCCACCATGAGGTGGAGGTTTCGCTCGACGCCCAGGAGCAAATTCGCGGAGTGAAATTCGGCGGGTGTAGTCACGAGAAGCGCTGCCGCTTCGACAGCGTCAAGCATGCTTTCTGGACTTTTGAACGTTTTTTCCCGGGTGATGTAGCCGCGTTCTACAGCACGAGCAAGCGCTTCGTCAGAGACGTCTTGTACACCCACAAGTTCAAAGGCCGGCTGGCGGTGAATGAGGTCCAGCCAGCCGAACCAGTTCGATGTTTCTGGCTTCTTGGGAAGCGTCCTGTTGCCGACTCCGCAAATGGCAATACGAATTATTTCGGCCATACTGTCCTCTCTATCCTACGACGGCCCAGAGGCGGTCCCCGTATCCGTGATCGTACAGGAATGTCTTATACACTTCATTGATATCGCGCCAGAGCTTTTCCCAGTCTGTGTGCGGCACACCTGGGGCGAGGTCAACGCCAGGCACGCCACGGCGGGCGGCGAGCGTGTCGGCAGGTTTTCGTGTGTATGCCCAATTCAGGTGGTTGGACAGGGGATACTCCTGAAGCACCTGCACCTCGCCTGAGAGGCCACACTGGGCGAAAAGGTCGTTCATGGTCTTCTGGTTGTAGTAGTACAGGTGTTCGATACAGTAATAGAACGTGCGGAACTCGGGGATATCGAATAAGTTAACCAGCGGGTCCTGGATATTGGGTACGAGGATGACCATCTTGCCGCCGGGCTTGAGGAACTTCCGCAGATACGCGAGAAAGCTCTTAGGGTCGGCGATGTGTTCGAGAACGTATATCATGGTAATGCAGTCGAAGGTCCCTTCCTCAAAGCGCTGGTTGAGTTGAGTATTGTCCACCTTGAGTCCTAACACGTCACGGGCAAACTCCACTTCCTTCACATTGAGATCGTGCCCGTATACTTCGGCGCACTTGTCCTTGATAAGCTCAATGAAGTGGCCGGTGGAGCAGCCAACATCAAGCACTCTTTCCTTGCCGGTGAGCAGCGCACGAAACCGTTCCGCCCAAGGCGCAGTGGCCTTGAGCATCTTGTCGTAGTAGGACTTGGGATCAAAGGCGGCGGGCTCGACGTGGGTCAGGTAGGTCTGATGATATTCGGCTTCGTAGAAGTCCTTCGGGTACTGGAATGAATCCTGCTCCAAGAAACTTAATGTACACGTATTACAGTGATATACATTCGCCTTAAAACCGAACCGCACTTCAGAGGTAACCTTACTTATGTCCACGGAACAACATAAGGGACATTTAACTTTTTTCACCGTTCAATCTCCTTCTCTCATATTCTACTGTTTTCTTAATTCCTGTTTTAAGATCAGTTTCAGGATTCCAATTCAGATCTTCAGATATTCTTGAGATATCGCAGAGCATACCAGTTTGATCACCGGGCGTCCCGTAATCAAAGACTATTGGATATTGAGGTATATCAAATGCACTGACCAGCTCATTTAAGATATCATCAACCGATGATTTCTTCCCGCTCGCCAGATTGTATGTTTTTCCATAGGCTGCTGGCTTTTTATAAGCTTTAATCCAAGCGTTGATCACGTCATCAATGTATATGAAATCTCTAAATCGAGTAGGCAATCCTTTTACAACAATTGGGCTATTTTCCAGCATGAACGAAAGATATATGCTTACCATGCCTTGATTCTTATTCTCCAAGTTTTGACCGGGACCATAAACATTAGGCATTCTCAATATGGTCGTATTGACGCCTAATGAATTAAATAAATTAACATATGCCTCTGACGATATTTTGCCGGCTGCATAATATGTTTGAGGATTCTTAGGATGGTTCTCATCGACCGGTAAATAGAGTGGATCACCATAAACCGTTGCCGAACTGGCATAAAGAAATCTATTGACTTTAAATTTCAGGCAATATTGTAATAAATAGAATGTGCTACAGATATGGCTTCTTAAATCTGCATGTGGATCCACAAAAGAGAGTGTGCCTGAAGACTGTGCAGCCAAATGAAAAATCACATCTAAATGAAGATCTCGAAGTTCATCAAGACTATCTGTCAGGCTTAAATCCAATTCAATAAATTCAGCAGCCTCTGGAACATTACTCCGTCGCCCGGTAGATAAATTATCAATAACAAATACATAGTATCCTTCCTGGATTAACTTCTTGGCCAAATGTGATCCTATAAAACCTGCACCACCTGTTACAAGCGCCCTTCCCTGTTCTGTCATTTGCAAACTCCTTCATTCAACACGATTTTCGAGTCTTATGCTTGTTCATATGGTGTCCTATTTTCCGTGAAACCATTTTTAATAAGCCAGTATTCAACACCAGGAATCTGCCATTCAAAATCAACATCACATCCACCCCATTGCTTTAGTGGATAAATCTTTTGCCCCATCCATTTTTGGGGCAACAACCCCCTCTCAAGATGTTCAAGGCAACTTGGTCTTACGATAGAGACACTCATGTCTGCAAACCACACATCCCCTTGTGAATCCCGATCGCAGTTCAACGTTGCCGGATCGCCAAAGACTTCAAATGGAACAAAGGGATGCAATAGCCCGTCATCACCAATTTTTCGCGCCCTCAAAGGACTCCACATATTATAACAGGAAACCGTGACGGCAGAGTCATATTCAGGCTGACACCGCAGCGCCTCAATACCCTCATCAATCGTTTGAGCAAGGATCGTAGCGGCGTTGCAGTGAAGAAGAACCATCATATCAATTTCCTGACTTTTTTCAGCCGCCATTTCCTTGATAACACGATAACCATGGGCATAGGCATCCTCACCCAGCGCATTTTTTGAAGCAAGTTCGGGGGGCCGTATAATGACTTCTGCACCATAACTTCGCGTTATTTCCATAATCTGTTCATCATCGGTAGATACATATACCTTATCTACTCTATGTGCCTTAAGAGCCGCCAGTAAAGGATAAACCATAAGAGGTCTTCCCAATACCGGATATAAATTTTTCGCGGGAAAACCGATACTACCCTTTCGTCCCAACAACAAGGCTGCTACCATCTCTATTCTCCCTTCAACTGCTCAAACTTATTCTGAAACAACGGTGACCGATGATAAAATAACATGCCTTTTTTCTACACATTTCAATTTCCCCGAAAAGATACTTTAAGGCTCGCCCTTAGCGTTCGATTCTTCTTATTCCGTCCTTTGATAAAAATTGGAAAAATGACCGTATATCCTTGCGTGTTAACCCAAATAAAGCAGGAACGAAATAGGTGAGAGCAGCAACCGATATTGTATATATGATTCCGTTTATAAGAAAATTAATCACAATGTTTGAAGATATTTGAAAATAATCAACTACTTCAAGAGATAAAAAAGCCAATAATAATAGACAACCGACGCATACTATTTGATGTACAAAGTATTTCCAGAATGATAATTTGAGAAACTTTGAAATAAAATAAAGGCCAACATTTACGCCAACAACCTGAATTAATACCATTTTAATCGCCAAGCCTGTTGATCCAGCGTTTAGCCCCATCATGTCAACCGGTGCAATTAAGAAGTATGTGATTGGCAGACCGATGATCATAAACGTAACTCCGATGTTGCGATACAATCCTGTTTGTCCAGTCGCGAAAAATACCGATCCGCTCAGTTGGCCATACGTTTGATGGATTGGATAAAAGGCCATGATGGCTATCGCCAAAGCAGCATCGTGAAATTTAGCGCCACCCAATATATAAGCTACACTTTCCGCCTGCATCGAGATAAAGCATGAAAAAAAGGCTGCGATTCCATAAAGAAGCGGAATGTAGCGCCTGAAGAGATAGGCCATCTGTGTGAGATCCTGCTTTGCATAAGCGATTGAAAATTCTCTCGTTATCAGAGGCGTCATTGCACTTGTAAAAAGAAAACAAATTGCGCCGATTTGATAGGAAAGACCGTAGAATCCTTGCTGCACACTGCCACTGAAAACCTGCAAGAGCCAGCGATCCAGTATATTTACGAAAAGACCAACAAGGGCATAAACAAATAGCGGATGGCTGTATTGATAAAACTCCTTTACATAAGCAAGACCCTGGTCTTTAGAAATCTTCCAAGATACACAAAATGAAGCAACATGTTTTTTCATAATCCAGCAAAATGCAAACCCAAGCGCTATGAACAACACATAGTGATAATAAAAAAAATTGCTTAAATTTAACCGATCGGAAAAAAACATCCCTAAAATAAGTATGACACCCAAAATCTTCTGCGCGATCCTTGCCTTTTCCGCCGGCACAGTCACCCCGAAGGCATCAACAATTTGATTGAGTATCTGAATGAACCAGGAAAATATACCCCATATTGCTGCAAGATAAACAAAGAACATCAACTGGTCTGGCCAAATTTTCTGTGTGTAAGGCGTAAAGCTGACACTGAAAACAAGGAGGAATACAGCGATGGAAACAATGATTGCAAAACTGACATAAAAAGTGACGATACCAACATCTTTTTGCCGCTGAGATAGTTTGGTGTAAAAACCAATGGACGTTCCCATGTCAAAAAATCCGACAAATTGCGTAAAAAAATTGCTTAAGAAACTGAAGTCACCATACAGTTTTGGACCCAGACCGCGGGGGATAATGGCCTGCGTAACCAAACCAATAGCCAAACCGATCAGATTGGTCGAAAGCTTATAGAGATATCTCTTTTTAAGGGAATCTTCACTCACGTTTTTAACTGTCCTTTGCTATCATGAGGTTTTCGATTGTTTTAAGAATATTCTCTTTGGTGTGCCCCCTGGATACATAATGGTTAAAGAATGTGCTATCCCTCTTTGTGGTAAGCTCTCCCCTGAGGAAAGACTCAATCATCTGGATAATCTCACTGGTGTCTTCTGAATAGTGTACCCTCCTCTGCAATTCCTCCAGCGCCTGTTTTTCCCATGGCAATACCGGGTCGCCCATCAGGAATATCTCGGTATCCAGGTGCATGACCTCCCAGAGTGGCTGTGAGGGGTATTCGATTAAGACAGCTCTTGGATGAAATTCTTGGAGAAATGAATTTAGGCTGAGGTGGTCACAGAGATGGAGATTCCTGAGTTTTTTCAGCATGGCCCATACGGAGAGATTTGCATGATCCACGTTAGAGAAAGGTTTAACATAGACCACCGTATCTCTTAACGAATTGAGGTAATTGAGAAGTGTAATTTGTCTTTCTGTCAACCTATCGGGCGGAATTCTTATCATACCACCTTCTAACATGGACATTGTATTCGTGATGGGAAAGAGGATGTCGATGTGTTTGTTTTTTTCCTGCTGCCTCACGAGGTTTGTCTTTCCGATGGGCAGAATTTCCGCCTTGAAGGATTTGTCCGGCGCCAGCCTCAAGAGGTCTTCCTTTGTAAACCCATACCCTATGAAATAATCACATTGATTAAAAGTTACTTCATATTGCATGTTCATGGTTTCTCCATACAACCCCCCATGCTGTGCCCCCAGAACCTTTACCCCTTCGGACTGAAGATATGCATATCTCATGGCCTTGTCACCGCGAATTGGGTCAAGACCCCAAATGCCTAAAGAGATGGGCTGCCTTCTGTGGTGTGCGGCGAGCTTTTGAATGTTTCTCAGATATCCATTGATATGTTTAGCGAAGTCCACGGATATATCAGAAATAAAAAGATTCACATACGGGGTATGGCCTCCGAAATCACCCTGAATGCCCTTAAATTCAACCTTCACATCAGGGCTATCCACGGTGGTATTGTCCTCAGCAAGGCATCTGCCGTTCTGTCTGTAATAAACAATATTATACTTTTCAATAAGTTTCTCATGGATTAGAAAACTCAATTCATAGAGAGGTTCACTGATCAGGATTGTCTTTTTTTGTGGTGAGTGCTTCTTGTATCTCTGTAATGTCGCCTCAATCGAGATTTTTTTACAGACCTTCTTCAATATATCAAAAGGATTTTTAAGTCGTTTGAAAAGCGACACACAGTCAGATTGCGGAAGATGCCACATGTGTCGTGTTTCCGGGGTATACCGTACTATCTCATGCGGCAGATCCTGTAAGAAAAGCGAGGCGAGCGTTCCCATGTCCGTCTCGGTATCCAAGAAAAAATTGAAGCGCCGATCGTAAAGATGCACTCTGTCCACCTTATGGAAATCGCACATCCGCCTGAGTGTCTCCACAAAAAACACATAGTTTGTGAATTGATATCTTCCCGCAAAGGCGTAAAGGGTTCTGAAGTAATCTATATTAAACCCTGCGGCCTGATTTATCTGGGGCGAGATTCTCTTATCCAGTAGTGCCAGCGCCTCATCGACCATACGATACGAGGCGACACGCCGGGCAATCATTTCGTCAATATCGAAGAAACTGCTCAGGCACTTGCATGTTAGCCCATAGGAATCTTTCAGATACATATCCACACAGGAATGCGTGGAGAATAACAGAGCATCTTCCTTATACATGTGTTGTGCATAATGTTCTGCATCAGCAATGTCATGGATGATGAATATCTCTTTCACGTAGATTCGGAGACCTCGCCTTTCTGACCACGAGCTGCTTTATATATTGTAGTCTTGATAACGTCTTTATCGAATAAAGGAATGCCAAGGTAATTCTTCAATTTTATCAACTCTTCCCTTACCGTATCGAATAATTCTTCATCCGAGAGGCTTGTCAGATTTACATGCAGGTCTTGCCTATCAGCTATTCTTAGGAGATATTCCTCTTCATCTGTAATGTAATCATGATCCAGAGCATACTGATAAATAGGGGTATTTGGCAGGGGAAGAACAAAACCGACGGAAGGATACACACCTGCTTGCCTACACACCTCAAGAGTATTTTTGATAGTATCTTTTGTTTCCATCGGATACCCAAAGACCAAAGACGTTCCAGGTATCAGACCAGCTTGCCTTGCCGTATGCGCCTGTTCGACAAATGCATTTGCCTTAATCTTTTTGTTCATAGCTTTAAGTATTTCTGGATCTGACGACTCCAGAGCACCACCGATAGTTATTGCTCCCAGCTCTTTGCATCTTCTCAAGAGATCTAAATCCTTTGATGAGAACGAATTGCCCATGGGGTTAACCGGCCAGTACACTTCAACATTAGATTTTTCAATTGCATTGCAAAGCTCAACGGCTCTTTTCTTGGAAACAAGTGTCAATTCGTCCCAGAAATTCAAGTATTTAATGTTATAATTATCCTGCAATCTTTTATATTCGTTCAAAACTAAAGAAAAAGGATAAAAACGATAAGGACAATCCTTGAAAGCATGATAGCAGAAGGAACAATTGTATGGGCATCCCCGTGCCGTATTAATTGGCAATGCCAATAATTCTTCAACGGGTATAGGGTGTGGTTCAGGTATCATTTTATAAGAATCCTTGACATATTCGTCAATCTCAAAGAGGGTAAAATCAGGGAAAGGAATATCCTCCATCTTTGAAATGGGAGTGCGACTTTTAGTACGAATGACACGATCTCCATTTCTGAAGGCTATGCCATCAACATCAGCAAGGGATCCACTCTTTGCTATTGTGCGAACAATCTCCACGATTGTTACATCTCCCTCTCCTAAAACGGCGATATCAATTCCCGGATTCCACTTGAGAAGCTGTTCCGGGATGGAGGCTACCGTATTACCGACAACAAGTGTCGTATTTGGTTGTACCTGTTTAACTATATTACTTAGCCGTTTTGTATACTTATATCCTGAAACGATGTTACCCAAACCGATGATGTCATACGGATGACTCTCAAGATATTTGATTACTTCAGCATCAGAATAACGATGAAGGTCTATGTCCAAAATATCAGGTTTAAAACCCGCACTGTTTAACGCCGTTGCTATGCACGCCAAGCCCACGGGTGGGAGTTTCAGCGGACTATCGTAACGCATACAAACGTTGATTAACAGGATCTTCATTTTAGCTTCTCTCCTTACGCTCCAAAAGATTTATTATTGAACTGATTACCTCTCTGGATTCTTCCAGCCTGTCAATCTGCAAGAGCTGGAGCGAATCGAGATGGCTGTGATGCTCATTATATCGAAATTCTTCCATGCCGACTAAAGGCTCAGTACGAGACAACGATAAAATCGGGCATACAATTTCCGGATATGGGCATGTAGAATCCTGAATACCTACTATTTCGCGACCCAAGAATGGTTTCTGTAGGACAGTACCATTTTTTTCGATAACGGCTGCAGCGCAGCGGCCCAATATGTAATTATTGATAGCGTTCAATTCCAATCTATGGCTTTGGTTAAGGCCAAGCATATCAATATGGAAAATGCCCTTAATCGATGAGATTACATCCTGGTTGTGAAATAAATAGGACTCCAAACCGATTCTCTCCGGCATTATTAAAAGGCGGTAGGTGTAATGGCGTTCATTCTGCTGCATTAATTGTCGCATCACTGACATACCGACGGCTACGCCCGTTAAACCATCATTCACCTGCGCCGGATGATCCAAATGAGTACAGAGCAGAATAGTGTCCCTACTTCGACCTTTCACCACGACTTCGCCAACTTTCAAATTGCTGAAACTAAAGGCAGTACGGATGGCTACTCTATAAAACTCACCATCCATGCTATCCTTCATCGCTTGAGTGCAACATAGGCCCCATTCACGTTTGTCATACAAAGTATGAAAGGGTATGGCATCAGTCAGAATAGCATGCGTGTATAAATGCTTAAATAGTGTGTCACGTTGGACAACACCTTCAAATGGCTGCGAGTATGAACAGACATGAAGATAGTGGTCAGAATAGGAAAATATTTTCTTTCCATGTTCAGTCTTCACGCAGGCTTCAAGACAGGTCCGCTTTTCCGGCACCAGCCCTGACCAGATTTGTGTACCCGTCTTATATTCATGGATGGTCATGGGAATTTGGCTGGCGAGGGCTGCTAACGCGGCATCATACCCATCGGAAACAAGGTCACGAGGCAAATACCACAAGGTCTCTATGGTTTCTTTCATCGAAGCATTATTCAACAGCTCGACCTTATATTCACATCCCCCCACTCTTTCATTTTCCAGACGGATCAATTCGGCCGTATCGCAGGGCGGACCCTTGGCCGTTAACCACGGATCCTCTTTGAGGGCTTTCATACCCAGCTCAAAATAGTCTTGGGCGCCGATGCAGAGTACCTCTGAGCGTCCAAGTGCAAGAACTCTGCATATTCCAATCTTCCGCGCCATTTTATCGAGACGCATACCATCTGGACTACAATTATCAATCAGAGGAGCAGCAAAGTACACCCAGCTTTCATGAGACAGTTGTCCAGCATCTCGAATATATCCGTAAAACATTTTTCGAAACCGAAAAGGCACATCTGCCATTTCCTCGATATGATGTCTAAACGTTGCCCAATAAAGACCCATTCCTACATTACAGATCTTTGCCCCTCCTTTCCTCATGCGATCATAGACGCTGCCTTTGCCATAACATGTGTGAGGCAAGTCGTTCAGAAGTTCTTCAGCCTTGGGTCCGATTCCCGACACAGCCAACATAGGGTCTCTTGAACGAATGACTCCTGGCAATTTTCTAAAATACTCCGGAAAAGGACCTACTGTTGATGGTGTTTCTTGAACATCATAGATTTCTTTTTTGCCTATGGAATAGGTATAGGTTGGAATCAGCAGAGTGCCGGTCTCTTCGAGAACTTCCTGGAAAGCTGCAAGTAATACCTTACAGGCCGCCTCTATATTCGCACCTTCTTCGGCATAACCTAATCTACCGAGGCTGATATGAGAAAAAATAACATCCCCCGAATTTACCCCGACTTGACGTAATGCCTCAACAAGCATGGATTTGTTATAATGCCACTTTTGCATATAGCTTACCTCACGACATTTTTTTCAGTTCAAAGAGATGCCAGACCGGAAATTCATTGGCAAAATAATATGCGCGAGGGTCAACAAACTTAAATTCCGGATCAGGCAAGAGTTCATCCATGTATGTCACCGCGAAGCCGCCTTGAGCAAAAGCCTGGATCAACTTCTGTGTTGTCGGAGTAACGCCGAAGTTCTTCTTCATATACTCAGTTATTATTGTAAAAGGTCTGTCAATATTGCCAAGCCAAGGCGTCAACCAAAAAACGGGGTGTGGCTCGAGACTGACAAAAATTCCGTTAGATTTCAAAATACGTCGTAAATCAGCAAACAGTATTTGTATGTCATCTTTGCGTTCAGGAAAAACAGATACAAAATAAAACAATAGTGTATCACTCATAAAAATAAAGTCGGCAGAGTTGTCAGGTATGCCGTCAAGAGCACCGTTGGTACCAATATTCATTATTTCAAAACGTGTATTACCCACTGCTTTATCGCGTGCAATCTTAATATACTCTTCGCTCGGGTCAATTCCCAGGACATTAGCCCCTGCTTTAGCCATCATATTTGCGTAAACACCCGTTCCACAACCCACATCAAGAACTTCATCGCCGAAAGATATTTTTCGTCTAAAATAACCTTCAAGATAATGTGCCTGGACTGCCCCGTAAAGATTATCAGAACGAACGGTTTGCAAGTCTTCAGCAAACTTTTGTTCCAACCAGAATTTAGATGGCGATTTACGCTCGACAAGCAGCATGTGCTGCCCTACCTGCTGATGGTAATTACCAAAGTGCAGTTTGTCCATTAGGTTTTTTTTCAGTTGGAACCGATCACGATATGCTTCTTCATTATCAATTAAGAGGCTGTGCTTCTTTAGTTTGCTAATCAATTCATTTACACCAAGCGTTGATGACATACCCCATTGAGATAAATCTCGAATATAACAGGTAGGATCGGCGAGCGAGCCAACCGCATATGGAAACCGCTCAATATCCCATATACAGAATTTTTCTCCACCGTAAAGCTTCATAATTTCCGGTTCCGATAAGGACTCTATATGGCTTAATAAATCAAGCACCCTACTGCTGACGCCGAGACATGTCCTTGCAAACACGTTTATTGCTACCCAGCGATCCGGATACTTTTCTGAAAACTCGGGGAGGATAATAACGTCTTTAGGCACGCTGCTCATTTTTTTCTCCTCTTATTCGTTCAATGATTTGAATAAGTCCTCCGACCGTCTGGAATTCATAGGACTGCATACAAGCAGCATCAAAATGGATATTAAATTTTTCTTCAAATTCCATGATCATCTTTACAATTCCGATCGAATCGATAATGCCGATATCTAAATAATAACATGCTAAATAGTCGGCCTCCGTATCGCCGGGGAGGGGTTTAATCGCATTGGTTTTAAAAAAATGCAGGACTTCTTCTTTGATATTCATTAATAGAATCTCCTTAGGATTTTTTACATCTCGATGGGATATCGTAACTTTTCAGACTATCAATGATTCTATAGCGATACAGCGCACCGGCGAGCCATCACCCTGTCGAATTTTCAATGGCAAAACGATCAATTCTACTTCCTGCTTTCCGATCTCCTTCAGATTGCACAGATATTCAACCAAAATAACACCGTGTTGCAGCATTATCTTGTGAACAGGTGAATCGTTATCAGTCCCTTTGCCGTTTTTGGGATTATCGGGCATTGGCGTATCCATGGCTAATAACTTGACGCCCCTTTTTATCAACCAGTGCGCCGATATTTCAGATATAAATGGATGATCGCTGTAATAACGCATATTACCCCAATGGACCGACCAGTCAAATCGCATGATGAGACGTTCCGGGCGAATATCTCCAAGCAAACCCTCGAAGTCAGATACATTTATCTCTTGATGTGGCCGTGCATATGAAAGATCGACGACATAAGCCGGACCTATAAGAATTTCGAGTGGAAGCTGGTCGACTGTCAATCCATCAGGCACGAAATGGCGAGGTGCATCACAATGTGTACCAGTATGCGTTCCCAAAACAATCTTTCTTGTCTCCCTGTTCTCAATGCCATGCCTGCCGAGAATTGTGATTTCGACGACCGGATGCCAAGGTACGGGGAATGTCGTCATCCCGTCATGAATAGGAAAGGTTAAGTCAATTATACGTTTGGACATGATCAATACCTCAGATTTCTATAATTATATTCTATGAATCATACATCTTACCATATGTCTCTTTCTACGGACGTCGAGTTGACCACATTGTTTCAATCTGAAAAAGATAAAACTTCTATGAGTTCAACTAGTTCATTGTTCGGTGCCCGAATAATTTCAATTTTTAATTTCTTTCCACCGACCCTCAGTTCAAAAATACCAGAGCAATCCCTCACCCCCATTTGATGCAGCCTCGCAGAATCCTTTTCCAGATCAGTTGATAACAGGGATAAACAGTTGAAACCGGTATCATCTAACATTACTGCCTTCATCTCCGCAAATGCTCGGGTGAGAATAACACAGAGTGACCAGTTCTTCCCCGGGCTTACAAAAGAAAGATAAACCCACTCCTGACCATCTTTTCCTTTTCCATCACCCATCCAACGAAAACCCAAACCCGATTGCCAGAAGTGTTGTGCCCTCACGATGTTATTCACAGACACCAAAACTGCGTATAATCCCTTTTGCTGCTTTCCTGAACGGTCAAACCAGAACAAGGTATCAAACGGTGGCCAACTATTTAATTCGGCGTCACATTGAAATACTGTATCCAAAACAGGCTTTAAATGCGCCCCTCCTTCCTCCTTTATTAAAGAATGTTCAGGCCGCGGCATATCTAACAACACTTCAAAAAGAGGGGATTCCTGATGGAGAAATTGGTCATACTGTATCAGTTCGATTGGGATACCCTTTTCGTGCTGACAAAACGCCAATGCATGGCGTGACGCAGGGCGGGTCATGAACCGGTTTTTTCCCGTAAAGCTTGGCAC
>Ga0315279_10004062_pt1 | contig 19857 bp, 17 predicted proteins | sample YL17G06_20_MG_FD_203694 | JGI IMG/M metagenome (GOLD analysis project Ga0315279, IMG submission 203694) | Sediment microbial communities from Yellowstone Lake, YNP, Wyoming, USA - YL17G06_20 | ecosystem: Environmental > Aquatic > Freshwater > Lake > Sediment | place: USA: Wyoming | collected... | reverse complement strand
ACCAGGAACAGAACTTGAGTCCCTGATTCGGAGACTGGACGACGAAGGCAAATCAGGCCTGATAATCTACGGTCCAACGTACAGGCCTGCTTTCAGGACCAAGCCACTTCTCAAGAAGGCCGAGGCCACGAGTGTTCTAGCTAGCTAAACGATCTGCGTGCACAACGCCGCACTGCCGGCAATAGTGAGCATCGTCTACTTCATAGAAGTCTCCATCTTCCCGAATCACGAAGGCGTCCTGAAATCTGTGGCCGATTATCCTACAGACCATGGTCATGATTGTCGCCGGATGCTCATAGGGTGGCATGATATATTAAGGTTCTGTTTCTGGAACGTTCGTGTATCAATGCCCGGTATGAGGAATTTGATAAGACTCCATAGGAATACGGATGCATACGCCCAAGCCAGGAGGGTCCAAACTTCTGTGGAATAGCCGGGTACGTCGGCCTCAACGACGAATCACTCCTTAAACGAATGATAGATGTTCTGCATCATCGAGGACCCGATGATACGGGCTTCTACCTAGACGAGGGCATTGGCCTTGCAAACGCAAGACTGAGCATCATCGACCTAGAAGGCGGCCACCAACCGATACACAACGAGGACGGAACAATTCAGGTAACATACAACGGCGAGATCTACAATTTCCAGCAGATGCGAAAAGCTCTCGAATCATTCGGTCACAAGTTCTACACCCAATCCGACACCGAAGTAATCGTCCATAGCTACGAACAATACGGTGAGAACTTTGTCGGCAAACTTAACGGGATGTTTGCTATCGCCCTCTGGGACTCGAAGAGCAAGAAACTGATCTTAGCGCGCGATCGCATGGGCATAAAACCTCTCTACTATGCTCTAGAAAAAGGCAAGTTGCTATTCGCTTCAGAAATCAAAGCAATTCTGCAGGCTCCAATAACAAGGGAAGTCGACAAAGAAGCCCTATTCACAATTTTGAACGTGGGCTACATTCCGGGCGACCGAACACTCCTCAGGGATGTAAGGAAACTTCCACCTTCGAGTCTGCTGGTTTTTCGAAACGGCTCAGCGAAAATCTCGACTTACTGGAATATTCCAGCATTGGATGCGACCGTGGGGGAGAGCATTGTCGTAGAGCGACTTCGTTCCGCCCTTGAAGAAGCGGTACAAGATCAACTCGTTGCAGACGTTCCAATCGGATGCTTCCTATCGGGAGGCTTGGACACTTCATGCATAGTGGCGTTGGCTGCAAAAGCTTCAACCCGACCGCTGAAGACTTTCTGCATGGGTTTCGGCGAGGAGACAGATGAATTTCGAGATGCCCGCGCCGTCGCCGACCATTTTGGAACTGAACACGAGGAACTTATGGTCGACAGCTCGCTTGGGATGAGGCTCTATCCCAAAATGATTTGGCATATGGAGTCGCCGAAGTACAACCTCTACCCATGGTTTGTGTGCGAACTAGTAAGGAAGCATGTGACGGTTTGCTTGAGTGGTAATGGCGGTGATGAGGTGTTCGGGGGATACTTTGCACGATACCAGAACGCCGTCAGGATTGGGAATATTTCTAAGAGCCCGTTGGCTCCACTGCTCAGAGCAGCCGGGGACCTGTCACAATCAATCTTCAACAACCTCAAGGTGAAGAACCGATTCAGAGTCCTGAGCGCCCTAGGAGACGGCGCCACGGAATACGCTGTACTGGCGGGTGCCTTTCCCGAATCTTTCAACGCCGGACTCTTCAGAGATCGACCTGGGGCCAATCAACTGAGAGATCATTACTCAACGTTCTTCAAAACATCAGATTTCATGCAAGGACTGATGAATGCTGAGCTGAGAACCAAACTCGTTGATGATCTTCTCTCAGTAGACGACACGATGAGTATGGCGCATTCATTAGAGCTCAGGGTTCCATTACTCGACAACAGAATCGTCGACGTCATGTGTACCGTCCCATGGCAGCTAAAATACCGACCAGGGACATACGGCAAGCTGCTGCTAAGAAAGGCCGTCCAAGACTTGCTTCCCCAAGAGAGCTTGCGCAAACCCAAATGGGGCTTCAGCGTCAACGTATCCACTTGGTACAACGGCGAACTTGGCGAACTAGTAAAGCAAATCCTCCCCGAATCTGAAGTGATTAGGAAATACTTCAATGAAGGGACTATTCGGCGTCTGATCGAGAGACCATTCTCGCCTGCAGACAGAAGGTACCACGTGCTTCTGTGGCAGCTCCTCGGATTCCATTTCTGGCACAGAATGTTCATAGACACAGATCGGGTAGGAACTTCTACGCTAGAGATCGACGCCTTGGTGGCCTAATTGAGCTACTGGGTCGCATTAGTGGCACGCAATGCAGCAGAGCACGTTCGGAGCACGCTCGAATCTCTCCTTCAACAAACACTGAAACCGACTCAGGTTATCATCGTTAACGACGGATCGACCGATAAGACACAGAGCATTGTCTTAGGATACGCGGATCGATATCCGAAGACTGTAAGAATTGTTACACTGCCCGATAGGGGATATGACATTCGCCGTGTCCCCCGCAACATAAATCTGGCCTGGAGCATCGCCGATGGATCAGATCTGGACACTGCATACTTCATGATCAGCGGAGACGATTGCACCTACTCGCGCCATTATGCGGCAACGCTGGCGTCCCGGATGCGCTCAGAGAAGAAGCTCGTTGTGGCTAGCGGTCGACCATTTGCCGGCGGAATTTCGCATGAGCATTCTCCAGCTGGAAGTGGGAGATTCGTCAGATGCTCCTTCTGGCGTGAGATCGGAGGCCGCTACCCGCTCAAAGCCGGGTGGGAGACATGGTTGCTCTACAAGGCCATGGAAAGGGGATGCAGCGTTGCCCTATTCCCGGAGGCAACCTTCCAGCACGTTCGACCAAGAGGTGCCAAACACCAATTCGCCTACTGGGGAGCGGCGATGCATAGCCTTGGTTACCAACCGTTGTACGCCATGGGAAGAATCGCCAAGAACGCCGTGAACGGAAGTGTTCCAATCAAGGGCTCGGTGAACATGCTTCGCGGATATCTAGTAGCTGGATTGGGTTCATCAGATCCATTCATCTCACCCTTTGAACAATCGCTTCGCGAGTTCGTGAATAGAGACCAGGTTCAAACGATCCGGAATCTCGCAGTCCGTTAGTCGCGCATTTTGTGGGACTCAGCTGAATTTGTTCACTATCGGCATTTTCCATCCCAGGCCAAAGGCTTTTCTCGTGATTTTGATCGTTGGCGGTGCTTGCCTCCGTTTGTACTCTGCACCTCTAACTCGTTTGATAGTATCGTCTACAACTTTCTCATCGTAGCCTTTCTGAACCAGTTCAGGCCTTGAAAGGCGTCCTTCGACGATATCGTCGACCAATGGGGAGACGATCGAGTAGTCAAACGGATCAAATTGGTCGGGTTTCAATTCCGCTGATGGGATCTTCGAGAAGCAGTTCTCAGGGATTACCTCGCGGCTGCCCTTTTTGTTGTAGAATCGGGCAAGGGCGTAGACCTCCATCTTGCTCACGTCCCCGATAACCTCGAGACCTCCGCTCATATCGCCATACAAGGTGGCGTAACCCAAGGCCAGTTCAGTCTTGTTACCAGTAGCCAATACTAAGTGACCAAACTTGTTGGATAGCGCCATCAGGATGTTTCCACGAATGCGAGACTGGAGGTTCTCTTCTGCTACGTCAGATGGTCGACCCTTAAAATGCGGGGTTAATGCCTGTTCGTATGCGTTGAAGACGAGTTCGATGGGGATCGAGAGAAACTCAATTCCTAAGTTGTCAGCTAGTGTCTCGGCGTCGCCCTTGCTGTGTTCACTGGAATAGCGTGACGGCATTGACACTCCTGTTACATTTTCTTTGCCGAGCGCTTCGGCTGCAATCACAGCGACAAGGGACGAATCGATTCCACCGCTGAGACCGACCAAGGCTCGTTTGAATCCTGTTTTTCTGAAATAATCCCTGACGCCCAAGACGAGAGCGTTGAACATCTCTCGCTCTCGATGATAGCGCGGCTCGGAGATTCCATTGCTTGTGCCTACTCCTTCTGGCAATTTGATGTCCACAAGGACGAGGTCTTCTTCGAATTGTCTTCCTACAGCAATCAGGTTACCTTTGGCGTCTATGGCGAGACTTTCACCATCGAACACCAGCTCGTCCTGTCCACCAACCATGTTGACATAGAACATCGGTACCCGTGTTCTGTTCGCTTTTCTTCTCAAGATCCGTAGACGAGTTTCCCGTATTTTATCGTGGTAGGGAGACGCGTTCACATTAACAATCAACTGCGCCCCATGTTCGCAAAGTGAATCGACCACTCTGACGCCGTAGCCGATCTCCTCGTCCCAGAGATCCTCGCACACGGATATTCCAAGCGTGAGTTTCTGCTCTTGGAGTGTGAGGACCAAGGGATTGTTGCTCCGTGCCGGGGTGAAATAACGTAGTTCGTCGAAGACATCATAGGTTGGCAGGAGTGTCTTGTGAACGGTGCTCACTAAGCGACCTTGGTTTATGATTGCTGCGGAGTTGAAGAGTCGGGACTCATCATAATCTACAAACCCAACTATCGCTACAATCTGGTCAATTTGCTTAGCCAGGTCGAGCACATGTTGCTTGTTTAGTCGAATGAACTCTTCCTCTCCGGGCCGACGGTTTCCGGCAGGAGGTCGAACCTCTCGCGGAGGGAGAAGGTCGAGGGGAGGATATCCGGTTATTGCCATTTCAGGAAAAGCTACGATGTCGGCTTCTGCACGGACTGCTTTCTCAACATAGTCTCGCACAAGGCGCGAATTGCCTTCTAGGTCACCCACGGTAGGGTTAATCTGAGCCATGGCAACGCGAATATGCAACTGAAGTCAACGCGGGTAATTAGGGAGAGAGACAAAAAGCTTCTCCGTAATACAAGCAAGTGAACTGGACCGAAAGAGTGTTTGAATAGTAGAGTCTGCCCTTGCGTTCATTTGAGGCGTTGTAGTGAGCTCTCTAGAAGTCTCGTAATCCGTTTTGAGGCCCGGCCGTCTCCAAATGGGTTTTTCAAACTAGTTATTCGGGTTCTCAGATCATCGTTTAGCGCTACACGCAGAGTTTCTCTGGGTATCATTCTGGGCCGGTTGATTAGGCGGTTTGCTCCGCTTTGAAGGGTCTCGGGCCATTCTGTGTTTGCTCGGAGAGTGAGGCATGGGACATGGAGAATGAAGGACTCCTTCTGCATTCCGCCTGAATCAGTCAGAAGGCAGCTAGCATTGTTCATGAGTGCCAAGTTTTCGATGTAGCCCTGAGGGGGAGCTAGGGTAAATTCACGATCGGCAGAGTGTGCGAGTCCCTTTATCCGCGCAAGTCTTCCGCGAGTTCTAGGATGAACAAGAAATAGCACACGCAATCTCTTGGCGACATGTTTCAGCGCGTTGTGAATTTCGCGAAGTCTGTCTGAATCGTCAACGTTTGAGGGTCTATGCAGAGTGACAAGGACATAATCACGAGGCTTTAATTTGAAACGCTTGAGAAGGTCAGCTTCACGTGAACGAAGAACTGGCATGACCATTCGCAGTGAGTCCACCATAGTGTCGCCGGTCAGGTATGCCATTCGCTGTAGCCCCTCGTTTCTGAGGTTGCGCATTGCTGTTTTCGTGGGTGCGAAGAGCAGGACGCTGCAGTGGTCGGTTAGTCGCCTGTTGATCTCTTCGGGCATGGAAAGATCATGGGACCTCAAGCCCGCTTCGATATGAGCAACGGGTACATTCAATTTTGCCGCGGTAATTGCTGCAGCCAGCGTTGTGTTTGTATCGCCTGCTACTACAACTATCTTCGGGCTGTGTGCGAGGATTGTTGCTTCAAGACGCCGCATTATCGTAGCAGTTTGCTTTGCGTGACTTCCTGATCCTGACTGGAGATTCACCGATGGCTTTGGAATATGTAATTCGCGGAAGAAAATTGCTGACATCTCTGGGTCATAATGCTGGCCGCTGTGTACAACGGTCAAATTGATCTTGCGTGAGCTGATTTCCTTGACAACCGGGGCCGTTTTAATGAATTGAGGTCGAGCACCGACCACAATCATCAAATCCGTCATTCTGTGCCCGCCCTGCTTTTCTTCCGCCACTATCCCGTGTCTCCCACTTAACAAATCATGGGGATACTCAGTCAATGTCGGAAGGGCTTTAAGAAATGTCCCTGAAGAGCAGGCAACATCAGACATGGGGGGATTCGTCACATGTGCGGAATTGCAGGTGGCTTCGGAACTGATATCGACAGTAACCTGCTCAAGCGCATGTGCGACAAGATACAATATAGGGGCCCTGACGACGAGGGTTATCATTTCGAAGACAATGTTGCACTCGGAGTGCGCAGGCTCAGCATTATTGACTTAGAGACGGGTGGGCAACCCATACACAACGAGGACGAGACGATCTGGCTTGTTTTCAACGGCGAGATCTTCAACTATGTCGAGTTACGACGGGAACTAGAAGCGCGCCACCGATTCTACACGAAGTCGGACACCGAAGTAATCGTTCACTTGTACGAGGAAATGGGAGAACGATCACTAGGCAAGCTCAATGGGATGTTCGCGTTTGCGCTTTGGGACAAGAATAGGCGCAGACTATTTCTGGCAAGGGATCGAGTGGGAGTCAAGCCTCTTTACTACACGTTCCACGATGGGAAACTCATTTTTGCTTCCGAAATAAAGGCAATCTTGGAAGCAGGCGAGCCTGCCAAACCCGACAGAAGAGCTATACTAGATTACATGACCTTGGGTTATGTACTGGATGACAAAACCTTCTTTGAAGGAATCAAGCAGCTACCCGCGGGACATCTCGCACTACTTGAGAATCGGAGGCTTGAGGTAAAGCAGTATTGGGATCTGCATTTCAAGATCGAACACCGTTCTGAGAGCGAGACGATTGAGAGCCTCAAGCATCTCATAGAGGACGCAGTTCGAATCAGACTCAGGAGTGACGTCCCCCTGGGATGTCATCTGTCTGGTGGGATCGACTCATCCCTAGTCACGTGTGTCGCGAGCCAGCTCTTGGGTGGAGGGGTGAAGACATTCACGGGCGCCTTCAATGAAGGACCTGATTATGACGAGACGCGGTTCGCGAAGATTGTGGCTCAGCATGCTGGGACAGAGTACCATGAAGTGAGGCCTGATGGAACAGATTTCATTGAAACTCTGGATAGACTGATCTGGTACATGGATTATCCGGAAGTCGGACCGGGCATTTACCCACAGTACTACGTTTGCCGGTTGGCGCGAGAGCACGTTAAAGTGATCCTTGGAGGGCAAGGCGGGGATGAAGTCTTCGCGGGTTATCCTTGGTTCGTGGATGTGGAGCTTGAACACGTCATCGCGAACGACAAAAGCCTGTTAAGGCGGCTGCGAGCAGCCGGTTCATATCTGAAACTGGCATATCAGCAAGGCCGATTGCTTCCAGAGGCGAAGCGGCTCTTCACGTGCGTGCTTAGAGATCCTAAGATGGAGATCTCGGAGCGTTTCTACTCGGACAGGGCACTTCATTCGGAAGAGGAACTGTGGAGAATGTTCACAGATGCATTCCGATCAAGTGCAGGTGGTTATTCGCCGAGGGAATCGTTCAACCGGATATTCAACACAGCGACTGGATCATTCATGGATAAGTCCCAGTATTACTACATCAAGACCTACCTTGCTGGTTTACTGCACGTGGAGGACCGAACAAGCATGGCGGTTTCTTTGGAATCAAGAGTTCCCCTCTGCTGTGACCAGAATCTGGTCGAATTCGCTGCCTCCATTGATCCGCGCCTGCGAGCGACTAGTGTTCGACTGAAGAAGATACTTCGAGAGGCAGCACGAGGCATTATCCCCGACATTGTGTATGCTAGAAACGACAAGAAAGGTTTTCCCACTCCGTACCACATCTGGTTGCGCGCAAGGATCCAGGACGTGCGGCGAATTCTTCTTTCGGAGCAGGCTAAGGCGAGAAAAGTGTTCAGCCCTGCCCACGTTGAAAGGGTAATCGAGGAGTACGAGAGCGGAAAGAGAAGCCGTGCCTACACCATCTTCATGATGCTTTGTGTCGAGCTCTGGTTCAAGACCTTCATCGACCAGCGCAGACAAGAAAGGGTTCAGCCGGCCTTGACAAAGCTCGCTTAAGCGTCAGACAAGATCCAGATCAGGCTGGTGGCCTAGGGGCGGAGAATTGTTCGGCGAGTTCTCGATACAATCGAACGAGCTTGGGTGATTGTGTCTCCCATGAATACTTCTTCGCGGCGGAAGCTATATTCTTCTTGAATTGTTCGAGTGCGTCAGGACGGGTGACTAGATTAAGGACTCGTGCTATGTCACGCGAGTCACGCGGGTCGAATAGTAGGCCGATATGATCTTCAAGAACCACTTTTCGGAGGAAAGGCATGTCGCTGGCTGCGATCGCCAGTCCTGCATGTATGTACTCGAAGAGCTTGTTGGGTGAGGCGAGGTAATTGCAGAGGTTGGTGGGCATGTACGAGACGACGCCGACATCAGCGTCCTGCGCGGCTTCAACCAGATGCTCCATCTTGACGGGCTCCTCGAAGCGCACGGCCGGCCTACCAGAGGCTAACGCTCGAAGCTCCTTCTCGATCTCTCCGCACCCTCTGAAAGCAAGTTCCACATCTGGTAGAAGGAATTCGGACGAGCGTACTAGGTTCTCAAGTCCCCTTTCAGGAGAGTAACGACCTTGATACAAGACCCTCTTCATGGTGTGAGGTGTTCGCATTTGCGTCTTGGTTGCGGGGAGATTGGGGTAATTGTACACGACTTGAACCGGGCGGTGGAGTGAGTATCGCGACCTCAGTTCTCGTGCGATGAACTCGTTCACGGTTGCAACGACGTTTGCTCGTTTGATTAGTCTCTTCTCGACTTGTCGAAGGACTGATTTGAAAAAGGGTGGAACACCGATTAGCATGTCTGTCCAAAGCTCGTGTGAATCGTAGACGAGCTTGCGGTCAAAGCGAGCACTCAGGACGCCGATCAGGAGCGTGTCGAAGTCATTAGAGCAATATACGTGAGCATTGGTTGTCTGCGCGGCTCTCATGAGCTTAAGCTGAAGAGCGCAGATCCTGACGATTGCAAGGATCATCCGGAGCAGAAATGTGCGCCCGATCCTAGTCGGCGCCCCACTTTGTTCAGCTCCATTCCCGACCCGAGACTTTATTCGATGTGAGAGTTCAGAAAGGTAGTTGCATGTTGGGCTCCTGACTCTGAGTATCTCGTAGCCATCTCGCGTTTCACGAGTAGTGGTCCTTTGGGTGAGAGGACAGATCACGGTCACCTTGAACCCTTGATCTGCGAGCGTTTCTGCATGCCTCGCCACCCTTGGGTCATTGAGCATGTCGTTGGTAACGAGCATGGCGACACTCAGTGTCTGGTCTGGCGAGGGCGTTCGAGTGCTCTTCATGCTTCGTTACACTCGGCGGCTAACTAGTGGAGACAGGCGGATTAAAGCTCTGGATAGGAGCAAGGAAGCCATAATTCTCTTGGGACAACATGCTATTTTGCGGTGAATGCATCGCCAGCATAGTTCATAGCCTGTTGATAGGATGATAGCCTAGGTGAACCTTCTTCACTCACCACTCTCTGTATTGACAATCCGCCTCAGATGGCAGGAAATTCAGGGGGTAAATGATTGAGAGTAGTTCATTGCCACAACATTGCTGGCGTCGCGAGCACACTCGTGGACTACCAGAAGCGTCTGGGTGTTATTGCATCAGTTATCGTTAGGCGTAGGCATCCATTCGGTTTCGAAGAGAAGCAGTCCAGCAGGCTCGAAGGTCTGCTCGCGATCGGGAGGGCGGATGTGGTTCATTATCACTGGACCAGCTGGGTGGAACGACTACCGGTCTTGGGCGTCCGCAATCCTGACGCACGCCTAATCTCTTCCCTCGGGAAACCGATAATTGCACACTTCCACGGAGATGACTTGAGAAAGAATCTGGCTAGGATAGAATTCAAGCCGGACCACACCTTTGTCTCAACCCCAGATCTACTGGCATACGCACCGGATGCGGAGTGGTTGCCCAACCCCATAGACTGCGAAACGTTCACCCCAGCCGAGAGTGAGCCACCGAGTCCTCTTCGCATCGGATACTACGACCCACCAGGCGGCGGAGTCTACGTGCCCGCTGACCAAATCGCTAGTGCGATATCTGAACTACAAGAGGCCGGATTCAAGATTGAGGGAGCCCCCGCCAGAAATCTGCCACGTGCAACCATGCCAGACTACTATCGCTCCTTGTCCCTCTGGGTCGACAAGCTAGAAGGCGGATTCTACGGAATAATGGCATGTGAGGCTGCCGCCTCGGGCGTAGCTGTGATCGCTTCCACGAAGAAAGTATCACAGTATCTTGATGAACCAGTGTTCTATGAGTTCAGTGGCAATCTCGTTGAAGATCTCAAGTACTTGCTTGAAGATCCGGAGGACAGGGCCAAGGTGGCTGAACGTGGACGGGCCTACGTACAGAATCGACATGATGCTGCGGTTGTCGCGGAGCGGACGGTTGAAGTCTATCGGTCGATAACGTGACTAGCCCAAATATTCTAGAAGGCTTTTGGCTCAATACTCGCCGCATGAATCAAATCACATAATGATGCCCTCTCGAGGACCTTCCATTCTGCACCTTGGCCTGCGACAGAGCGCTGGTCATATTGGCCCAAGATTAAATCCCTGCTCGAACAAAAATTCGGAGACCCACAATGCCACAAAAGAGACCTGTCCCTCTAACGCAAAAGGCTTGGATCCGAGGGTCAGCCTATCTGAATGAGTTTCAACCATCTAGTCTCGGTTTGAGACTCAAAGGGTACACTTCCGTTACTATAGACAACATACCAATGCGACTTACTTGCAGAGGCTTCCCGAGCAACAGAGGTGCAGGCATCATGGCCTTTCGAAGGCACGTAGCGTTGCTTGCGATGGGCAAATGGGAACCTGAAGTGTCGACATTCTTGGGTCGTATGCTGACCAAAGGAGACGTATTCATAGACGTTGGAGCCTGGTTGGGTGTACACACTCTTTTCGCATCGACACTCGTGGGAGAAAACGGAAGGGTCTTCTCATTCGAACCAGATCCTGTCGCTCACAAAATGCTTCGAAGGAATATCACTCTTAATCACGCCAGGAACGTGGAATTACATACCGAGGCACTTTCTGACACAATTGGCACCTCGAACCTTGTTCCCATCACGGCGTTTGGAATGAGCTATTCTGGGGTCCTAGAACAAACGAGTTCCGTAGGCATACCGATTCAAACGACTACTCTGGACCAATTCGTATCGAACGCTTGCGTTATACCTAAGATTGTCAAAGTAGATGTGGAAGGTTTCGAAGACAAAGTCATCGCTGGAGGAAAAGGAACGGTCTCAAATCCCAATACGTGCATTGTTATTGAATTCCATTCAAAACAGTTGGTCGAGCGAGGGCAAGATCCACAAGCAGTTTTTAGATCTTTGTTCGGTTTCGGGAAGGAGGTAGTAGCCATAGCGAGTCGGGGCAAGCTACATGAAGAGGATCTTATTCCTGGAGAGACAGGATGTTGCTGGAACGACGGCCACATAGCACTCGTTCCATCAGCGCAGTCAGCTGGTTGGATCTAGGAATCGTAGAGCGGAGATAATTCGTTAGAACTCGTTCGTCAAAGCGCACCGTAAGCCGCGATGCACGGGGTTTTCATGTCGGGGCTGTAATTGAGCCCAATATAGGATCGAAGCTCAGGGGCGATCCTAGAGTTCAGGCACAACTGCACGGCGTAAGGACTAGGTCAAAATCAAGCCGACTTATCCACTGCTAAATTGGCGAAGCATAAGTGCACTTCTTCTAATCTCGTGACTTGCGGTATCACTAGCTTGGCTTGACATAGGCGCTTCTCATTGGTGCAAGAATGCAATCTTGGAACGGCGAATGCTCATGGTTCGGGGTTGCCAACGTCTGGGACGTGAAGAACCACCGCTTAAACAGCAGTTATATCTTATGGCCACGTGCTCTCCGAATCTCGTCAAGTGAATGTCAGCCGGATGCGAATCGTATAATAGACCGTCGAATGCTGGAGGTATTCGTGTATTGATATGACCAGCAAGATCGGTTTCATCGCTAGGTTATGGTACTACTTCAGGACAGGCTATTCGATATATCTCACATTTCTGCTAGGGGCTTTGAATACTCTAATCGTTGTTTGGTACCTGGCGATTCGCGAGGTTCCCGCGGTGCAGAGCTTTTTTGGGCACTTCATTCCTTTCGCACTCCTAGTTACATTCACTGGTGTCCCACTCTCGATTGTTCTTGGATGGGTACATTTCAAGCGCAGTCAGATCTTCAGTTCCGAAGCGGACATTGGAGTGGAATCCAACCCATACTACTACAAGCTGGCACCAGGATATACAAGAGAAGTATTCGGGCCTCTGTATCTGGAGTTGTTGGTTCAACTGAAACGTCTAGTGACGGCACAAGGCCTTGCCCCGCCGGAAGAACTGGCAAGAATTGAGGATCTAGAAGAAAAGCTGAGGGTACTGATTAATGGAGGCTCAGTAGGGACACCCAGACGGAAAATGTAGGGAAGTAATTTGTCGTTCGCACACACCTTACTGAGGTCGCTCTGAGCCAGTATCTAGACATCGGTTATGTTCAATCGTTACATGCTGAGTGGGAACGTCATCGGTGTGGGACGTGTCTGTCAGAGTCATTCAAGGCTGCAAATAAGACGTGCCAACCCCACCCTGGTCGCGAACCCTGATAGCGCGCAATACCTGGAAGAGCAATAGTGACGATGGAGAATGCTTTTAGTTTGATCGATTTATCGGCGAACACTGGGCGAAAGGAAAATGTGTCGACGCTGGTGATCTTGAGCTACGATGATATTTCAGTCGTGGGGGGCTCTCACACTCTCATTCGCGATGAGTGCCGATATTTTCAAAGAAAGCTGCCAACTGTGCTGTTCTCACGGAAGCCAAAACGCAATGCTAACCTTGATGTTCCATCGCTTCATTTCGTCCCGCCCATAACTCCGACGCGTCATCTGCGATTTGTCGCTTCTCTAGCAGCAATCTTCTTTAGACTTCTCTGCTCGTGCCGCAAATTGCCCGTCTCAGTGTTCCATGCGAACGATGTCAGCGTTGGCTTTGTGTGTTGTCTTCTTAGAAGAGTCTTCAAGGCTCGTGTCATCCTCACGGTTCACGGTCCGTTGACCTACGAATTTCTGAATTTCTATAAGGCCGCCCCATGGCGATTTCGTATGAGAGACACGCTCTATTTTTATTTGATCTCAAGCGTCGAACGATATGCATACAGACATGTGGACGGAGTGATCGCGGTCTCCGACTTCGAACGAAAGTTCATTGAGGAGACTAGGAAAAGAAATGTGCACGTAATCCCGAATGGGATCAACTTGGATGTCTTTCGACCAGGCTTTGAGACTTCAAGTCAGTTAAGTCGGATTTTGAAGGGAAAGAAAGTCGTGACTTTCGTCGGAAGAATCGTACCCAAGAATGGCGTACTAGTGCTCGCCCATGCCATTCCCAAAGTGGTGGCGGCTCGCAAGGATGTCATCTTCCTCATAGTGGGTGACGGTTTCGCTCGGGATGAGTTCGATGCTATCGTATCCCGTGCCGGTGCCACTTCGCGAGTAATCTTGGTGGGGGAGAAGCCGAATCCAGCTCCTTACTATAGGGTGTCGGATCTCTTCGTTTCACATGTTTCCTCCTTGATGGAGGGCTTCGGACTGACTGTTCCAGAGGCCATCGCATGCGGAGTACCCGTCATCGTGGGCTATGATTCTCTCTCATCTAACCGCCTGAGTTCGATTGCTCACTTCGTTCCTAAGGATAATCCTCCAGCTCTTGCTCAGATGATACTTCGCCTGTTGAACGAGGATCTGAGTGCGGAAGGACCCAAGCTGAGGCAATTTGCAGAGTCGGCCCTTGGAATGGAAACGATGTTCCAGAGATATCTGGAGGTTTTCAGAACGGGCGGCGCGTAATGATCCTACTCCTACTGGCCATTATTGTGGCTGAGGTTTGCTTGCGAATCTACCCGGTTTGGAAGTGGTGGCTAGGCGTTGACACTTTTTATCATCTGAAAGTTGCTGATGAGATTCGCAAGCAACATCGACTACCAGAGACGCTGTCGTGTTTCTTGTTCAACGGACCATATGCCTACCCGCCCCTATTGCATGTTATCCTCACATTTTTTAGAGGTCGAGCAGCCAGTGCGGTGCCGATTATTTGCGACTTGACTCATGCCGGCGTGGTCTTCAGTGCTGCCTTCTGGCTGAGTTCAGGCAATCTTGCGATTGGCCTCATGTCCGCAGCAGTCCTTCTGAGCATCCCAATCAACTATACTGATTCATTGTCGGTAAATCCTCGGCCTCTAGGGAGCCTTGTCTTCACGAGCGTCATCTTCATTTCTCTACTTTTTCCCGGCCAGTTTTCAATCATCCCTCTTGGCGTGCTCTACGCCTTGCTGCTGATGTCACACAAACTCTCCAGTCAGGTTTCCTGGATTGTTCTCGGCGCCTTAGCGCTGACAATTCCAAACGTAACGTGGACGATTGCTCTGGCTGTTCCTTTGGGATTTCTTCTCGCGATTTTCGGTTCCGGAGGCTTCTACTTGAGAGTTATCCGAGAGCACATAGGATATCTGCGCTTTCATGTGAAATTCGGTGATTTCTACGGCAGAAAATCGTTCACTCATCCTTTGGCACTTCTCAAGACAGATCCATACCTCTTAATCTTGGGCCTTTCAGTCGTTTTCGCCAAGATTTACTACGCTCCGCTCCTAGTCTGGGTTCTTTCGACTTGCACCTTTGCGTTTCTGTGGAGATATGGAGACGGCTATCGCTTCGCGTCCCTGATTTCAGGAGGGCTTTCTGTGGCAATAGGACTCTGGAGTACTAACGTCATAATATCGGGTGCGTCTTTCCTCGTCATTTCTTTTTGCTTGTGGAAGCAGGCAACATATCTTAGAGGTCTCGGTCCACCGTTCCTAATCAGTTCTGAGCTCGTCCAGGCTTTCGGCCTGATTCGAGAGGAATCCAACGAACGCGTGCTCTGTATCCCAGTTTCCTATTCCTATGCTTGTGCATATTTCACCAAAAAAGTAATTGTAGCGGGAGACGCAAGTCTGACCGGCCTAAGAAAGGGAATTGAGCTATTGGAAATGACAAAAACACCAGAGGGTCTGAAGAGGGTGATTGAAGAGAATCAGGTTGAGTTAGTACTCTTGGAACGTCGAGTGAACGGACAACATGTCGAGAAGTTGATGAGACTCGGTTTTGAGGAGATTAGGAACGACAATTCTCAATACGGTGTGTTTAGGAGGACTCCTTCCGTGGTCATTCGGCCTGTGCAAGGCTACGATGTTTCCCTGCCACGTGACCCGAATCAGCGATCCAGCAATTCAGTGGGTGAAAGCAATTAAGGGCTAGCTGCAAATCTACCGCCAGCTTGTCATATCTGCATGCTCTCATATGCTCGGCACATGAGGGGCTTCGGAGGCTGGATTAGTATTGACCAAGTTGATGTGCGTTCTTGGGACGAGACCTGAAATCATCAAGCTGGCGCCGGTTATCTGGGAGATGCAGCGAAGACACGTCCGATTTCTCTTGGTGCATAGCGGGCAGCATTATGATTTCAATCTGAGTCAACAATTCCTGAAGGAACTTAGGCTTCCTAAGCCGGACTACTCAATTCAACTGAGAAATGCGAGAGTGATACCACAACTCAGCGAAATCATCTCAAGACTCGGGCCTCTCCTAGAGCGGACACGTCCAGAGTATCTGTTAGTTGAAGGAGATACAAACACGGTGTTGGCTGCCGGAATTGCGGCAAACAAAGCTGGGATCCCCCTTGCGCATGTAGAGGCAGGCCTGCGGAGCTATGATTTGCGGATGCCTGAAGAGCACAACAGGAGAATTGTGGACCACCTTTCGACCTATCTTTTTGCTCCTACCGCGGAAGCTTCACGCAATCTCGAGAGGGAACATGTTTGGGGAGATGTAGTTGTCACGGGAAACACGGTGATAGACGCATGCCTTCAACACTTGCCAATCGCTCTAGACAGAGCCAAGACAGGAATACACAGACCGGACGGACGATTTGCGTTGGCGACTGTGCACCGTGCTGAAAATGTAGATGACAAGACGGTCTTGCGTAATTTCGTGGCGGTGTTCAAAGAGGCACCTATTCGCATTGTGCTACCCCTGCACCCCAGAACCAAGAAGCGGCTTGCCCAATTTGGTCTTCTGAGGGGTTTGCTGGCGGCAGCAAATGTGGATGTCATTGAACCTGTTGGGTACCTGGACTTCTTGGCCCTAATTTACCATTGCGAGTTGATTCTGACCGATTCAGGGGGAATTCAGGAGGAAGCCACGGCACCGGGCATTCGGAAGAGGGTCCTGGTTCTTAGGGAATCTACCGAGAGGCCTGAGGCGGTCCGTGCTGGTTTCGTAAGAGTCGTTGGTTGTAAGAAGAAAGAAATACTTAGGCATCTTTCTCGGAAATCGCTGGGCTCCTGGAAGACAATGGGTCAGTGTCCCTACGGTGACGGCAACGCGGCGAAACGAATTATCGCCCATATTCTAGAGCAATAAACACTCGCAACCACTCACATTGAGCTGTTGTAATTGACAAACTTGAAGCCCAAGGGAATCCTATTGCGGTTCCCCGAGGCAGCCGCGAGTGCAACTGCAACCCAGCACAACCTCTCGTCAATACGCTAGAGTAGAGTCCACCCCATACAGAAGCATGTCAAGAAGTAGAATGGAGTTTCGAAGACATGGCGGTGACGGAGGAAGTAGCGAACCGACTCAAGCGGATTAAGAGCTTTCCAAGGCAGGAGACTAGGATCCTGCTCATGTGCATACCTCGTGGTAAGAATCTGTGAGTCCTCACACTCACCTATCATCATCCCATAATCGGAATCAGACACAAAGTGCTTTTCTATCTGCTGTATGAGCTGGTGAGCCTGGGCGCGTGTAATTTCCGACCGGCCGTCAAGCGAAATGTCGAAGGTAAGAATGAGGCGGCCTCCAGGTTTCAGAATACGTGCAAAGCCTTTCAAGATCTTGTCATAGTCAGAACAGTGTTCCAAAACGGAGATACAGTAGAGCGCGTCGAAAGATGCGTCGCGATATGTCAGCTTCGAGATATCTTGCTTAGAGAAAGATACGAGGGCCACCGCGGGTTCTACGAGCTTGCCTGCATCTAGTTCCAGTCTCGGATCGTTGTCACAGCAGTGAAGAGAGATGTTGGGATGCCGGGCCTTTAAGAAATGTGGAAAGAAAGTAAGTCCAGACCCAAGATCGAGTACCCTCATACCGGGAAGCCTATTTGCCGTTTGCTTAATTCTTTCATAGACAAAGACGTACTCCCATCTGCGGGACCATGTGTGGAGAGGATCTGCAACCCACTTTTTCGAGTAATATTTCAACGCAGTTGCATTGTTTCTCAGGAAAGTCCTGGAAAAGTTCTCCATGTCAGTAAACATGCTGTGCTCGAGGACCTGCAGGTAAATATCCAATGGAGGATAGCCATCAGGTAACATTAGTCAAGACCGGCGCTATGAGCAATCTCAGCAGAACTTTGGACCAAATTCAAACACTAATTCTTTGTTGGTGCTCATAAATTCTGCGCATGCCTTGGGTGATGATCGTTGTTTGAATCGCGGCCTTCAGTTTCACATCTCTACCGCCAAAACTATCTGGATGATGCTTTAAGCCTCACCATTGGCACGACTGGTCTGGTGGCCGTGAAACCAAACCCGCTGTCGAGGCAATGGTCTGTTACGATGGAGAACTGGAAGTCAGTCTAGTCTCTTTCTTACAAGTTACAACCATAAGAAGGCAGAATGATGACGAAAGTTAACGAGGCTTTTTGAGGTATAAGTCATAGGTTTCGTGAGCAGCTTTCGCCAATGATTGAACCTCTTTCGCTTTGCCGCCTTTCCTTATTTGGAAGATTCTGAAGCCTAGCGAGCGAATGGTAGAGAGTAATCCAATAGGATCCTCCAGGTATGGTGGAGCAAACTCCAAAACGACTTGTAGACTGTTAGCTTTACGAAGATAGGTTTCTGCACATTTGATAATGTGCTGTTCGCTACCTTCAGCATCCATTCTAATTAGGTCGATTCGGCCAATTTGTTCAAAGAGCTCTTGAGCGTCCACGACCTCAACTTCCACACCGTTACTAGAGTAGCTAGTCCATGTTGGACGAACAAGTGTGGCGTGGGCTCTTCGTACTGGAGAAGTTCGCAGAACGATCCTAGCGTTTTTGTTGAATACTCCTTTATTGAGGATTGTTGTTCTGTGAAGCAAGCCGTTAGCATCTAGATTCTTGACTAGGATTTCATAGGTTGAGGGGTTTGGTTCAAGCGCATAGATGTGTCCTTTTTCTCCAACCTTGTTAGCCATGTGGATAGTGTGATAGCCAATATTAGAACCGATCTCGACAATAACCATGCCAGGTTGAACAGTGCGCCAGAGAAATTTCGTTATGTCAGGTTCCCACTCTCCGTCAAAGGCAATGGAGGGAGTTAGGCTTGCATCATGCGCATCCAAGAACATTAGCTGACCCCGATATGTCCTACATAGCAACAGCCCATTCCCACAATAGAGCAGACTTGAGATAGTGCTCCACTTCCGAAAAGTGCGCAGTACATACTGTGTAGCTTTACGACCCGTTATCCAGATTCCAAACATGCGCGAATAACCACAAGAGCTGTTCTTAGTCTAGGATATGCAAACCTCAATTTCATACGTCGTCATACATAATTGTATGTCGAGAGCCAGTTCTACCTGTTTGTATATCGGTTTCCAACTTGCGTCCCGCTCATACTTCCGAATTACCTAAAGTATGAAAGCAGGCATCGGTTCTGATCATGCGAGCCAAGTTTCTTCAACAATCTTCTACGCGAAGATGAACCCTAAGCTGAATTTTGCTCAGTCAAAACCCAACAAGAATAGTTCACAGCAACCGTTCTTAAACTTGCCATGACGCACAGAATCCTTCAACCGAGAAGCTCTCAGTCGCTAGTCTTGCGCATTTCCGACCTTAGATTGAAATTCCTTTAGAGGAATTAGGGGCACCCAATTAGGACCACCAACGAGAGTGCGCCCGCAAAGCTCGTTAGTCCTGTGTTCAGTCCAAAACTCTAGATTGGCTAGTCGCTCATTGATTTGTCGAAGGTTAGGCTGAATCTGCTCGATTGTCATCGGTCCAGTTTGCTCCTGTTCTCTAAGTGACCCCCTTGTGTTCTCTCGTTCCGCTAGGCTTACGGATTTCGAATCTCTTGTCAGTTCTTCGACTGGAAGCCTAGCCTTGTCTCTGAGTTCCTTTGGACTTAGATGTCTTGGTTTGTCGTTCCTGCAGAGGTCAGCAAGCAGACGCCGCTTTCTGGGATCCTTCAGCTTTGACAGTTCGTATCCGTGCTCTGGTGGTACAAGTTGACTTGTAATTAGGTGCTTGATTTCTGGTTCTAGACGAAGCAGGTTTAGTCGAGAGGAAACGTACTGTTGCGTCTTGCCCATCGACTTAGCGACATCACGCTCTGTCATCCTTTTCCCCTCCATGACCATTCGAAATCCTTTGGTCTCCGCGATGGGGTCGACGACTGTATTCTTCTGAATGTTCTCCAGATGATGCTTTAAGCCTCACCATTGGTCATAGTTGGTTTGATAACCGCAAAACGTAAACCCGCTATCGAGCTTGAAGGTCTCAGTAGCCCTCTCGCTGAGACAAGAGGGAATCGAATTGAAAATAGTCGCTGCAATCCCAGCTTTCAACGAGGAAGCAACCATAGCCAAAGTCATAGCGCACGCTCTGGATCATGTAGACGAGATTCTAGTCTTAGACGATGGAAGTCAAGATGATACTTCCTTGATCG
>Ga0315279_10004061_pt1 | contig 19860 bp, 20 predicted proteins | sample YL17G06_20_MG_FD_203694 | JGI IMG/M metagenome (GOLD analysis project Ga0315279, IMG submission 203694) | Sediment microbial communities from Yellowstone Lake, YNP, Wyoming, USA - YL17G06_20 | ecosystem: Environmental > Aquatic > Freshwater > Lake > Sediment | place: USA: Wyoming | collected... | reverse complement strand
CGGGACTATGTCGACCCGATTGTTCGCAGGCTCGTTGAACCAGATCGTAATGGGGTGAGACAAGAGTTTGCCATCGTCATCAAGACTGCTCAGTTCAAGCCGCTGGCCAGTTACTTGAAAGCACCTATCAACTTGGCGTGGCAGCGGGTGAAAAGGGGGCGCACATATCAGCGAGTATTTTGGGGTGACGACGTGATCTTCCTACTGACCAGAAATCCCAACGCGCCAAACCCCAGCACCGTCCAAGATGAAGAGAATCTACAAGATGCATTAGAGAGCGTAGACGCGGGAAGAATCATAACCGACGCGTACGAGTTGAAGAAGATCAGGGAGATGGCGGCCAAGTTCGGCGACACCCCCAACGAAACAGCAACCCCAGGAAAGTAGAAGGCTACGCCACACCCCCTGTAGCCTCTTCCACCTTTCTTATCGCGGGAGTTGGGGGCGCAGTTTCTGAATAATCACCTGTTCGTTGCGCGAGTCAACAACCAGTAACACGGGTTCGTTGTCGGCGAAGGGGAAGGTTCCAGAGTCGATCAGTTGGGCGGGCACGTAGACCCAGCGTTGCTTGTAGACCTTTCCTCTTGATTTGATGACCTTGACGTTAATCTTACCTGCTGCATAGATCGGCTTCCCGGTCTGCTTCGGCTTAGCCAAATCCCTTTTCACGTCTCTTTTTCGTTGACCTTGCTTATGCGCCGTTAGTCGTTATTAGACTATGCATGCTAGGCACAGTGGCCTAAAGCCGGTTTCCTTTGAAGTACGGCCTTGCTTGGCATTGTAAGGGTAGTACGATCTCAAGGGGGAGAAACACTACGGTGAAGACCTAGGGCTTCCGCTACAACAACCGAAAAAATTCATAGCTTACGCTAGGACTCCACAAAGGGGCAGCAAGATTCTCATTTGGATGTTGACTCCGATAAGCACCGTCGAGAGGGAACTCAACGAACATGCGATGTGGAATGGTGAAGTAACCTGAAGGGCAGCTACGCTCTTGACAACGTGGAGTCGTCGATTTATGGGAGCGGCCTAAGAAGTCTCGCGCAATTGAGGCAAAGTGCAACTCGCTTGCGCGGACGGTTGGAAACGCGCTGGCCGAAGTGGATCCACAGTTTGAACATCTGATCACAGAGTTCATCCAGGTTGACACAGGACATTGTGTGCGGCGAAGAGGAGCAGATACGCGACTACCTCTCCAGCGCGGTTCTCGACGAAGTAACGAACAGTGAATTTATTCCGCATTAAAACTTAGTTTTCGAGGCTTGTTCGTCCATATCCACTTGGCGAAAAGTGAAACTCAGTGTACCCCTGCCAAGAGGGGCGGACGACACTGCCTAACGTTCATCTCGGTCACACACAAACAAAAACATCGTCCCGGAAAGGAATTGGCCGCCTACTCGTCTCAGGCTTCCCTCAGCGGTACTCCCGCCTCGGAGCAGACGACCAGAACCCTCACGTGCCTTAAGCGTGGCTAATCGGGCTCTGCGGACACCTTCCCAAAACTTAGTCCATGAAGAAAACCGGACAGATGCCAATCAACGGCGTGGATTGGCGGCACGTGCTCAGACGCCTCAGCCTCAGAGCCAGCGGCGTCTGGCAAAACTGGTTGAAAAAAGACGCTAGCTTAGGGCTTTCGTCGTTTTCGTGTCCGTCGAGTTGGCACACGGTAAGCGACTGAGATTGATTCAAGTGGATATTGTGGTTCAGGCACTGGATCACCGAGGTGCCACTTCTGGTCAGGCCACTTCTTCTTCACGGCGTCGAGGTGTGCTTCGGCAGCTTCCTTGGACAGACCCCTGCCCATCGACTCGCCGCCAAACAGTCCACTATAATATAGTTTGTCTCTGTGTGTTTCTATGTGCGAGCCGGTGGCTGGGTCACGTGTTTTCACTCGATCTTTGGTTATTGTCTGAAGTCTCACCATTTTGCTCTTCTGTCGAACTTTCTTCAACTCTCTCCCTCCTCCTCATAGCGGGAATTGCGAAAAGTCTTGCGGTTTGTCTGCGACGCGCATGTTGTTGCGGCGTTCCGCCAGTGCTTCCATCAGTTGTTGGCGTGTCGCTTGCTTTCCGGTTGCGAGCTGCGCTATGACCTCGTTTTGCGCTATGCGGCGCATGGTCCGATAATTGCATTTGTGTTGAGACCGACCCTTCGGCATTCTGCCGGGAGGGATAGATGGTGTCCGCTATCTGGAATTGTTCGAGGGTCATTCGTCCCTCAGCCAAAGCGTTAGCTCTCTCAGTGATTCTGTGGTCGAAGTTGCCGCGGTACGAATTCTCCCAAACGAAAACCGTCGAATTCTTGAAAAGGTGTTCTAGGACTGGCGTTTCCTCGTCGACGTGATCGGCGAAGTAGAGGTTGAGCGTTGTTGTTTCCTTAACGGTTTCAGTTACGGTTTGCATCAAAACACCTCCAAAAGCTCTTTTCGCCCTGCTAAGTTAGAACTCATATTATCGCAGTTATCGGACCGAAAGCGCAGTTCAGAGTTTACGGATGGGGGTTGCAGGGCGAAGGTAAGGGCGAGTTATCGATTGATGATGTCTCAAAATTCTAACAGGTTATCCGCTGTTCTTGAACTTCGTACGACAACACAACGCCCTAGGCTAGACTATCCGTTACCCTTTGTCGATATGAAACATAGTCGGTGTTTGCCTATGCTGGGGAAAGAAAGCAAGGTACGTAGTGGGTCCGTTGAAGCGCGATTGGCTTGGCTTGAAGAGGATGTGAGTACTTTGGGCTTTAAGGAATGAGCGAGAAAGTACCTGCCCCTCTCAAGCAAGGTTAGAGGGCTCATAATGGAGATGGATGATTCAATGCCCCGATGGAGAGGAGTCGGACAATTTGAAATTATATCGAAACTGGTTGAAGATGAACTGAAGGCGCTTTAGGAATATACTCCGTAGCTTCAAGGATAGCTTCTATTCTTCTAGTGCCGTTCGGAGAGGATTATACGAAATCGGAGAGGCTGGTTGGGTTCATTCGGAGTTTGATGTTCATGGGGTCGAAGACCTGTGAGAGTGACGCGAATAGACTGAGGGCGTAGTCGTCCACGTCGATCTCCTTCAGATTCGCCTGTACGGTTGGTTTGACGGTGAACTGCCTGCCCTGTAACCTGAATGGAAGCACCTTCACAAATCCAATCGTGTCCCCCCGATCGGGCCGCTTTCCCTGCCACTCAAGCAGCCAAGCCGCTTGGTAGGGCTGCGCAAGTCTCTTCGACCGTAACTTCTCCGCCGGCTCCTCCCTAAGCTCAACCCGGTATTCTAGGTCGGCCAGACTCACGGACCTGCTCCGAAGCCGGTGAATTGATTCGGCAACTATGTCGGACAGATGCAGTTTGGCGGATTCGAATTCGGTGGGTGACCGGCGTCCTTGGGCCAGTTGGGTTAAGCATTGTTGGAAGGTTTGATGGAAGAATCCGGGTGAGTTGGATTTGGCGATGGCTAAACCTTTGATTTCCGGTTCTCCGTTAGGTAGGATGCCGAAGTAGGCTTTGATTGTGCTGAGGACGCAGACCGAGTAGACACGATCATAGGCCAATTGGAGCCTGAACTTACTACCGACCTCTTGAATGAGCTTCCACGTCTCCTCCCCAGTTGGATTGTCTAGGAATAGACTATCCGTGTCGGAGTACTTCGGCCTGAGGTCCATCTTCTTCGCCAAATCCCATGTGGATTGGAGAACGAATCTTCCGTAAGCTGTGATCGCCTCGCCCAGAAGTGGACTGGCTAGGCCGTGAATTCGGATTGTAACGCCGTAGCAAGAGACGAGAAATAGTTTCAAGATTCGCGATGCGGCCACAACGTTACCGTCCGACTCACCTGCTGTTTTAGTCTGGGGTTTGTAGACCTGCAGACGCAGATCGCGGAGAGCGCCTACGAGTGCAGAGTAGACTCCACGTCGTTTCGTGCAAACGTGTAGTTGTGGTTGGCCGGGCACCTGGTTGCTTCGGCATTCTGGGTGGGGGCATTGGATTGTCTCATACGAGAGGTTGAATACGTCGATACAACCCGGGTAGAGAGATTCGAAATCTAGGACGTGCATGTTGAAGTAAGTACCCGGCTCCGGCCCGATTGCTAAGGCTCCCGTTACCTGCTTTCTCGTGTCTCCGAGTTTGAGTTCTTCAGGGTTGGGGATGAGGATGTTATGGGAGCGGTAGTAGGTGTTGAGCATTGAACGGATCCAGTCGGAGACGGAATAGTTTCTGTAGGTTCGGTTTAGGGGCAGGTTCGCTAAGCGGCTCAGAAGAAATGCATTATAGTAATCCTCCTCCGAGCCCACCTCACGCAGATTGAGCCTCTCTTCAGGAATCTTGGGTACGGGTTGGCTGACGTAGGCGTATGCCTCCTGTAGCGAAGCATACTTGAGTGGGTCACTTCGGCTGATCCTTCCGAACAATTTCTCAAAGCGAGAACCATCCTCGCCAACTAACGAAGCATCCGGAACCCAACCGTGATCGCTGAAACGGTGGAGGATGCCGAACCGAAGGCCCTTATCATATGCGTAGCTGAGGGCAGGATCAATGTCCAGCTCCCAAGCTTTGGTGTCTTTCGAAGGTTTCTCTGTGTAGGTGACCTTGTATAGTGTCAACTCGTTTCCTGTAAAGAGGTCTATCTTCTTGACGGGTTCACCCTGCTTCTGCATAGTGAGGTAGTATGGGTGAAAATCTCTTTCAACCCATTCAATCGATTCCAAGTCGAGTGAAGTGATCAGCCTGAGAGTGACTAACCCCGTCTTGTAGCTGGCTCCTACAAGCCACGCAGATTGACCCTCGAGAACCAAGAGCGCACCTCCCTTTGATCCTGGATAATTGGTTCTCTTTAGGCTTGAAGGAAGCGATGTTCCACGCCGAAATAACTGGAGATCGTGATTTCAAAAGTCTGAAGGGATGGATTCTTCATACGTCTCTACCATTAAACCACCGCAATATCTCCCGCTTCCAGCTGTGAATACGATTGGAATTCTATCAAGGATCTTCTCGTTGGGGTGGTTCTTGATCCAATCCCGTATCTTCTGGTCGACCTCCAACCAGATCCCGCCCGCAGATTATGACCCCAACTCGTTTCCTAGCTTTGGCTTTCATATTTTGACCATCACAGCGAATGGGACGAATTTTCTTCAATCATATGGTCTAGAGCCTCCGGAAGAAGCGCGCTGCCTTTCTCTCTTCCGCAACGTTTCAACGTCGCGAGGTTGAGGCTTAGGAGGGACGGCTGCAGGTTTTTTGTAGCCGGCGCGTTGCACCTTCATGAGCTCATCGGCTGTGATGAACCCTGTCTCCTGCTGCTTGAACTGGATCGCACGCACTTCGCCCATGTCATAATCCGGGAGCCTGACGTGGAACACAAGTTCGTCTGCTCTCCCCTCAATTTCCAATCCCAAGAGATCGTAGTCGTCTGAGAGGGATAGAAAGCGGCGGATTATCTTAATCCGGTCTGATGGCAAGGCAACTTCCTTGGATTCTACCTCCGCTTGATCGCACCATTGGCAGATCCAGGTGACATTTCTTACCAGAGCGCTGGGAACCTTGAGTTTCTCTGGAGTGGAGTAGCGGCAGCCGCAGGAACTCTGTGGAGTTCTGGCATTACAGGTTTTACACCATCGCTCCGCGCGGATAGTGTAGTTACCGTTGAATGGCATAGAAGTCGCTCATCTTAGGCTTAAGTTGCAGAGGTTCCTCGCTTCGCGGTACGAGTTCGCCGCTATCTACGGAATAGCTTTCATGGCACCAATCGCAAATGAGCCAGTTATCTAGAGGTCCGCCACAATTCGGGCAGCGACGGTTGCGTACTGAGTCGATCTCCGCTTTACGCATCGCCATGTGTTCAGCGACCGGGTCACGCTCGATCTTCAGCTGCCTCAGCTTTCCGTCCATGAAGCGGTACTCACGTTTGCATGAGTCGCAGCGGAAGTCAAACTCGTATGCGTCACGTCCCTGATGTAACCGCTTATTTCGGCTTATCCAGACTAATGGCTTGTCGCATTCGAAGCAATTAGTGGCGTTGCTTTCAATCTCCAACTGTACTCAACGTCGCAAGTACAATGGGTCGGCCCGTAACGGTACAAGTTCATCGTTTTCCAGTTCGAACCATAGATTGCAATTGTCGCAACGTTTTAGCGGATAGTTCTCTTGTCCAAGAAGGTCAGTTTGACATTTCGGACAGTTCAAATTTGAATTCACGTTTCTTGCCGTAGATTAAGCAATGAGATAATGACTGAAGGAAGGAGCACGTCCGCTCTCAGTGGAGACTGAAAGTAGTATCTTGGGTCTCGTGAGAGATAACTGAAAAAGCCGCCCGCGCGTAGCGGACAGGGGGATTGCCGTTGAGCTATGTTGCCCCAATCTGTGGCCACGTTTCCAGCATCAGAATGGTGTTGGGTAGGGCGTTTTTGAGGTTGCTTAGTGTTTGGTCGCAGATTACGTCGGTGAGCAAAACACGATCGACTTGCCGCGGGTTTCCACGGTTGGTTTCAGTTTGGATTGGTGTCCTGTAGGTTTGGATATTTTCTCTAGCTAAGGCATACAGGATTCTTTCCCTCTGCCTTTTCCCATGCCGTGGGCCGTCTGCGATGATTGTGCGGAATGGGAACTGCTGGTGCCATCTTCCGTCCAGCAAACGATCTCCCCATTTTGAGTAACAGCCACAGTGGCATGGCTTGGAGCCGCCCTGCTGCAGGAAGTAAAATGGGACTTTTGCGTTTGCGCACTGATCACGTATGTCCCGGAAGGCATCGAGCGGGGTGTCTCCAGGCGGAGCCTTTGGCGGCCGCGGGTGCCACCTATCAGATTCACCGCCGCAGTGAACCAGCCTCACTTGGTTCCCGCCCAAGTATTTGTGTAGGCTTGGTAGCGGTTCGAGGAGGGGTTCTGCGCTCAGCCATCTGAACACGCATGGAATTTTGTTTAGGAGGTCGATCCGCCAGAGGTATCGTGGGCTTTCTACGGTGACTCCGAGGTATACGTTGGGGTAGCCGTTCGGATGTTCTTCCGTAATCCAGTCGGGCGGCAGACATTTGTCGGGGTGGGTGAGAATCCGTTGCGGTCTCTTGGTGAGAATGTTGTAAACAATGTTTGGTGTTCGACGAATTACTTCCCATGCTCGTGGTCGCCAGGCGTCCGCCCAGTTGATGAAAAAGTCGCTGAGTGAGCATGTGAAGACGAGGTCAGGGCGCTTCCCCCAGTGCAGTGGCGGAGCATCGTTGATGTTCGTTGCCGGGTCTATGCCTTTCGTTGGGGTTGCCACGTTCGGGTTGTATCGAGGACGGAGGCTGCGGAAGATGTAACAATTTTGGCAACCTAAAGAAACTTTGAAACATCCAATCCACGGATTCCACGGTCTCGTTGTTGTTGGGCCTCTATGCTCGGTCTTCTTTCTTCTTAACCGCAAGTTGTTTCCGCTGATCTTCAATTTTCTTCCTCCTTGACCGCTTGTCGTACGGAATTAAAACGGCGACACGTAGTGTTCTTCTCCTCGGTCGGTCGAAGAGTGTTGTGTTCCCTTGCCGGATGAAGGAGGGTGACTGTGGTGAGTGCTTGGTGGCAGGGCTGACGTTCTGCTGAGTTGTGGTTTTCGAGCTGGGGGGGGCAGGCGGGGCACTGAAAGTCGGCGAGGATTTCCCACACTTCTTCCGACGGCAGGATTTCTAGCATTTGTTGCACCTTTCCTTGATGGTGAGGCAGTTTGCGGCTTTGCCTACACGTTTCGGGGATAGTGCCTGCAATGACATCAACCAGTGCGCACGCCAATGTGGTGGCCGTTCTTCGCGATAAAGTTTCAGGTTGCACGAACCATCGGGCACATGGCAGAAGGTTGCATTATCACTAATCGTTCGCCTCCTGGCAAACGATTATCAAATTGGAATCGATCTTTTGCGACGAAATGTGAGGAGGAGTTTGCGGAAATGTTATGGAGGAGAGGAGAGAAGGAGGGTGTCGTATTGAGAAAAATCATAGAGATGACGCCGAAGAAGTTGGATCAGGCCGTTCGGGCAGCTGACAGGAAGTGGCTCGCAAAACACGTGGCAGAGGGTGTCGCTTTAAAGAAGGAAGAAGAGACGAACCTGCGCAAATTCATCGCGAAGTTGAAGTGGCCCCCAGCAACGATTCGGATTAGTTGTGCCTGCGGGCGTACAATCCGTGTCCCACGTATCATGACGAGAGATGGCGCGGAGATTTACCAAGACATTTGCCCCAATTGCAGCACCCTCTGGGAAATCCACGGCACAACAGTCTCCGGAGGCTGGACCAAACATCATAGCCGAGAGCTAGTTCCCCCGATTATGAGGTCGATAGTCTGGCCCAGTCGGCATCCCAAGCTTGGAAGACAAAAAGCGGGGACCAGTACGAGGAGATAACCGCGATTCTTGTCCTCCAACTACATCGGCTTGCTCATGTTGGTTCCGTCGTGCTGGGAGCTGTTGCGGGACTGTACTGAATCAGGAGAGTAATTGGCTTGTAGGAGTGCTTGGCAGTGTAACGCGTGGTCGCTTGGGCGATTTCCGATAACAGCATGTCTCTATCGTCACCCTCGAGTCCTTGATGATTTACAGTGACGTTCTTCGCCAGGACTGGTGAGGTCTTGAAGTTGAGAGTTAGGATGCTTTCTACTATCTTAGCCTGAGGGAGGATTCTTCGCCCCGCTCGCGTGAGCTCATACATGTCCTCGTTCTTCTGAAGCCACCCTAGCTTTTGAAGTGCTTTCAGGTTCTTGGCAAGTCCCGCGCCGCTGATGCCTACTTCTCTCTTCAGGTGGCGGAACCGAATCGGCTCTGCACAAAGCTGAATGATCTTTTGCGTCTTCGAGATACGAACGAAGACGTTCGCCAGTTTACTCAACTAAACCACGATACGGTAACTATACCAAGGTATAGTAAATGTTGGCCCACGTGTCAAAGTTGGCCCGTTGACATCTGACACCTTACATGTCTTCTGCAGTGTAAGTTGGACGATTGCGAGGCTTATTCCTCGAATCAGCCGAAATCGTGCTAAATTCGGTAAAATGCTAATGTGGAAGGCGCAGCGGCTGAGAGCCCTAAGAAACTAGGCGGTTTGAGTCTCGGAAATTTGGAGGTGTCAAAGTGTAACGGTGAGACCGATTGGAGGTGTCAAAGTGTTGGCCAAGAGCGGTTGGGCGTGGCAAGCGGAGCCCGGTGACACTAGCGCGACTCGGATGTCCCGTATTATCACGTAGCGTGCGTGACGTGTGTGAGTTGAGCAAAGTGTAGAAAAGCGTAGGCGGGTTGGCTTTGGCTGTGGGGTTGCTGGGCTGGATCTTGAGTGGGTTGGTTTCAATCATAGCCAGCAGCTGTCGGTACTTGCAGTAGTAGTGTGGTGGTAGTAGTTCCAGATATGACCGGTACAGGGATCTGGCATGCTGCGGAGAATAGCTACAACAAGGAGCTGCCGGCGAATGAGGCACGGAAAAGAGTGTTGACCAAGGATAAGCAAAGCGAAAACAAAGCAAAAGCAACCCAGCAAAGCGAACAGTGAGGCTCAGTAGCATAAAACAGATGTGGTAGTACAGATGAGTATAGGCTCAAAAGCAAACCCAAAGTGTCGAGCGCGTCTTGGACATGAATGTGTTAACGGGTGCGGTCTTTGGTGTCTCATGGCCGCCCAGATCCCGCTGCAAAGCAACACCCGCTTAAATAGCGACCCTAAAAATCACGGCCGTACGCAACACCCGCCCACCACCCTTTGATATGAAAAGCGCAATGTGTTAATGCTTTTCCTTCCGGTCTGTTGTCGCCTTCTGCTCTTGTTGTTGAGAACTGTTGTGATAGACCGAAAGGTTATTGTAGTGGCAGTGTCAAATATCTACCTGTGTACTACTGTGTACGACTGAGCGATATGACGGAGATGCCCTCGGGGGCAGTTTCCTGACTTTTCAATTCCCAAGCGACCTCGGAGGTGGTCGAAGAATGGTCTTGACTTTACGTATCGCGCCGGCGTTGTGGGCGAAGGTTTCCGTGAGGCAGCCGGAGTTTGATCAGACGGTGCAGAAGTTTATGGACGAGGGTGTCTGTTGGATGTGTGACCAGCCAAGCTTGCAACGGAAATCCGGTACGGCTTCTGGAAAGATTCGGCATGTGATCGAGGCCAACGGTTACGAATTTTTGTTGGAAAAGCCGTGTGTGCCGGGCGCGGAATGGAACTATGATGTCATCCACCTACAACCCGTCACCTTGAAGGAAGGGCGAGGCGCAAAGCTACAGGATGAGATAGTAGTTTACAAACCTGATGAGGCTCCGGCGCGACAGGATCGTGTTGACCCGTTCGTTCGTCGGCTCGTTGAACCAGATCGTAATGGGGTGAGACAAGAGTTTGCCATCGTGGTCAAGGCTGCTCGGTTCAAGCCGTTGGCTAGTTATCTGAAAGCGCCGATTAACTTGGCGTGGCAACGGGTGAGGATGGGCCGCACGTATCAGCGGATATTTTGGGGTGATGATGTGCTCTTCCTACTCACCGCAATGCCGGCAGCAACAAGGGTCAGTACAGTAGAGGACGAAGAGAACCTCAACCGTGAGTTGGAGAGTGTGGATGCAGGTCGTGTCATCACCGACTCGTACGAACTCAAGAAGATCAGGGAGATGGCGGCCAAGTTCGGCGACACCCCCAACGAAACAGCAATCCCAGGAAAGTAGAAGGCTACGCCACACCCCCTGTAGCCTCTTCTACCTTTTTTATCGTGGGAGTTGGGGGCGCAATTTCTGGATAATGACTTGTTCATTGCGTGAGTCAACAACCAATAAAACTGGTTCATTGTCGGCGAAGGGGAAGGTTCCGGAGTCGATGAGTTGCGCGGGCACGTAGACCCAGCGCTGGCGATATTCTTTTCCGCGGCTCCTGATTATCTTCACGTTGATTTTGCCAGCTGCGTAGTTTACTTTCTTCTGGAACTGCTTCTGCTTCGCCACTTCCCCTTTCACGTCCCTTTTCGCTGACCCAGTTTATGCCCTCTCAGCGGTTATTAGGGTATGCTAGGCACAGTGGCCTAAAGCCGGTTTCTGAAAAACGGTCAGTAAAAGAAGTAATTTCGTCTCGGTTGGCTGACATGGCTTGTAAGGGAAGTGCGATCTCAAGGAGCAAGAAACACAACGAAGGTCTGATCCAGAGCTTCCGCTGGAACAATAGTAGAGGATCAGAGCTTACGCTAGGACGCAACAAAAAGGGCAGCAAATCGTCGTTGGTTCGGCCTAGTTACGGACGACGCTTGACGCAGCCGCATGCGGATTGGAAGGTTTACTCACTGACCTTCTGACTCAAGCACCGGCTTACCGTGGAGAAAAAACGAACATGCGATGAGGGATGGTTCTGTCAGGTGAGCTGAAAGGGAACTACGCTGTTGACAATGGCAGATCAATTCATGAGAACAACGGTTGGGCAAGCATTGGCTGAGGCGGGTGCACGGGTTGAAACTCAGATCAGAGAATTTGTAAGTTGCGAGACAGGGTCACACTGTGGACGGTGAAGAGGAGCAGATACGAGACTACCCCTTCAGCACTGTTGCCGACCAAGTACCAAACGGCGAATTTGTTCCGCATTAAAATTTAGATTTCGAGGTTTGTTCGTCCATATCCTCCCGGCGTAGAGTTAGTGTGTTCAAATGCCAAGAGGGGCGGACGAAACTACCTAACGTATACAGCTCGTTCACACACAAAAAACATCGTCTTGGAAAGGAATTAGCCACCTACTCGTCGCAGGCTTCCCTTTTGAAGGTACTCTCGCCTCAGAGCAGACGACTAGCTCAATCACTTGACCTTAAGCGCGGTCATCAAGAGCTGCGGACACCTTTCCAGGACTAAGCGCAAGAAAAAAATCGCGCAACAAAACACAGCAACCAGGTTGCTGAAACAGCATACGAAACGGATAGACCAAAAAATGCAGGTCATTTGACGGGAACATAGCGATTGATGGTTTCATCGATGCCGCCAATCCATGCCATGAATCTGTGCAAGTGTTGGAGGGCTTCGTGTTCCTCGTAGTCGTGTTGGTCGGGTGGTTCGTGGATTAGGTGCTGGTTTGTTAAGACTTCGACGATGTGTAGGAGGTGGTGTGCGATAAGTATGTTCCAGAGGTAGGGGTCGCCGTTTCTCATTTTGATCGGTTTGGAGTAGTCTACGAAGACGATTGCGTCGTATTGGCTGTAGGTTCTTGCCTGGTTTTCTGTGAAGCCCACGCGCATCAGGATTAGTTTCTGATCTTCTGCACCCTTCGCGGTTGACCAGTCGAACGTGATGAACGGGTGTTGAACCGGTTCAGTCTTCGTGTCTGGTAGTAGTTTGGGGGGTACCGCCGTCTTCCACGTTCCGCCGACCACCTTGATTTTGTAGTCTGGTCGAAGGGTGTCGTACCTTACTGTGAGGAAGCGGTAGAAGTCGCGGGCGAACCTGTCGAATTTTTCCTCAACTATAGCTTCCATTCTCTTATCACCTCCCATGAATCTCTAGGAGCGAACTGTTTGAGGTCGATTCGGTCGGCCTGCTGTTCGCCACGGTCGAGATAGCGTGCCTTGAACGCGAGGCCGGGGACGGTAGGGGACATCGACCTCATTTGGGAATTCTGTGCAATGGTTTGCTAGGGTAGAATTGCGTTCAGTAATTCAACATTGAGTTCGAGCAGGTCGAAGAGATCTTTCGCCTCCTCGCGGTTTCTTGGGCGCTCCCGCCCAAGCGGCCCAAGGTTGAAGTCTATGGGGAGAGGCGTTCCAGAATTAGTCTGCCAGACCAGCGCAGGGGGGCGGGGCTGTAGGGTCAGTTGCCGGTCGCGGAAGAAAGGCAGCAGCCTACGTGCTGCTTCCGAAGTCGACGTATCGGCCTGCGCGGAAGTATGGGGACTCGTGGAATTCTTCGCTGTCCACTATCGGGTTGAGATTCCCGTAGCCGTGTAGCGCCAGCGCCTTTTCGGTTAGGATGACCAGGTTGTCGAAGACCGCGTTAAATGCGCGCTCCGGGTCTGTCTCCCGCGGGTGGGTCATGGTCTGCTGGTTGAAACAGACGATCACATTGCCGCTTTGCATCACGTCTCCGAGCTCCGGGAAAAGGGTCTTGACCAAGTCGGGTACCTCCCTCTCAGTCATTGGTCCAGTGATTGCGAATACCATGCCGACGCGCAAGTCGTTATTGCTAGGGTCTAGTAGGTAGGGTTTGGTTACGCCGAGCAGTTGATCCCACTTTTCGTCGGCGACAACGATCAGCTCGATGCGTGACGGCTTTCTTCCTTCTCGGGCCGCCAAGAAGTCTGCGAAGTCTTGTGCGAACTCGTTCATGTTGATTGTCAGTGGCTTCCTCAACAAATAACTCATTCCACTTTCACCTCCTCCTAACTTGCTATTTGCCCTGCCGTCGCCATTCATGCTGCCATCTAGTGACAGCTGTCACTGCCCTCGAACGGTAACGAAACAGACTATGGGGGTTAGAGGTCGATTCGGTCGGCCTGCGGTTCGCCACGGTCGAGATAGCGTGCCTTGAACGCGAGGCCGGGGACGGTAGGGGACATCGACCTGACGTACTCGTTGAAGTGCTTGGTGGACGGTTCGGTCTCGGGTCTGTTCCGGTCCCACCTCGGCATCTGCTCGCGTGCCATGTTCAGGGCGATGTGGAGGCACTCGTGGGCGCAGACCCGCTGGGGTTGAGTCTCAAGCAGCCAGTTCTTGCTGCCCGCGCCCTTCCACACCGAGTCTGGCATCAGGATCAGTGCGTCATAGGCCGACAGCTGCTTCGCCACGCCGTCCGTGAAGGACAGAGCTGCGGTGAGGCGCTTCGACCGTAGCTCGGGGGTGAGGTAGTACCGTGGTCCCTCCTCCATCGTGCTGCCGGCGGGCAGGTATATCGACGGGAGGAACGAGAGCCCGCCGTACCCGTCGCTGGTCCACCGCTCGTAGGTGTTGTTCGCTGCCAGCCACTGGGCGTCGAACTCGGGGTTGTCGCCGTGACGCCCAGCGTACTGCCCTAAACCGAACCAGAGGCTGCTCCAAGCCGCTTTACCGCAGCGCAGAACCTTAACCCGCTTCACCCGCGCCCGAGCACCGGTGACTTGGACGCCACGCATGCAATCGTTGTCTCCGGTGTTTCCGTCGGGTGGCGGGCCGAGAACTATCGCGTCGGGAGCCAGCAGTGTCATTCCCTTGCGTGTCACCAGAAAGTTGAGGAAATCGTGGGCGAACTGGTCTAGCGGTCTGGCGGTAGAATATCGTTCAGCCTGTATAGTCTCATTCATAATTTTTTCACCTCCAAAAACTATTTGCCCTGTTCGTCTGACTCGGTTTGATGGCTAGAGTTGGTGACAGCGTGCCTTGTCATGTTGGCGTGACGTTTTGTAGAACGTTTAGAACAAACACTAGCAGACGGATAGGCTCATTTTGAGCTATGCGGAAGCTCATTGAGCTGCACGGGAGCCCATCTCATGTGACTTTTCAGTCGAGCAGGGCGCTAATTATGTCTTTGTCACAGGATTTAAAGCATCGTAATAATTGCGAGCTAGACTGAATTCGGGGAAACCGGATTCAGTGACCTAACGCCTCTCCTTGTGGCGGTCGGGTGTTGCCGGCTGGTGGGCAGATTGTGATTGTCGAGTTGTCGTTTGGGGTTTGGGTGGTTTCCGAGTTTGCTGGTTGTGCGGGGCCATCGTTCCCGTAAACGTCATGGAGGGAGCATGCGGCTACCGAGATTGTGACCTGTCCTCGTCCCACAGCGTGAATTAGGCCTCGTGTTACGTCTTGGGTGTATTGGTAGAATCCGGCTGTTCCGTTCAAGGTGACTTGGATGCCCTCGTACTCTTCCTGTCCTGCCGGGCCGTCCAAGAGGAATGATGCGTTTTTGATCGAGGCGGGAGTTCCCTCGGGGTAGGTCACGTGAAACTTGACCGTGACCGTTGTTTCCACCGTCGCGGTTTTTGGTGTCGCGTTCACTAAGTCCACGACCAAGGCGGTGTTGTAGGTCGGGCAGAAGCGGGTTGCTGCTGCGGCGGGGGCTGGCCGCGTGAGGAGGATCAGCACAGCTAAGGTCAGTGGTTGCAGCTGCACCGGCAGTTCTCCCTTCCGGCAGTCCTGTGTGCCTCGGCCCCTTTGGGGTGGAAGCAGAATCGGCACTCGCTCACGGGTTGTTCTTGCTCCGGCACTGCTGGGTCAGCTTGGTGATGTCCTCCGTGTGGATGCTCGTCATTTTCGCGTAGGCCCAGTAGCGCAGCCTCGACCGCGCCAGCTCCACCACCAACTGCTTTGGTTTGCGTTGGTCTATGATGCCTCGCCACCTCGCGTTGCCCTCCCTTTTGACGAAGTACCCGGCAGCCAGTCCTGCAATCCTTCTGCGGCATGCTTCGCGGTCGAGCCCCGCCCGCTTTGCCTCCCGAGGGTGTTTCACGCTGAAGGTGTTCAGCGGCTCCGTGAGGGTTTCATGAATCAGTGGTTCAACAACCTGTCGCAGTTCAACGCTCAGCTTTAGCATTTCTTGTTGCCGCTTTGCCTTGCGTCCTCGATCCGTACGGCCAGTATCAGTCCCGCGACTATCGCCGTGATCCCCGCCCCGGCACTGTAATAATAAATTGTGAATTGCGGCAGAAAAGTTGAAGAGATTCCGGCTGCCGCGAACATGATCAGTGCAACCCCAACAACTAGCGCAATCTTCCCGAGCGTAGGGTATGTGAGTTTTTGCATGTTGTGTCCAGTAGTCTGGTGCTGCTGATAAATGTTGCAGTGGTATAACGTGGTATGCAGCCGCATTTAAACCTAAACGTTTATCGCGGGGGCGGCGCTTGGGTGCTGTTGGGGTGGTTGCGTGAGTGAGTGTTTGGAATTGAAGCCTGTTGGCGGTGTGGTTGTCCGAAACAAGAAAGGGCAGATTGTCGGCTGGTTTAAAGGAAAAGATCCGGAGGGTGGGCAGAGTTTTGCGCTGTGCCTGTTCAGGCCGGACTTGGCTGATACTCCGGCGATGCGTCTTGGACTGGAGCAGACGTTTCAGGCAATCAAGGAGACTGCTGCTCAAAATGAGCTCCCCCTCTTTGACATGTCTGATTTTGAGGATCAGTTGAGGCGGACTTTTGAGGAGTTGGGTGTTGGCGCGAAGGAGTATGTGAAGTCTGGGCGTGTTGAAGACATGACCTTCAAACTCACCGACCTTGCGACTGGAAAGAAGGTTGATGTGACGTTTGGTGTTCGTCCGGTGAAGTACCGGCGGAGGAGAAAGAGGCTTTGAGCATTGTGGGATTGGCTGTAGAAGCTTGTGAGAAGCGTCCTGAGGCTTTGCCGGTGATTTACGATTTTGTTCAGCGGTTTCGGGCTGAGGTTGCTCGGGAGACGATTCGGGCGAGAATCTACGAAGCTGTTGAGCAAGGCAAGGTTGTCAGGATTGCGAGGGGTATCTATTTTGCCCGTAGTGGTCCGGCTCAGTTGCTTATGGTTGAGGGTGATGCTTGGGAGGTTATGGCAGGTTTGTCGAATGATTCGATTGGTGCGATCGTGACCGATCCGCCGGGCAAGTTTGGTCGGGAGTGGGCGGGCAAGGGTACGACCAGACCTCATTCAAAGCTTGGGGGTAGGATGTACCGGCAGCCTGAGCTTGATTTGGAGTTCATGCGTCAAGCATTTCGCATTCTCAAGAAGAGAACGGAATGGAACACTTTGTCGAGCGTGAGGAGGGCTGTTGGGGTTTTTCCTGAAGGCGGTGCTGCGTGCCTGATTCGTGTTCCTTTGGAGAATCGTACAACGAGGCGGCACGTTCAGAAGCTGATCAGTTTGGCGGAGTCTGTTGGTTTCGTCTACTACGGGGAGATAGTTGTGGCATTGGACAAGCTCGGCATGGGCTACGACTGTGGCAGAGACAAGGGCGCAAAGTGGTTGCTCTTTCACGCAGGGTCACGCAACGGCACGCTCTGGGACTTCACCCTACCAAACGTAATCGATGCCAAACGAATCCGGAACCCATGCAGCCCAGCAGCCAGCGAGCACGAAGCCGAAAAGGATCCTTCAGAATTCACACACCTCATTCGGGCTGTGACGCGTGAAGGCGACATTGTGTTCGACCCCTTTGCCGGCAGGGCACGCTGGGTTAAGGAAGTGTTGGACTTGAAGCGGCACGTGATTCTCTCAGAGATCGAAGGCAGGTGGCTTGATCGAGTTGCTGCGGATTTCTGTCACCGGACTGAGGGTGAGAAGGGCACGTTAGAGTTTTCATGTGCAAGTTGATGTAGTGTGGGGGCGAAGTAGTAGTTGGCTCAGAGCATCAAAATTGCGACTAAGATGGGTGAGAGTCGGGGCACCTGGAAGGGCTGTTCTCCGTGCTCCACGGGCTGCGCAAATTGTTATTCGTTGTTCCGCATTATTCCACGATGGTATGGGCTGAAACCGGGGCAGGTGACGAAGAACCAGGACTTCAGGAAACCGTACAGGTGGAAGACGCCCCAGATGGTTTTCGTTTGTCCTCTGTCGGATTTTTGTATCAATCATCCAGTTGCAAACCAATGGCGATCAGACGCTTGGAAGGTCATGCACGACAACCCACAACACGTGTTTCGCATCTGCACCAAGAGACCTGAGAACCTGTTGAAATATCCTGAGCAATATCTCCCAAGTGACTGGCCGTATGAAAACATCTGGCTTGGCGTCTCGGCAGAAAACCAGCATTGGGCTGACAAACGCATGGACATACTGCGCCAGGTACCAATTCATCAAAAGGCTATTCGTTGGGTTTCAGCCGAACCCTTGTTGGGGCCGATCAGGTTCGCTGGGCCAAGTTCTCTAGCGGATTACGGTTGGCTGATCGACGGTGGTGAAAGTGGTGACTCCAAGCATCCGCCGCGTCCAGCCAACCTTGACTGGTTTAGGCAAATCCGCGCTCAATGCGCCGCCGCCGGAATACCGTACACCCATAAGCAGCATGGCGGGGCGAAGAAGTGCCGGTGCTGGAGAACCACGCACCCGCCCGGTGATCCGCTCTTTCATGAGAAGGCGTTTGGTTGCCGGATTTTGGATGGGCGGTTGCATGATGACCTTCCGCCCTGGTAGCCGCTGACTGGCTGCGGGGGCTTTTGCTGCCCGCTCAAATCTGTTGAAGGAGGATAGGTTGCGGAGGATTGTATACGAGCTTCACTGGGTTCTTAATGCGTTGAGATCAAACCCAAACGGCAAGAATAGATTCATCGCGGAGGAGAGAATTAGTTCCGCGCAGGCTACATCGTATGGCATAGTGTCATCAGCGAGTTCAACCGGCAAGGCTCGATTTTACCCACTGAGCTTCGATGTCCGAATCGTTCCAGCAATTTCGATTCCCTCTCCTGTGCGATGTTGTCCGTTAGTTGTATTAGTCCAAACAGAGTAGCTCCGGGTTAATTGGGAATAGATGAGTTTGGGCGTTGTCGATCCGGCTCAACTGAGACAACTCATGCCAAAGAGACCGTTTGTCCCAAACGTTCTAGATATGACTCCGGGAGCAGTAAGTGTGTCTGGTTCACGTGATTGTTGCTTCGAATTGTCGTCACTAGTTACATTAACTAAAAGAGCCACAGATGTGGACAGCTTGCTTCGGAATCAATTGGTTTGGGCAACTTGGGGGGCTCAGTTGGGGCAACGTATGTCGGGAACATCTTTCGCTCCAGCCAGGGCAAACGACAAAGTGGCCCGGTTCCTCTCATTCGGAAGTGACGAACCGTGAGTGTCGAGGCGGCGCGGAAACTAATCGAACATCTGGACTCACGGATTGAAGAGAGCAGTTCAGGAAAGGTGTTCTTCAGCGACGAACGTTATACTGCATTCCCACTATTGCCCACGAATTTCAAACGAATTCGAGAACCGAAACCCCCGAATCACAGGCTTGTGTTTGTAGATGGCGGCAACCAGGAAGTACTCGGTGCCCCGAACTTTTCGATTCAGCTCAACAGGGTCTATTTCAATACCTTCGATTCTGCGACGCGAGTTCAGAGGGTTCGCATTCCTTCTCCGATCGAATTCTTCTCTGTGACCTATTCGGTGTTCAGGGATGGCGAGATCTGTTATGACACTTCAATTTTCCCGATTCGCACAGAGGAAGCGCCTCTTGTTCCAAATGGAGCCGATCTATCTATCAGCTCTACAGACCGCAGTGTCATGGTTGGCATGCAGAGGGCCGATATCGGGAGGGTAGCGTCAATAGCGAGACGTTTTGCCGAGTGGCAATTGGCATCGTGTGTCGCTAAGGAGCTTGGCGCTGAAGACATGATAATCATCGATGGAACGTTGCAAACAAGCTTCAAGGGCGAGTCCAAGTACCTGGGCGCGCTTGTCAAAACAACAAGAGAGAGGGACGTGTTACTTACAGGTCTCTCAAAGACGAGCGCATTGTTCACCGATACAGGGTTGTCATTGCTCGGAGCAGTCATCAAGATTGCAGAAGAAAGCAGCGTTCAAGGACCGTGGTATCTTCCCATCGCACGTGCATCAACAGACGATCACAACGCTGTCATAACAGTAGCAAAGCTCCATCAGATGGCTGAGCACATTTTCAGATTTGAAATGAACGCTGACCAGTATGAACAACTTGACGCTGGTGAGGTCGAGAATGTGTTCGCTAGCCTAGCGGCGAATGCGTGCGATCTAAGTTTTCCAGGATATCCATACGGGCTAATAGACGCAGACCAATTCGCACGGGTGACGGACAGAGACATTTCACACTACCAGGCGATCATGTTGTCAGAGATGTCCAAAATGGGCAAGCGACAGAAGTTCCTTCGTCACATGGGGGCCCTTGACGCCCACCGGTTACTGAATCTGATTATTGGGTGATATCGATGGAAGAACTGGAGATAGTTGGACAGGTCGTCGGCGGAGAAGTAGGCAAGATTCTCCTCAGAGAGAAAAGCGGGAAAAACCTCGAGTTAGGCGATCTCCTCGT
>Ga0315279_10004060_pt1 | contig 19864 bp, 18 predicted proteins | sample YL17G06_20_MG_FD_203694 | JGI IMG/M metagenome (GOLD analysis project Ga0315279, IMG submission 203694) | Sediment microbial communities from Yellowstone Lake, YNP, Wyoming, USA - YL17G06_20 | ecosystem: Environmental > Aquatic > Freshwater > Lake > Sediment | place: USA: Wyoming | collected... | reverse complement strand
CTATATTGTCCTTCTTTGGAACCAAGAACTTTAAGCCAGGCTACAACATTTTCCTGATTTTTACAACCTTTTGGTAAAGCAAAACTATCAGAAAGAGCTAAAAAGATACCTGCAGTATTAGGAGGCGTAGCCCAACCATAATCTTCAAATCCAACAGACATAAACCAGCCATTGGTCCAGTCTCCCATAATCATCATAGCACCTTTCTCTTTAAGTAGATACTGCCCAGCTTCATCCCAAGTAAGAGCAGAATGATCAGTGTTTAAATAAGAAGCTATTTTAGCAAATGTCTCTAATGCATCAGTAACTCTGAAATCTGACCATTTTACTTCACCAGTCCACAAGCCATTATAATCTTTTGCTCCAAGTTTTCCAAGTAAGACTGACTCAAAGACATGACCTGCTTCCCAACCCTCTTTTGTGCCCATAACAAAGGGGACTATACCTTTTGCTTTTAATTCATCACATACATTAAAGAATTGGCTAAAGTTACTAGGGGGAGTAATTTTATACTTAGTAAATATAGTTTTATTAAACCACAATACATTGGAGCGATGGATATTTACTGGAACAGACCAATAATCTCCTTGGTATGATACAATGTCCAGTACACCCTGAGGCATAGAGTTAGTCCAACCCTCAGATTTATATAGATCGGTTAATGGCTGCATATATCCTGGTATTACCCAGGTATCAATTAATTCATGCCCGGCATGAACCTGAAAAGTATCGGGTGGATCTCCACCAAGCATTCTGGTTTTAAAAACAGCTTTTGCATTTGTACCTGCACCGCCAGCCACAGTAGCATTTATAAATTCTACATCAGGATATTTACTCTCATATATTTTAATGAGAGCATTCAGACCTTCTGCCTCACCACCAGCTGTCCACCAACTATTAACTTCAACTTTACCACTAAGCGATTCAGCCAATACTGGAAGAGCAAAAAATACAGCTACCATTGAAACTAAAATCAAAGCAGTTAGCAATTTACGTAACATAACTAATACCTCCTTAAATATTATATTTATAAATTATTTAAAGATATTATAGAAATATTAAATAAAAAACCTCCTTCCTTTTTGAAATATTTTCAGCTAAGCATCTTCTTTCTGTAAATATAATTATAGCACTTAATCCTCATTTATGTCGAATATATCTAAAAAGTCTTTAACAAAAACAACATTTGTAATAGTTTTAAAATTTAATAATTTAATTAATAGGAGGAAGGGAAATAATTATATTTAAACTATCTTTAGTAGCAATATACTTGTGAACTCCTATTGAAGCAGGAAGCATATAAGTCTCTCCCTCTTTTACTTTAAAATCTCCCACATTGGTGGAAATCATTCCTTCTCCTCTGGTAATTACTATAGAGGCAAATCTTCCTTCAAACGATATTTCTATATCTTTTACCTCTTCCATTAACATCATTTCAAAACATGATTTCATATATTCCCCGCCGTTTAATCTATAAAGTTTTCCTCCTCTAATAGAAATTAGTATCTCTTTTTTCATATGATATCTCGCCTTAATTTCGGCAAGAGAATATCCTTGATAATCAAAAATATCTAATGATTTATCCCAACCAAGACCTAAATGACAATCTTTTTCTTTTAAAATATGAACACCTATCTTTTTTTCTAGAGAAAGAGTAAAATCCGTTGGTTCCTGAGTCTCTACCATAAAAACCCCTTCTCCAATGGCATGAGGAATACCTGGTGCTACAAAGATGGCATCTCCTGATTTTACTTCTATTTTATGCATAAAGCTGAGCATTCTTTTAATATCTTGTTCTTCTACCATTTTTCTCATTATATCTTTATTTATACCGGGTTTAAATCCTATAAATACATAAGGATTTTCTTGGTCTATCTTTCTGGTGGCAAGAATATACCAGGCTTCTGCTTTTCCAAAATTAGAATTTAAATATTTTCGGGAAAATATTTTACTGGGATGAGCTTGTAGGGGAAGACGAATAGATGAATCTAAAAGTTTTACTAAAAGATTTAAGGAATTACCAAATTTCTTAACATAATCTTTACCTAAGATATCTTCTGGAAAATGTTTTAGCAGTACCTCTAAATTATCTATGCCTTTAATGGTTTTAATCTTAGAGATACTCTCATCAGATATACCATAAGGCTGCATTGCCCTTACTGTAGAGAAGATCCAATCTTCAGGGTAATCAGAATCTTCCGGATTTTTTATACCTCTAAATTTTTCTAAAAGATGCCCCCCTCTATAAATTCTGAATACCCTGGTGGGAAGAACCTGAATAATTCCTATATCACTTTTCTTCATCTTGATATACCTCTTTTTTAAAATTGTTTTAAGAAATTATTCTCTTAGCCATTTTTTTAATTCTTCTTCATCTGGGTCTACCGCATCTGGAATTAATTCAGGGATATAACGACAGGCCTCATAGAGTACCGGAGCAAACTTTCCGTAAATACCAGCAACATGATGGATATAAGGACCACGAATAAACTTTTCTTCCCATAAGGGCCAATCGTTTACTTCTACCCATAGATATGTTCCGCTGGTATCCGGTCCTTCTACACTATGAGCATGACCCATTAAGAGGGAATAGCTACCATTATCTCCATCAAATCTAGCTACAGTAATTTCTCCTTTTTTTAATCTCCAATGAGCAACTCCCGGAAACACTTCTCCATGCCATCTAACAGAAGCTGGCGAATCCTTCGCCTTAAGTGAATAAGGAAAGTTACCACAATGCCATAAGAGCTCAGAATTGTTTTTCTCAGGGTGTCTAATAGTAAGGTCAGAAAAAAATATTGGCTCTTTATACCTATTTGCCGCTTGAAGCATTACCGAAGTTATCGCTCCGTGAATATCTGTCTCGCATATTACCGGAATTTTTTCATCAGTTAACATAGCATTGGCAAAACAGGGAGCTATACCGTATTCATCCGGTAAGGCCATCCAACATTGAATCGCCACAGCAGAAAGCCTTTCCTCTTCTACCCATTTTTTTATTGCTAATTTTAAAGCTACTATTTTTTTAAGGTTTTCTTCGCCAATTACTGAATAATCTATCTTTTTCCCCTTGATATCTTCAACTACCGCTTTTAACATTTCGCTATTCTTATCTTTATATTTTCTGGCTGAGGCAATTATTTCGGTAAGAGCAACGGGGATTACTTCGATACCAAATTTTTCTAGTAATTCTCCTTCGTTAGCCATAACCGACCAGAATTCTCCAGGTCTTGTACTTATCATTCCAATTCTCATATTTCTAAAAGCCTTAACCACAGAGGCAGCACGAATAAAATTATCAAAACCCTTTTCAAATACCTTATCCTCTATCCAACTATTAGTTATATAAGTAAAAGGAACTCCAAATCTACGCAAAATTTTACTGGTTGCAAAAAGTCCGCATTGAGTATCTCGAGCTCGTATTTCATTACCTCTAGGGGAATCATCACGAGGTCCCCATAATAATAAAGGTTTATTCATTAGTTTACCTAACTTAGCCACTGCGCTTTCCGTCCCAAAATTACAATGAGGTAAAAATAAGGCATCAACATCCTTCTCTAAAAAATATTTATATACTTTTTCTACATCCTTTATGTCATAAAGCATGCCATCCTGATTAAGCCAATCAATATCCACCAAATCTACCTTCCAGGAAAGAAGTTTGTCTCTAATCAAATTTTTATATTTCTGGGCTTCTTCTTTATCAAAAACAATTCTACGAGTGGGAACAAAACCAAGTTTTATAGAAAAATCTCTCATCTCTTTACCTCCTACATTATTTTAAAAAGGTACAATTTTATATTTCTTTTCAAAAGGTCATCCCTTTAACAATTTTCTTAACAAGTTTCTACTTTTAATAAATTGGTGCTGCCGGGAACCCTAAAGGGAATTCCGGCAGTAATCACTATTTTTTCTCCCGGTCTAACTAATCCTGTCTCTAAAGCTACTTTTCTCGATCTGGTAATCATATCATCAGTATCAGCCAATTCTTCTGTTTTAAAAGGATAAACTCCCCAGCTAAGGGTAAGTTTTTTCACTGTAGAATCTTGGGTACTTGCTGCGATAATAGGAACAGGGGGACGATATCGGGAAACCATACGGGCAGTGCTCCCGGAAAAAGTAAAGGTAACAATCGCCTTTACCTTTAAATCCAGGGCTACCTGACAGGTGGCATGACTTATCGCATCGGCATTAGTGGGTTTAACTGAAATTGATCTCTCGCTCAATATTTTTTCATAATCTATAGCTTTTTCAATTCTTAAGGCTATCTTATTCATTGTTTCTACTGCTTCTAAAGGATAATTACCTACTGCAGTTTCCTCGGATAACATAATAGCATCTGTCCCATCAAGGATAGCATTGGCTACATCGGTTACCTCCGCCCGAGAAGGTCTAGGGTTGCTCATCATTGACATTAGCATTTGCGTTGCTGTAATTACTGGCTTCCCTATAAAATTGCATTTTTTAATAATATTTTTCTGAACCAGTGGGACATTTTCTAAGGGTATTTCTACTCCCAGGTCACCCCGAGCTACCATTATCCCATCAGAGGCTTCAATTATTTCTTTCAGATTATCTACCGCCTCTTTCTTTTCAATCTTGGCAATCAAGGAGATCTCTTCGGCTTTATTTTCTTTAAGAATTTTTCTCACCTTGAGGACATCTTCAGCCCTTCTGATAAAAGAAAGACCGATAAAATCAACTTTATTTTTTATTCCAAAGAGAATATCCTGATAATCTTTCTCTGTCAAAGAAGGGATATCTATAGATATGTTCGGAATATTTACTCCTTGGTGAGAGGTTAATTTTCCACCCCTCACTACACGACAGATGATATCAGTAGAATTAAAATCTTTAACCTTAAGCTCTAAAGTCCCATCAGCTAAAAAGATACAGTCCCCTTTCTTCACTTTCTGGGGTAAAGAAGGAAAAGTAAGCGAGACTTCCTGTTCATCCCCGGGTACTTTGCGATTAGTAAGAATAAAGGAGGAACCTTCCTTTAAAAAAATAGGTTCTTTAATAATCTTTCCGATTCTTATCTTTGGCCCTCCCAAATCTTGAAGGATAGCTATTGGTTGACCTATCTTTAAAGAGGCCTGGCGAATATTTTCAATAACTTGAAGGTGTTCCTTATAGCTTCCGTGAGAGAAATTCAAACGAGCAACATTCATCCCCATTTTTATTAACTTTTCAATAACCTCATAAGATCGACTGGCTGGTCCTATAGTACATACTATCTTAGTCTTTCTCATCATATTCTCTTCTCTCCTATGATAATAAAAATATTTTTAAATGTTCCTCATCTTTATCTTTAATAAGAAGACAAAAATTCCTATAACCAAAATGAATTGCCCTACCGGGGAATTTAAATCTATGATACTTCCTAAAGTAATATATTTAGGAACTGGAACTAAAACTAAATCATCTCCCATTTCCTCACTGGTAAAAGTTTTTCTTAACTTAGTCAAAATAAAAGTCTCATCTATTAAATCAGACAAGATGGAGTATCTTTCTAATTGCTCGGGAGTAATAATAGAATTATATTCTTCTATTGCCCCTGGAAAAGTTACTCTTTCATCTGAAAAAGCATAGACTAATACTTCTGTCCCCCCAGAGGGAGTACTTAAAGAACTAATTTTTAAAGGATAGACTATTTCATCTGAAAAGAACATTATCCCTAGAGGTTGAATAGCAGAAGTATAATAGGTCGTAGTATCCACTATCTCATCGGATTGAATTTTCATAGCCACAAAAAACCAATTTTTTTGTACATAATAATCCAGTATCTCTTGACCATTTGAGGGGAAGGCATAACCATTATCGTTTAACCATTCTATTAAACTATTGGGATCGGAAGCGGACAAAGTGGTAGTGTAATAAATTCCTACCTGATTTTCCTCCCAGATATGGACTCCTCCATCTTCTTCACCAGGAATAGGGTAACCTGTCCCCCACCCACAACCAAAATTTGAAGGAGGAGTAATCTTAGTTAATTGATATAATTCATAAAATATCTCATCTTCAACGGAAAACAATTTTGGATAACCCGGCACCGGAATGACCCAGGCAAAATCTTCTGCGTCTCCCTCGTAGTCTACCTGAAAAATGATCTTCTCCACAATATCATCGAATACAATCATCGCTAATTGATTTGGTTCATATATATCTCTATATAACTGGGTAAATAAACAACCATCAGCTAAAGAAATTAGCGGTAAATATAAACTTGCCATTAAAAAAATTAAAATCAAATAAAAAATCTTTTTCATCAGTTTTCACCTCTTCTTATAGTTAAAAGTCAGGCTTCTAACTACTTTTATTATATTAAGATTTGAGATTCTTTTGAATTAGTCCATATCAAAGAGAGAGAATGTTATCAATTTCTAAATCAAAGGTACCTTGAACTCCGTTAACCTCAACAGTGTAAATCCCAGCTGGTAAACCATAAACATAAAGTGGAATTACTTCTTCAAAAGGAGCAAGCACTTGGATGCAAAAAACTGGAGAACGATAGGTTTCAATAGTAATAAAAAAGGTATTACCTTCTCTTTCCTGACTAATCTGGTAAATTTCCGTACAGGGATCAGGAAGGTATCCACTGGCGATTACAAATATCTGAACCGGGAATGACTCTAAGGTTAAAATATCGATCTCCTCAACTGTGGCAAGACCTATAGCAGGCACCATAGGCGCACAGCAGCCAGTAATAAAAACTATTATCGCTATAGCTACTAATCCTAACCATAAAAATTTTTTATTCATTTTATTGACCTCCTTTAAATTGATTCTTTCTTTCCAATTCCCTTATTTAAATTGAATAATAATTCTTATTTGATTCTTCATTATCCACATTATTTTTTATATAATAATTATACTACAAAACAATTAAAAATCCTCTTTTTTTATAAATATAAGTATATTCCCTCCTTTATTCTATTGCCGTCAGTTAGTGTAAAATTTATTGGACGCTGCTGATAGATTTATTGAACAAAGAATGATATACTTTTATTTGTTCTATAATCTCTAACCCATTTTAAAGAAATTATAAGATGATATTATGAAAAAGCTTTTTAAAAACAGAAGAAAAAATACAAAAAGCAAACAAGATATAGACAAAGTAGAAAAGCAAGAAAAAATATCTATTGATTTTCGCATTGTAATAGCCATAATATTTACTCTAATTTTCTGGGCATCTGCCTTTGCAGGTATACGGGCGGGATTAAAGTCATACAGTCCTGAAAATTTAGTTCTTTTTCGCTTTTTAACTGCTTCAATAATTTTATTAGCTTATGCTATAATTACCTGGATGCCTTTACCTGAAAAAAGAGACCTGCCAGCTATATTATTTATGGGTTTTATAGGAATAACTGTTTATCATCTCACTCTAACCTATGGAGAATTAAAAGTTACTGCTGGTTCTGCCAGTCTATTAATTGCCTCTAGTCCCATTTTTACAGCCATTTTAGCAATAATTATTTTGAAAGAAAAGGTTAAGGTCTGGGGTTGGATAGGAATTCTAATCAGTTTTTTGGGAGTAAGTTTAGTTGCCTGGGGAGAAGGTAAGGGAATCAGATTTGAACCAGCAGCTCTTTTAATTGTATTAGCAGCAATCAGTACGAGTTTGTATTTTGTTTTACAAAAACCTTTTTTAAAAAAATATTCACCTTTAAAATTTGCCTCTTATACCATCTGGAGCGGGACTTTTTTTCAAATATTTTTCTCTGAAGGTTTATTCCAGAGTATTAAAAATGCACCAATTGAAGCAACTCTAGCGGTTATTTATCTGGGTATTTTCCCAGCTGCCTTAGCCTATGTTACCTGGGCGTATGTCCTATCCAGGATTCCAGCTTCTTTAGCAGCCAGCTATCTTTATTTATCTCCGATATTGGCTATACTAATCGCCTGGATATGGTTGGGAGAAGTACCTTATTTTTTATCACTGATAGGAGGGTCTCTTACTCTGATTGGGGTTATAATTGTGAATATTTGGGGGAAATAGGGGTTTTGTTATTATTTTATTCAATTCCCAAATTCATGAATCTGTGATCACTCGCTAGTAATTAAATTAATTCCTGATATTTATATTTTTTTTAAAATAACTCAACTATTTATGATATTCCCTAAAACAGTGAATTTTAGACTATCTGATTTATACTTTCAATTTTTATTTCTAAATGTATGTCTAAAATCTTGAATTTTGGGGAATAATATATACAAGAAAAGTATAATCAAGGTTTGAAGTCGAAAAAGGCAAATTATTCGAAAGGATAAGACGCAAAGTTATGGACCTAAAGTGCTTTTGCAACAAGGTAGCCAGACTGCCGGCTTTTTTTATTTAGAAAAATCTTACCATAAAACCTTAATCATAATTAATTCTAAATAGAGAAAGCCCCAAAAAAGGGGGCCAAATATGATAACTATTTCCATTAAAAAAATATTTTTCTTAGTCTTGCTAATTATTTTAACCTTAGTTTGTAGTACAAACTATTACTTAATGAACGAGAATACAAATATTTATAGCCAAGAAATTAATATTAATAAACCTATCGAACATATAAACAATCTAACTATCAATGATAAAAATGTCTGTAATTCATCAATAGGGGTATGTCCTCCACCTCCCGGATGGCAGGTTAACTAATTAAATCTAATAACTTTTTAAGATTCGTCCCTATTTTTTTCTTTGTTTTTCTATTACACAATACATACCCTTTCCTGCTCTTATTGGTACGAAACACTGATTACAAGAGATACAGGTAGCTCTTTCAGTATTACCTGACTGCCAACGCTTAATCAAATCTGGTTCTCTAATTAAAGGACGAGATAAGGAAATATAATCGACCAGCCCTTTTTCTACTAATTCCCAAGCCACCCTATAAGAACGAATTCCCCCCACCAGAATTAAGGGAACATTAATTTTTTCTTTATATAACTTGGCGGCATCACTATAGTAGACCTCTTCTTCTTGAGAATCAATCTCGCCTACTCTGGAAGAGGAATATTTACTTAAACTAAAGCCTGTTCCTCCGCTTAACTCAATGGCATCAATACCTGCTGATTCAAGCATTGCTGATACCTGCACCATTTCGGGTGCAGTAAAACCACCTTTCATAAAATCATCCGAATTCAACTTGATTAAGACAGCAAATTGCTGGCTCAACTCAGATCTAATTGCGTGAATAATTTTCAAAATAAAGCGGGTTCGATTTTCAATACTTCCTCCGTATTCATCATTTCTTTTATTAAAAAAAGGAGATAAAAACTGGCTAAGCAGATATCCATGAGCTGCATGAATCTGGATTCCATCAAAACCTGCTTTTTTCGCCCTCACTGCAGCTTTTTTAAAATCTTCAATAGTTTGAAATATTTCTTTTTTAGTCATTTCTCTACAGTTTAGACAATCTTTAATCTCTAAAGAGGAAGGTCCAAGGGGTTGACTTTTGATTAATTCAACTGAAGCTCGAGCTCCGGCATGAGTAATTTGCATCATAATCTTACTACCTTCTCTATGCACCTTTTTAACCATTTCTATATAGCTGGAAATAAGCTGGTCATTATAGATACCTAATTGTCTTATTCCGGCCTGTCCGTTTTGATTAATATAGGTATGACCGGTGATAATCATTCCTACCTGACCTTTAGCCAACTCTAAAATTAAGTTAGCAGTCTCATCATTACAGGATCCATCGGGGTTAGCTAATCCTTCCCAGGTAGCACTGCGGACAAATCTATTTTTCAATTCCAGCTGATTAACCTTGGTTTTAGCAAACAATTTTTTTCTCCAAGGAGTGTAACATCAGAAATAGAAGGAAACTAATCAATAAAGGAACAGCAGCTAAACGATAAGACCAAATTAGACTGATTTGGTCTGCAATCCATCCATAGAGAGTTGGGGCAATGGTAGCAGAAAGTCCCTCGACAAACATGCTTATTCCAAAAAACCTACCCTGATAGTGAACTGGACAAATAAAGGTTAACCAGGTATTTTGAGCAGGGAAAAATATTCCATCTAAAATACCCAAGATTACCACAATTAAGACAATGAGTAATGGTTGGACAATGAAAGTGATACCAATAATGAGAAAAGTAGTACAAATAGTGGTTAATAATATTAATATAAGTGGTTGGTTTTGGTCAATAATTCTACTGGAAGTAAGACTGCCTAGAAATACTCCGCTAAAATATATACTAATAATCCAGGCAGAAATCTCGGGTTTTAAACCAATGTAATCTGTAGCGTAAAGGGGAAGAAAAGAAAGAATAGCCCATAAACCCAGGCTTCTAATAGCCTGAGTAATAAAAAACAAATAAATATAACCTTGCTTAATTTTCTTCTCTGCTTCCGTTTTGAGATTTTTTTTATCCTTTTTTGATTTTAGGTAGGCATAAGCCAGGAAATAACCAGGTAAAGAGAATAGCAAGCAGGTAATTTTCCATCTCCATATTTGAACAAAGATACCGAATAATAAACTTGCTACAATTATTCCTGCTGTTCCTGCAGCTGAAAATAAGCTTAAATAACGTCCTCTCTGGCTTGCTTTAGAATTTTCTCTCACCATGGCAGTTGCTAAAGGGTGAAAAGTTGAAACACCGATGGCTAATAAAAATAAAAAAGCAGCAATAGTGTGAATATTATTTATCCAGATTAGACCACCTAAAAAAACAGAAGAGCAGATAAAGCCACTGGCTATAATTACTCTTTTATCATATTGATCTCCTACATATCCGAATATTAAGGAAAAAATAGACCTTAAAGCAACATGAATAGTTAAGATCAGTCCTGATTGGAAATAATTGAGCTGAAATTCTTCTCTAAAAAGAGGCAAAAGAAGAGGTATAATAAAAAAATAAATATCATTATAGGAATGGCCTAATGCATTTAATTTTAGTTTTGATTTTACTTCTTTTCTATCTTTATCAACCATTTTTTCTATGACCTTAAATTAATACATTATAATAATATAAAAAATCTTTCTTTTATAACGATTCCTTCCCGGTCATTTTTTCAATCTTCACTTTAATAATAATTGTTTTTTCCAAAACATCTTCGGGATAATGAAATATAGACTGGGAATCATGCTGATAATAATACTGCATTATGATGTCCAGGGCATTTCTCTTTTCTGTAATATCTTTTAAAATAACTGCTCTTCCAAAGATCAGAACACTCTTGTACTTCATGCTGGTTTTACATGCCTTTTGAGAAGGTACGAGTTCCACATCAACATCAAACTCCACACAGACCTGATCATTATTCTGAAGAATATTCAGCTTTCGCCCTTCTCTAGCCGAATGTAAATATAGGCAATTATCTAAAAAACCGAAATTCATGGGGATTATATATGGTTCATCTTGCCAGCACATAGCTACCCTACAAACACTTGACCTCTTAATAATAGATACCATTAATTTCTTATCAATTATTTCTTTATCTTTTCTTTTCATAATACCTCCAATAAACCTACCTGTTTAACCATAACAAATTTTTAAAATCTATCCAATGTTGAGATCTGCTCCTATTTATTTTTACCATAACCAGGATTTTTCGGTCAGGTTAAAATTTTAACCAATCAGTCAATCCCATAAGTTTAGAGGACATCAATAAAACATAAATAATCAGAAAAATTCTGATCCATTTATCTCCTTTAGCAACCGCAAAATTACTTCCTAAATAAGCGCCAATAGCGCTACCGATAGCTAATATAAGACCTAAAATCCAATCTACTTTTCCACTGATAATAAATACCAGTAATGAGCTGAATAAATAAATTCCGGTAATAAACATTTTTAGACTATTTATCTTCACCAAAGACATTCCGGTAACTATAACTAAAATTGCCATTATAATAAATCCAACTCCTGCCTGGATAAAACCTCCGTAAAAACCAACAAAAAAGAAAGCAATCATGGCAATAATCAATCGAACTCTACTTAATTTTTCAATATTTATATTTTTTAAATATTTCTTCTCTGGACGCCAGATAATTAAAACTAAAACTACCAGCATTACAATGGCTAAGATTTTTTGAAAAACTTCTTCCGGAAGAGATATGGCCAATTTAGCACCTATAATCGAACCAATCACTGCTGGTAATCCAAACATTAAGCTCAATTTTGGATAGTAAAAGCCCTTTTGTTTAAAGTTAACTACGCCTACAATACTTTGCATCATCAAACTAACCCGATTAGTACCATTAGCTACTGCGGAAGGTAATCCTAAAAAAATTAAAGCAGGTAAGCTTAATAGGGAACCGCCTCCACCTATAGTATTGACAAATCCAGAGACAATTCCTACCACTAAGATTAATCCAATATATTTTAATTCCATAATGAATACCTCATTTTTTTGATCAATGAGCTTATAGATATATTTTATAGATAATATAATAATTTCTAAAAATAAACAAGACATAATAACCATACAATAAAATAAAGTTATCTCCCAACATAAAAGATCTAACCTCGTTTTAAAAATATTTTAAAAAAACATGATTTCCAGTTATTTTATGGTATAATTATTAACAGGATAGTATCATAATTAATATATACTGTATTTTTTAATTTTTTATCAAAGTATGACCTATTCACCAACAGATAAATTTAAACAAACTTTTAGAAGGGAAGATTCAATGAAAAAGAGTTATTACTTTTTTATAATTTTAAGTATTATAGTTTGCTTATTTTTATGTTCTTTTTCTTTATCATTTTCTGAATCAATCCCTGCTGCAGAAGAAAATTATAAACAAGGGGAAGAAATTTATAATCAGGGAAAATATGAGGAAGCCCTTGCCTACTTTGAAAAAGCAGTAAAAATTGATCCAAATTATATTAATGCTTACTATAACATCGGCAGGTGTAAAAATAATCTTAATAAAAAAGATGAAGCTATTGAAGCTTATAAAAAAGTCATCAGTTTAAATCCTAAATATACCGAGGCTTACAATAACCTCGGAGATATTTATAGAACATTGGGGAGATATGAGGATGCTATTCAGATGTTAAATAAAGCTATAGAACTAAAACCTGATTTTGCTTACCCTTATTATAACTTAGGACTTATATCTGCAGACCAAGGCGACCCCTCCAAGGCCATAATCTACTATAAAAAAGCAATAAAATATAAACCTGATCATAAATGGAGCTATTACTCCTTAGGAAATGCATTAGCTGATAAAAGTATTGAGTTGTACGAAGAAGCGGTAGAGGCTTATTTAGGAGCTATAAATATAGATCCAAAATATGGTGATGCCTATAATGCTTTAGGATATCCTTATAGAAAATTAGGACAATATGATAAAGCTATTGAAACAATAGGAAAGGCTATACAGTTATATCCAAAATTTTATTACTATTACTATTGTTTGGGTTTAGCTTATGCAGATAAAAAACTTTATCCGGAGGCAATAAATAATTATAAAAAAGCAATTCAAAATAATCCGGAATATAAATATAGTCATTTTTATTTAGGCTATTCCTTAGATATGAGTAAACTTTATGAAGAAGCAATTGCGGCATATAAAGAAGCAATACGTATTGATAAAAACTTTACTTCGGCTTATTTTAATTTAGGACTTGATTATAAAAGATTAGAGCGATATGACGAAGCTATTACCGCCTTAGAAGAGGCAATAAAATTAGATCCAAAATATACTAATGCCTATTATAATTTGAGTCTGTCCTATTATAATTTAGGTAATAAAGAAAAAGTTATGGAAGAATATGAAATGGTTAAACAATTAAATGCAAATTTAGCTGAAGAACTACTTCCATTAATCAGTAAATAACTATTTTATATTTTTTTATTTCTACGATTTTAGAAAGAATAAGGTCTAACTTATTTAGAATTTTTATAATTCGACCAAAAAATCTCTTCAGCATCTAAATTAAAGAGCTGGTTATCTTCTTGTTCTCCCAAACCGCGTGATTAAAAAACTAAAAATAATGCTTGACATTTTTTCCAATTAATATATAATAAAAAGGTCACTTACCAATAAGTGAAAATGTTATAAAATGAATAGTTTGTAACATTGAAAGATCAATCTTTTATTTGAGGATTGATTTACAGTAATATATAAAAGAGAGTCTTTTCTATCTTGCTTTACTTTACCTCTAAATAAAATGTTACTGAAAAAAAATAAAAAAGGAGGAAAAAGAGATGCAAGGTAGTAAACTTTATGTCGGAAATTTAAGCTATACCGTAACTAACCAGCAGCTGGAAGAGCTTTTTGGTAAACATGGTACTGTAAAAAGTGTCAATATTATCGAAGGCAAAGGTTTTGGTTTTGTGGAAATGTCTTCTCCAGAAGAAGCTGAAAAAGCCAAAGAAGCTTTAAACGAAACTGATTTTAATGATCGTCCATTGAAGATCGACGAAGCCAAACCACAAAAACCCAGAAGAGATTTTAACGATAGCCGAAGACGTTATTAAGTTTTAGTTAAAATATCTTTGTTAAGAAATGAAAAACCCCTTTAGTGAATATACTAAAGGGGTTTTTCATTTTGTATGGGAAGGAATAATTTAAAAAATATTCGACCTCTAATTAACAAAGCCTTTGAAATTTAATTCCCCCGGAACAATACAACCACGACTACGAGAAAAACTAATTCTAATAGAAATAATTTTTTCATCGGCTAGAACTTCCATTGGGATATTAAGATCTTTTGGGGCTCCTTGACTTCTGTCAAATTAGCGAGGAAATGAAGTGATGCATTTTTATAATTACAGGGGCATGTTTACACTTCCTTTTTATTCGGGGACGGTTCAACTAATTTATTCTTGATCTATTGAACCGTCCCCTGATTCACTGATTTATTTTACTGAGTGATGACTTTTAAGGGAACAGGGATAAATTTTACTCCTAAATTCACTCCGTTTACCACTAGATAGCCATTCATTACTCCCAGAACTCCCATCATCCAGGGCTGCTGAGCAATAGTAGCTTTCATATCTCCTGCTTTGATAGCATCCAGGGCATCAGGTACAGCATCAAAACCTACTACAAACATCTCCTTCTGTCTTTTAGCAGCTTTGATAGCTTGAATAGCTCCCAGGGCCATTTCGTCATTCTGAGCAAACACTGCATCGATTTTTGGTTGAGCTTGAAGGATATTTTCCATAACGCTCATTCCTTTAGCTCTATCGAAGTCAGCAGTCTGCTTGGCAGCCAATTTGATTCCAGAGAATTTGGCAATATAAGTATCAAATCCTTGACCTCTCTCTCGAGCAGCAGATGCACCGGTAATCCCTTCTAATTCTACTACAATACCCTTTTCTCCTAATTGCTCTACTGTATAGGCTGCAGCCATTCCTCCTCCTTTAACGTTATCGGAAGCAATATGCAAGGCAACTTCTCCACCGTTTACACTACGGTCAATAGTTAAGAGAGGAATGCCTGCTTTATTAGCCTCTTCTACAGCAGTTACGAGAGCATCGGCATCAGTAGGATTCAAGAGAATGACATCAACTTTTTTCTGGATTAAGTCCTCGATATCAGATACCTGTTTAGCTGGATCGTTTTGAGCATCCATCACCACCAAATCTACGTCAAGGACTTTTGCTTGTTCTATGGCGCCATCCCTTAAGATGACAAAAAATGGGTTATTTAGAGTAGAGACTGATAATCCAACAGTCATACTGCTCGCAAAAGCAGAAATTCCTAAAATTGCTACTATGCAAAGTGCAAGTAATAACTTTTTCATTTAAGATACCTCCTTATTATTTTTAAAATATGTTAATACTGACGTGCAAAGATTCTTTTTTCTATTCTTTCACCTCCTTTTTTAGCGATTTCTCATTTCTTGCCACTTTGAGCTACTGTTACAGCTATTAGGATGACTATACCTTTTACCACCTGCTGGTAAAAAGACGAAACATTAAGCATATTTAATCCATTATTCAAGATTCCCATAATAAAAGCTCCAACTAGAGTTCCCCATAACTCTCCTTCTCCTCCAAAGAGATTGGTTCCGCCTAAGACTACAGCGGCAATGGCATCCAATTCATAGCCCATACCGGCTGTTGGCTGTGCTGAGTTAAGTCGAGAAGCTAAGACTATGCCGGTTAGTCCAGAAAGGAAACCACTGATAGTAAAATTGGAAATAATTATATTATCTACTTTTATTCCCGAGGCTCGAGCAGCATTAATATTTCCACCGGTGGCGTAGACATAACGACCAAAACGAGTTAATTTTAAAATAATATAAGCCAATATAAATATAATTAACGTCAAGATGATGGGGAAGGGAATATTTCCTATATATCCTCTTCCTAAAAAGGCAAAGGAAGAAGGTAAGCCAGTAATGGGACGCCCTTCGGTATAGACCAAAGTACCTCCCCGGGCTATAGCCATCATAGCCAGCGTAACAATAAAAGCTGGAATCCTTAATTTAGCAATCACCAAACCGCTAAAAGCTCCCAGAATTACTCCCAAAGCTAAACCTGCAAAAATACCTAAAAATACTCCTTCTTTTTGTATTACCCCTGCTGCTACCGCTCCGGAGAAAGCCAATACAGAACCTACCGAGAGGTCTATACCAGCACCCAGGATTACAAAGGTCATACCCACACCCAGGAAAGCTACGATAGAAGTTTGTCTCATTACAATTAGCATATTAGATATGGTGAAAAATTGCTTAGATAAAAGTGAAAATACAATAATTAATCCGATTAAACCGAATAATATACCATATTGTCGGATAATATTTTTAAACTGTAAATTTTTCATCTTAAGATACCTTTTTTCTAGTGGCAAATTTTAAAATATCTTCTTCGGTAGAACTTTTCGGATCTAACTCAGCAGTAATTCTTCCTTCACTCATTACTAAAATTCGATGAGCAACGCCTAATATCTCTGTGAACTCGGAAGAGATAAAGATTATCCCTATTCCTCTTTGGGCCAGGGTATTAATGATATTATAAATTTCTATTTTAGCTCCTACATCTATCCCTCGAGTAGGCTCGTCCATAATTAAAATCTTAGGCTTAGTAATTAGCCATTTACCAACCACTACTTTCTGCTGATTGCCTCCACTTAAAGATTCTACTTTCTGGGAAAAGGAGGCAAAACGAATAGATAATTCCTTCTGGATTTTTCGGCCTATAGTTAGTTCTCTCTTCAGGTCAATAAAATATCTCCTGGCAATATCCCAATAAAGCGCCGGAAGAGAAAGATTTTCTAATACACTCCTGACAATAATCAATCCCAGCTCCCTTCGATCTTCTGGTAGTAAAGCCAGACCTTGTTTTATGGCCTCAAAAGGTGAGTTTATGTTTACTTTTCTTTCCTGTAAATATATTTCTCCAGCATCTAAATGATTTAATCCAAAGATAGCCAAAGCTACTTCGGAACGACCAGAACCTACCAGTCCGGCCAAACCAATAATCTCTCCCTCTTTAAGCTGAAAAGAAACATTCGAGAATTGCCGCTCTTTGCTGATATTTTTTACTTCTAAGATTATCTTAGCCTCTTTTTTCTGTTCGACTTTGGAAGGAAAGAAAAACTCTAAGGATCGTCCGACCATATTACTGATAACCTGATTTCGATCAATTTGAGCTACCGATTTAGTTAAGATTAATTCCCCATCACGTAATATGCTTACTTCATCGGCTACTTCGAATATCTCTTCTATACGGTGAGAGATAAAAAGTATGGTAACCCCCTTTTCTTTTAGTTCACGAATTAATTCAAAAAGACGGCGGGTTTCTTCTAAGGTTAAAGCTGCACTGGGTTCATCCATAATAATTATTTTGGAATTTAAAGATAGGGCTTTAGCTATTTCTACCACCTGTTTCTGGGCTACAGTTAAGTCCTTTATCTTTAAGTGAGGATCTAAATGAAACATCTTCAGAGACTCTAAAATCTTTTCAGTGCGTTTATACATCTGGTGATTATCCATAAAGGATAAATACCCTTTAGTTAATTCCCGACCTAAGAAAATATTTTGAGCTATATCTAAACTGGGAACTAAACTAAATTCTTGATGAATTAAACTTATCCCATAGTGATAACCATCAGAAGGAGAGCTAATTTGGGCTTCTTGACCAAATACTTTGATAGTCCCAGCATCACGGAGCAATTCTCCTACGGCTATTTTCATCAAGGTTGATTTACCAGCCCCATTTTCTCCCACAATAGCATGAACCTTAGCTTTTTTAATCTGAATACTTACTTCTTTCAAAGCTTGTACTCCGGGAAAACTTTTGGAAATATTAATAAATTCTAAAGCTAAATTATTCAAAATATCACTCCCGAAATTAAAATAATATTAGCATAAGGGCTGCACTCCCCGGTCCTGATAATTGCTCTAGCTTGTTTTGATAATTCTTTTAACTCTTTATGGGAAATAAACTTAACTTCCTCTATTATTGAGGAAATCAGATTTAAGGTTTGAGGATTTTTTTCTTTAATTTCTTTAGCTACATAGGCCTCTTCGATCTGTAATTCGGAAAAGACTGCTTGCAAGACTTCCTTAAAGGAAGGAGTTCCGCACTTCAAAGCTAAATCTATTCTTTCTACCTCCCTGGGGATAGGCAATCCCGCATCAGCGATAATTAACATATCACCATGCCCCATTTCGGAGATAATTCGATTAAGTTGAGGATTTAAAATACCACCTTTTTTCATCTTTAAACCTCCCATCCGCTTACTGAACCCCTCTCCACAAGTTCGGTCTTAAGCCTGATATCGGTTTCATTATAGTATAAATTTTATCTCCTTTCAAGAGAAAACTAACTGAATTATATAGTGCGTACATAAATAGAAGATCCATAATGCTACCTATACTTTAAATATCCTTCTTTTTTATAAAAAAATCTGTCCGGGGTGGTTCTTTCTCATACTTTAATTCTCGTTGTTTGGCCACGGTTTATATTCAATATTTTAACTATCTCTCTTATGGATTATTATTTTTCTTTGTAATATAATTTAAATACAAAATAAGAAATTATCGTCTTATTATATCAGGAGGGAAAAAATGATTAAAAGTAGTGCTCTATTAGTCATAGATGCTCAAAAAGTTTATTCTTTAACCAATTCCAGATTAAAAGTAGCTAATATTGAAAATACAATTAAAAATATTAATAAAATAATTAAATATTTTGAAAATAAAAACCTACCCATAATTTATATCAGACATACGCATAATCCTGATGGCTCTGATGCAGGTAGAATGTATGATTTTACTGGAAAAATAAAAAAAATAGGATTTATAAAAGGTTCACCAGAGGTTGAATATATAGATGATCTAATAATAATTAAGGATGCACCCGAAATAATTAAAAATAGATATAGCGCATTCTTTAACACAAATTTAGCTAATATTTTAAATAAATTAAATATTAATCAGGTGGTTATTGTGGGGTTCATGACTAACTTTTGCTGTGAATCTACCGCTCGAGATGCCCATGACCGAGATTATTATGTTGATTTTATTATAGACGCAACCGGAACGCCGGGTCTGGAAAAACTCAATCAAGAGCAGATTAAACTTGCCTCGGCACAAACCCTTTCCGCAGGTTATGCCAATGTTTTAAAAACTAAGGAATTCCTAAAAATATAAAAAAGAGTATCACTTAAGGCCTTTGTCATTTAATGCAGGTGGACCACCCTTTGCCAGACCTTCATTATATCCCTCTGGAGGATTAAATTGCCAATCATTTAATTAAACGTGGCTATAATGCAGCGACACACTGGTCGCGCAGGCAAGGCTTTATTTATAAATCAGGTCAAATAATCGGTCTGCTATATCCTGATCTAAATCTTTGAGAATTTTATATTCGTCAAGAGCACTATTTCTATCCCCTTGAACCAGATAAACCATTCCTAAATTATAGTGGGCATAAATATAATCTGGCTGAATACGTATA
>Ga0315279_10004059_pt1 | contig 19870 bp, 16 predicted proteins | sample YL17G06_20_MG_FD_203694 | JGI IMG/M metagenome (GOLD analysis project Ga0315279, IMG submission 203694) | Sediment microbial communities from Yellowstone Lake, YNP, Wyoming, USA - YL17G06_20 | ecosystem: Environmental > Aquatic > Freshwater > Lake > Sediment | place: USA: Wyoming | collected... | reverse complement strand
CGATCTTGATTTCGAGGTCGTCCATTGGGCTACTCCTCCTAGTGTTGTGGTGAACATCATGGAGGGTTGTAGCCCTTTTTTTTCATCGCTGTCAAATGCCATCACGTAACTTTGGGACAAGCTCCAACATTAAGATTAATACATAGGGAGGAAAACCTTGAAAGTATGTTATAAGTGTGGAAAAACAAATTCAATAAAATGGTATTTTTGTAAAAAGTGCCAAATTTTTATCTGCTATGGCTGCTATTCAGGTTCTTGTCCAAAGTGTGGTAGCAGCAGTAATATCGCTTGAATGTAAAGATATCAATCAATACAAAACCAGAAATTTTATTTTTTCGTAATCTAAATTCTGTAATCTATCTTGTAAAACTTCTAATAATTCCTTCAATTCTAAGATTTCAATTATAGGCGAATCACAATGAGAGAATTCTTTCGCCTTTTTGAGAATAACTGCCTTTGATTTTGCGTTTAAAGAGACAATAATTATTCTTGAAAAAGCTCCTCCCAAGTTTTTTTGTATATTTTTAACCACATCAGAATTCCCTGTCTTTATCTCCAAAGCTATATTTTTCTCATCCCGGCTCACAACAACATCAACCGTCTTCCCCCTCGCCAATCGGCCTTTCAACTTCCACTCGATATCCCTTGCCTTTCAGAAGCCCGGCAATTCCGTGCTTCCAATACTCATGCTCTAGCCCTCCTTGCCTCTTCTTGTCTATTAGAAAGCCCATATTTCTCAATATATTTTCCCCTTTTTCCATTATGTCTAGGAACAGGCGAAAAATAGATAGAATCGATCTTTCAAAAGGCTCGGCCATTTATTCTTTTTCATTCACCGTGATTTCGAGGGGAAAGACTTTGCTATCGATTCAAATTCGTCGAACAAACGCGGATATTTCTTCCTTATCCCTTCGATTTTTCTTCTTAGCGCAAATCTATCGTTAAGACCAAGCGTTTTTCGAGCTTCGTCTTTTCGACCACCAGTCTTTTTTAAGGCTCGTTCGATATATTCAAGTTCCACTCTTGCCACTCCCTCTTCTAAATCGACCCTATCCTTAAGAAGCTTCTCTTCTTTTAATTCTTTATGTGGCCGTGCATCATAACTCCAAACATCATGCGGAACGTCTTCCAATTCAATATGTAGGTGTCCCTTAATTCCCGCGTGAATTATGGCGCTTTCTAAGCTATTTTCGAGTTCCCTGACATTTCCGGGCCAAGAATAGGATTTTATTGCCGTCATAGCTTCGATGCTAATTTTATCAATTTTTGTTCTTCCCTGATTTCGCAATACTTTTAGAAAATGCTCAACCAGTAGAGGAATATCCTCCGGATGTTCTCGGAGCGGAGGCATCTCAATTTCGACAACACGGATTCGGTAATAAAGATCTTCGCGAAATTTTCCTTCCTCAATCAGTTTCCTTAAATTCTTATTTGTGGACGAAATACTTTGTGCATCCAAATAAATTGGCTTTGTGCTTCCCATCCGACATATATACCGCTCTTGCAAAAAGGTCAGCAGTTTCGCTTGAAGTTCATTTGGCACTGTATCGATATCATCAAAGAAAATAATTCCCCGGTCAGCTTGTTCGATATATCCAAGTTTTTGTTTATCCGCGCCAGTAAAAGCCCCTTTTTCGTGCCCGAAAAGTTCACTCTCAAAGGTCGATACTGAAAATGTATTCAAAGGAGCCCGAATGAATGATTCTCGGCTTCTCCAACCTTTCCGATGGATCAGTTTTGCTGCGACTTCTTTACCGGTGCCGGATTCTCCAGTTATTAGGACTGTCGCCCGGCCGTCCTTAGCTACATGGTCTATTATGGTCCGAATTTGTCCGATCCTGTCGCTTCTGCCGACGAGTTCGATCGGCTTTAATCTCTGAGCTTCAATCGTTAATGAACTAACCGTTCTTCTGAGATTAATATGTTCCAGAGAATTGCGGATTGTTGTTTTTAATTTAGGCAGATCTAAAGGCTTTGTGAGAAAATCAATCGCGCCTTTTTTTATGGCCTCGACGGCGATCCGGATATCCCCATAACGGGTGGCCATAATGATGGGTAAAAAAGGTTTCAGCTCGCGAAATTCCGATAAAAGTTCCAATCCTTCCTCATTAGTTGGATCATTGGCAAGACGAACATCAATCAAAGCAACATCAGCTTGCCAAAAGAGTCGTCGAGCATCATCAGAAGAATACGCGCTTAAGACTGCGTATTCATCTTCCAGCGCGCGCCCCAATGAATCGCAAAAGCCTTTTTCATCATCGACGATGAGGATTTTTTTCAAATGCCTATTCTGGATTGCCATTAACGCGTTGCCCACAAATTATGTCAAATCCGAACTGCAAAGTGTAAATGAGGTGCTCTAGCCTTTTGTTGAAATTGAAAAAGGAATTTTTGGTTTCGTTTATCTCCCAACTCATCTCTAAATTAAGTGACATTATTTTCTTGTCATTAATGTATATAGATATGAAATGAATATTCCAAGATGCAGAAATCCGCCCATAACCATTGCTAGGGATAAAATTTGTGCAGCTGGATTGGCAGGGAATTTAACGGGTTGAAGACCATAGAAAGTGAAGAAAGAATTTATGATATGATCGAATAAGCTGAAACTTTTCTCAATATTCTTTAGTGAAATAATTTCGTAATTTGATCCAAGTTTCCAGCTCAAAACTCCGAAAAATAGTGGCCAACCTAAGAGGGCAAACACGAAATATCGCAATTTGCTAACGAGTGCGTCGAAATAATAACGAAAGGGAAGCGCGATATATAATAATATACCGATCAGACCGGGCTGTAATAAAGACCATTTTCGATTTAAGCTCCTTACGTTTTGAAGACAAACCTGTTCCTCTTCGAACTGGCCGTGTTCATTAAATATCCGCATAACCTCGGTCGTAATCATTTTTTGAGCATTTAAAGCTGCTCTTCTTTTTATCGTCGGATTGAACCATCGCGAAATAGCATCCATTTCATATTTTATTTCCTTAAGCCGGTTATTCACGTCAATGTTATATTCTACTCCATAAAACATACATTCTGCTTTCACCTCGAGTTTATGTTTAAGGGCGATTGCTTCGAGGGAGGTCGTAGGCGTACGGTATCCAAGCAGCTCCTGCGCCTCGAGAGCAAGGGTAGCCCCATGAATGCAATCCTGAACCTTCTTCGCTTCATAGAATATTTTTTCAGCTCGGTCAATTAGCTTTTCTGCGATTAAGAGGAGTCTGCCCGGAGCACTGTGCCCTCCGGTTGTTTCATCAACATCTGATTCAGGCATCGCTGCCAGCCAATCTTCTTTACGGCTTCTCCAATATTCTTTAATAAGCCCGCCTTTTTCGAGCAGGTTGTACATTCCTCCGCTCGGTTTGTAAACGGTCCTCGTCTTTCTTTTAAGATATTTCCAAGTTTTTATATAGGACCGATTTTTAAGTCTCCTCTCTTCGGGAATATGATCGTGCCCCACGGTGACAAAAATCCTATTATCAACATTGCGAAATCCAGGATATTTACTATCTCTTTCTTCTAAATCGGACAGAGGCGTTTCTCGAGTCCCATCAGGAAAATTTAAAAACATGTCTTCAAACGTAAGAGAGATTTTCCGTCTTTCCTTTTTCTCCCCAAATACATGTCCCATCATTGATTTTGTCGTTACAAGGAAGCTTCTATATCCCATCTTATATGCAAGATAACCATGTAAAAACGCATAAGGCTCCTCTTCATCGATCGCTCCAGAAAGACGAGATTCGCTTCTTTCCCTAAGATACCGAAGATATCGAGCCTGAGCGTAAAGGTTACAATAATGTTTAATTCTTTTTCGAATGTGACTCCTAAGACCGTAATCATCAAAAATTGAAGAAGATTCGGCCATTATTTCCCCAATCTTATTTTCAATGTCAAGCCAATAATAAGTATGAGGGCGATTCTGTTCACCGCTTTTATAATATATCGGGAATATCCAAAAGATTTCTGGATATGCAAGAACGAGCATCGAAGCTATCCGACCAAATGGATCGTCGGAAAAAAGCGGCTCCATTTTATCTTCAATGGTCTGTTCGTTAAAGGGTTCATCAATAATTCCAATTGAATTTCGGAGTATATTAGGCGAATACTTATCAAGGGAATTAGATATTTTGGAAAATATATTTAGAACATCTCCCTCAATCCGAGGAATGTCGATCCAGCTGACTTCGACTTTATGCTTCCATTCTAGATTCCTTTTCAGGCCGGCCGCATAAGGCGAAGATTCGGAAAGTACGAATACATTATCCATTTAGCGTCAACCTTCTTTTTTATTGATCACAGCTAATGCAAAGATGATTCCACCAATTATCGCTAATCCGAAAACAACAAAAGCCCAGATACCACCGCGATATTGTAGATGATAACGCCCGGTGTTTTTCCCGAGCATATTAAGTAAAAAAATACCACTAGAAATAAGAAAGGCAAAGATACCTCCTGAAATTAGAACGGCTTTATTCATTTTCAATTTATTTTCATGTTTGGTTTTTTCGAGATCCTTCAATTCTCGAGCTAGTTCTTGATTAGCATTTTTTATTTCGTCAATCTTATTATTAATTTCGCTTCGAATATATCTGAATTTTTCCTCAATATTAGAAACGATGTTTTGGACTATCTGACCTTCGATTTTTTCTTTTATTTCAATAAAATTCTCGTTTATTGCCTTTTTAAGGATTTCAATATCATTTATATTGATCTCCCCCTTCGGTAATTTCGGCGTGACTTGGTTTTCATTGTTGTTCTCGCTCATTTTATCTCCTCTTTATCGAGATTATTAAATGTTTTTACGAGTTCATTAATCAATTTTCTGAACCACTCGTAGAATATATTTTTAGCTTTTATTTCATTAAAGAATTCTGAAGAATTATTCAGCCCACAAAGAAATATTTCAACAGCCCTAGAATCATTTACTAATATATTTTTTAATTCGTTATAATCATTAATCTTCCTATTATGCTTAGCTAAATATTCATTCACAATCGCTCTTACCTCATTGAATTTGATATTCCAATCCACGTCCTTATAAAGTTTAGATATTTCTTCCCATTTCTTAATGAATTCCCCTTTTCCTCTTTGACTCAATTCCGCGAGTCTCTGCAAATCCAAATCTATTCCAGGAAATATATGACCAATGCCATGGCATAGATCCGAAATCTTTTTCTTTTGTTCATTCTTCTCCTCATTCATGGTTGCTAGATCAATACTCGACAAATGTTGTATAAAGGATGTCTCTTCAGAAGCCAGTTCACATAAGGCTTTGGCTAAGGAACCAGTCGCATGAAACCCCCAAAAATCAACTTTTCCACCAGCGCGTGTCTCTTTTCTTAATTTTTCTTCATATTTCGGATAATTCGTCTGCGGAATAGTCTCGAAAGAGCAATCACATCGCTCATCCTCATCGTGTTCTGGATAAATATTGGTGAAGTGGAAATAAATCCGTTCAAGCATGGGGTTTTTTTTATTCTTTGTTTTAACATGATTATTCACTTTACAGATAATGTCACTGATATAATCATCGATAAGCTTTTCTCGTTTTTCGTTCTGAGAATATTCTGGTTCCGTGTAAACGATTAGGTGCCAATCAGATATATCTGTTTCAATAAAGGCAATAGATCTTTTATTTATAGAAATCGTTTGGGGTGCCAGCTTGCTAAATAACGAATCATCTTTAAGAATCGTTTCATAAAATGAACTCCATATGGTGACAAAATAATTCACTATTCTCTCCTTAAATTCATTATTTCATCAACAACATCTGCCTTGCTAAGATTCGAACCGAACCAGGTTTCGAGGCTAGATAAATGAATGAATTTTACTCCTTCAGGAAGGTCTTGAACACCTCCACGCCCTGAATGGATTATTACATGCCAAACTCCTTGAGTTAAGATTTTTGATATCAACTCTTGGGCATATGTCTTTCTCTTCGATGAATCGCTTTCTACATTTCCTTTTTTTTTATTATAAAGCTTATCTAAAATCCCCTGATGCAAAAGGACGAATACATAGGACAGTTGCCTGCTCTTCGCTTTTATAAGCTCAATTATAGCTTCATCGTTCAGAAATTCCTCTCCTTGTCCTTTAAATTCTTGTCCAATGACATCAACGCCCTTCATTTCCCATATTTCGCGAAGCGTGAAATATACTTCATTGCCGAAATTCTCTCCAATTCGATCAAGTGAGCTATCAAGCCGTTCGTCGATTACGAGGATGCGGATTGAAGCCGCTTCCTGAAGAGGGAATATTAACGACGGCTGTCTTCTTAAATTACTAATATCTGCATATCTCTCCACCGCCCACGTTTTAACGAATGGCTCATAATGAAAAAAGTTTTTATTCTTATTTTTTACAGCTTGAGAATACGCCCCGTGTCTATCAAATACTGCTAAAGAATCGCTTTTGCTTATTTTATACTTCCAATCCGAAGGGAATCCATCAGTGATATTTTCATTTTTTCCAACAACCGATACAACATCGGGGACATTTCGCTTAAGAGAATTTCTGATAAAATTAATCCATTCTTTATAAAGCTGCTCAACCTCTAGATTCGCTAGGTTCAAATCCTCGCTATAGTTTGCATAGAGTGGTAAATCAGTCGTGGCAGAAGATTTGATATTCTTATCACAGACAAAGACGCGAAAAGGCAAACGGATGAGGATATTTTTAATCTGGGCCGCTTGTGTCTTATCATTTGGACACAAAATAACAAATTTGTGCCGTAGTGATGATGAAGTCAAATCCGTTTGTGAAAATATCTCCCAGTTCCAAACATTGATTCGATCTCTCTTTTGCTCAGGAATGTCTTCTTTTTTATGCTCATCACTAATAATTAGAATATCTTTTGGCTTTAGCATATAAAAAACCCATCCGAGTTTCTCTGAGCAGTTTTCCACTCGCAAAATTGGAGGAAAAACGGGTCTCCCAAGGCGAATTTTTTCCGGGAGAAGCTTAACTTCGGGTTTCTCTCCTCTCAGGTAGGAAGCAAAGATATAACGTTCTTTAATGCCCCAATCGCCAATACGCAGCATGCCTGTACTCTCGCATAAACCATCGTTCTCTATCTTTGTAATTGCGTTACTAAGATATGAACTGTTTTTTCTATAAGAACTCCTATCGTCGTTGACAATCACACGATATAAGTTTTCTATCGCTTCCTTTATTATTTGAGATTGTTCTGGATTATTCGCGTTTTTCCTTCCATTATCATTAAAATCTTTATTAATTAATTCGGAGACTTCAACTCTAATACTCTGCAAAGCGCAGTCTAACTCCTTTGCCTTTTTACAAACTCCATCGTATTTACTTTTATTCATCAGCTCAATCAACTCTTTCAGTAGTATGCAAACTTGATGGTCGCAATTATTTGTTATTGAAGCTTCCCAAAATATATATTTGGAATCTTCTTCCATCCAAGGGTTCCGCGCTGCCGAACAATTTTCGGAATCTTTATTGATTATTACAACAAGGATACGTTTTGATACAGTGCTATTCAGTTTATCAAGGACAGAACGCTGAATTTTATTTGAAGTTCCATGGAAATATCGCCAGCATCTAAACTGACTCCCACTATCCTTATATTCTATCCAATAATCGCCCCCATTCTTGCATTGTTCGACAAGAACCACTTCGTCTGAATGAATGTCTCCATACTTAGCAGCATCGCGGGCGACATTTTCGATGATCCCATAGAACGCTTGTCTTCCTAGGGCGGAACCGGGCATGGAGACTTCGCACTCTGGCAATTTATTTTTACAAGAATGACACGAAACCTGGGAAATCAGGTTTTCAGCATAACATGTTTTGCATTTTTTAATAAAATATATGTCTGTATTGTAAACTCCTTCAGATCGTCCGATATGGCGTAAAACAAGGCTATCTCCTTTTTTTGGGTCAGAAGGCTTAATTCCTGTTTTCAATTCATCAAGGGTCATCTTTGTAGTCCAAACAGGCAAAAAGACGGCCATAGATGCAACTAAGTCCATCCTCTCTCGGAGGTAAATGCAGAATAGCGTTTTTGATTTAAAATAATGAGATTGAGCTTTTAATTGGATTCTCTGATTTGAGTCTTTGGTTAAAACAGCCATTTTTTGGAATTTGATCGCCTCCTCACGCGCTTCATTTTCTAGCCAATGAAGGATATGGGAACCCGTGTGGTGAGACATATTCCGTGCGCCCAGGGCTGTAACGGCTGCTTTTGTCCCCCCTTTTAATATTTCATAAGATATTGATCGGTTTGTCTCTCTTATTCCATCTAGGCAACTTTCAAGGGTTTGGATTAATGTGAGCTCGTTCAGTTCATCTTCGTCAGAGATCTCAGGCACTTCTCCAAGTTTGAGTACGAGTATTCCTCCGAATGACTGTTCGCGTAACTGTCCACGATCACTATCGAGAATGCCCTTTCCAGGAATCCATTGAATCTCCTTTAACCAATAATCAGTCGTCGATCCAATTAAAAATATTTGAGGCAATAATCGAGCAAGCTCGCTTACATTTTTTTCTTCTATTGGGGTCCATGTATAAGCGTCATTAATAAATTTAAAATATTCTTTAATCTTTCCACTAAGTTGCTTTTCGATCTCTTCAAAATATACGGTTAATTTTCTTCTTAGTTCATTCGCATCGGAAGGCTCAGCTTTTGCCTCCTCAGCAAAATCCTCATAATCGATTATAGTAACTTCACCTACTACGGGGATTTTATTCTCGATTTTTCCCTTTATTCGCGAGGCAAGCTTAGACCTCAAAGCACTCAATTCAGCTTGAAATTTATCAAGGCTTATTGGAACTGATATTTCTACCGATACAGGCCGCCCAGATTTTCGATAAAATGATGGCCTAACCTCAATATGATTATCTCGCTTTATTTGAAAAATGAAAGATTCCGGCATTTCGCGTAACATCAACTCATTTAGGCTCAATAGTTCTTTCTCTGGAGCCCTAAACCAGGGGTAAAAGGCATATGAGGCAACAAAATCCTCGATCTTCTCGCTTCGAACTCCTGCGATAAGAATCGGAAGCGGAAACCACCATTGCTTTCTCCAGAGATCCCATGATACATAAGCTAATACGATAGGCTCACTGCCACGAAAGTGTTGTTGATAAAACAGATTTAGACGATTGCTTGCATGAGAATAGATTTTTTTTTCGTCCCCGATGCTTTCCTTTTCGTCAATTCGTTTTCTTTCAATTTGTATCTTATTAAAATCTATATTTTCTATCAAACGTGGACCAACTGAATGAACTTTTCGAAGATAATAACGAAATAAGTTTTCAAATTGCTTGGAATCTGAAGCGGGCTTTTGGTAGAAGTAGAATTTATGCCCTTCCATTCTTGCGATGGTGTCAGATGTATTATTTCCGTGATCAACAGCCCATTTTCGCATTTCTTTTTCTAGATCATCTAGATTTTTCTGAGTCAGCCCCCAGAGCATTAGCGGCGTAAAAAGGACTTCTTCCCCTTTCAACCAACAAAGAAGAGTATCAAAGGAAATTCCTTTGCCAATCCACTCAACCGCCTCTTGAGTTTCCCATCGGCCATAGCCTAAAGCCGCTAAATTGCGACAAGCTATTTTAACCGGGCCAAGATCAGTCGCGGATATTTCCGGATACCAACCCTTTCCTATTTCCTCTCTTCGGATTCGATGGTATTCCTGCCAAAATCTATAATGCATCCAGCGGCTTTTTGCTTCTGCATTCTGATCTTTTTCCCGCCAAATCTGTTCAATCCTATTCATGTCTATCAAACGATTGTCCAGCCATTGTATGTCGCCGCATTCTTCGGCAAAAACTATAAAACCGTCTGGCTTCAAAAGATTGAGCATTTTAATAAGGCTATCTCTCCAATTCGGAATGGCATGGAGTACGAACAAGGCTAGGATTACATCGAAATTAGAATCGGTGTGTAAATTTAACTCTATCGTGAATGTTTTTTCTATTAGCTTAACCTGTACATTCCGATTCTGGCAATCATTACAATCAGAATCTTTAAAAATGAAACCTTTATTTCTAAGTTTATCTCGAAATCGCTTGAGCATAGGATGACTCGGCTCAACCGCAGTAAAGAAGATTCTCGTCTTACTGTTCAACACAGACTCAAGAAATGGAATATCCAATCGGCCGGTCCCGACGCCGATGGAGAGGACAGATAATTCTGATCGACTATGGAGTTGTATTCCGTTAATAAGCTGCTCTACGAGTTGTATTTGAGCTTTATCGGGAATCGACATTTCTTCGTCATATCTAGACGCAGAAAATTTATCCATTTGGTAAATGCTGCTTGGAATTCTTTCTATACGTTCTTCTGATAATAAACTCATACCGCGCCTTCCTTACATGGCTTTTTCCTCAAATCGACCAAGCTGTGAAGGACTTTGACTTGAATTCCTGATTGATCGGCAATGAATTGTCCTAATTGAATCATTTCTTCTTTCTTTAATCGCCTTATTCTTTTATCGGGAGTAGGATAATCGATATTATGGATGTATACAGCAAGAGGTCGAATATCCTGGATAATATCTATGAAACGGCCTTTCAGTGAGGAAATATTGGAGGCTTTAGGCGAATCCACGACGGCCGTCTGAATATTCAAACTTTTAACTTTCTTAAGTCCCTTAATTATCTCATCAAATCCAATCGCGCCGGCTAGCGGGCGGTTTATATTAGTGAACGTTTCTTTATCTCCAGCATCAAGCTTGCAGAAGTTTACGTCGAATTTATTGATAACTCCTACGACTTCTCTCTTATGAAAGTTTGCTGAATTGGTGATAATAGCGACTGAGATAGCCGGGAAAAGGCGGTTCTTAAGAGATAATAAGAATTCAGCTATTTTCACAAAATAAGGATAATCCGTTGCCTCTCCGTTTCCGCACATTGTGATATGGTCTATATGAACACCCTTTGCCAGAAGGTTGCGAATTTTGCTCTCAATTTCTGCATTGACTAAATCCGGAGATAAAATATTCGATCGGTCAATCTTTACCTGCATCGCTCTAGACGTAGTCAATCCGACATCGCAGTATCGACAGTTAAAGGAACAGATTTTCGATCTAGGGAACAAGTTGATTCCGAGAGATTCGCCGAGACGCCGAGATGCAATTGGCCCATAAATTATTTCATTCTTATTTTCCCAAAGTTGTTCCTGCCAAAATGGAAGTCGGCTCTGCTGAAGCACTTCAATATCGAGAAGAGCCTTTAAACCAGTTTGAATCCGCATAATTTCGTCGCTCAGAATAATTTTTCGATTTTCTTTATCGTTCCGTCTTTTAAATAGGCTAGATGAATCGTCGTTAAAGCATCCCCATCATCTTGAATGCTTATTTTTCCAGATACACCATCAAAGTTTTTAATATCTAAAAGCGAGCTTCGGAGGGCTTCGGTAGAAAATAATTGTGTTCTTCTTAAAGCTTCAGCAAGGATTAATATGCTGTCGTAAGAATATGCCTCATCCCAAGCAGGCTCCCTCCCAAAATTCTTTTTGAATGATTCAATAAACTTGCTTCCTTGAGGAGTAAATTCACCAAACGAAAACGCAGGTGCCGTGAAAATAGCTCCTTCAGCCGATTTTTCTTTTTTAACAAAATCGTAAACGAAGTCTACGTTCCCAAGAATTTTGGACTGCATTCCGATTTCCTTCATCTGCCTAAGAAGTGGAACGTATTCCGTTCCATATCCCATGAGCACAATTCCGTCGACTCTCTTATCGCGGACTTTCGTAAGGATATTTCGGAAATCTGATTCGCCGATTTTGTAAGGTTCGGCATAAACGACTTTCACCTTGGTGCCCAGATGGGCTTCAAGCGCTTTTCGAGAGTCCAATCCATACTCCGCGTTGATATGAAAGATTCCGATTGCTTTCATTTCAGATTTGTTAATGTAATCCGCCAAGAGAGTCCATTCCTGATCGTCGCTCACATACACTCTAAAAAGGTTTTTCGATTTTTTAGTAATACCTGGATGAATCGTGAATCCAAACATCACAATATCGCTTGAATCGGCGATTGGGAGGACGGCATTCACCATAGCCGTCCCCAGGACCATTAGACAGTTCACTCTGTCAATGCTTACGAATTTATTAGCTATCGCTACGGCTTCTTTCGGGTCCCCTTTGGAATCTCCATACAAGATTCGAAATTTAATACCTTTAAATTCTTCCATAGAGTTTACATGAGCTAATGCCATGTTCAAACCATTTTGTGTGTTGGCCCCAAGCCATGAGAGATTTCCCGTCAATGGCAAAATCGCTCCAATCGTCATACCCTGTTCTTGGAGACCCGATTTATTGGTGAACAATATGCTAACAATTAAAATGATCACGACGATTGCCACCAATCCAATCGTTATTAGTAATTTTTTATTTCTCATGGGGCTTCCTCCTCTTTTTTATCACAAGGGACTCAAATATATTTATTAAAAATATCAATCGTTTCATACGAAAACCTCTTCTGTATCTACTTTCCCATAAAAATCGTCTCCAACTCTTTGCCTCCCAATAGATCTCTTGGATTATCAGATTTGAGTGTTACCTTTCCACTGACTAAGACAACAGCTACATCTGCAATTCTGAGGGCTTCTCTAATTTTTTGTTCAACAAGCAAAACTGTTGTTCCCCAAAGAGTATTTATTTGCTTTATTTTTTTGAGCATATCCTGGACCAGCCATGGCGCAAGACCTGCCGATGGCTCGTCCAGGAGTAAAACGGCAGGATTCCGAGCTAGGATCATCGCTAAGGCTAGAGCCTGCCTCTCACCTCCGGATAGAAGGCCTGCTCTTTTTTTTACCAATTCCTTCAAATTGGCGAATATTTCAAGCATCTCAATAATTTTATTTGCTCTTTCTTTTGATGGAAGAATAGCTGAGCCTATTTCCAAATTTTCTTTGACAGAAAGACTGGGAAATACTTTCCCCCCTTGCATGAAGTATGAAACTCCGACCGCTGCTCTTTCATGTGGAACACATGGAGTAATCTCTTTGCCGTTGAACCATATTGTCCCTTTCCATGGCTTGAGAAATCCAGCAAGAACCTTAAGTAGCGTGGATTTCCCAGCTCCGTTCGGCCCAATCAGAGCAATGATTTTCCCCTCATGAATGGTCAGGGATATACCCTTCAGGACTTCTTTCTTGCCATAACCCGCATAGATATTCTCAATTCTCAAAACGCCCTTTTCTATTTCCATTTTAGTACTTTTTTTTAAATTCCAATATACGTTTGTTTAACATCAGGATCGCCAAGCACATCCTGCGGTAATCCGAAAGATTCAACTTGGCCGGCATTGATAAAATAAACCCAATCTGATATTTCAATTACTATACTCATATTGTGTTCGATAAAAATTATAGTTTTTCCTTCCTTGGCCAGTTTTCGAATGAGCTCAAACAGCTTTTGAATTAAATATGAACTGATGCCTGCTGTTGGCTCGTCCAATAGGAAAACATCTGCTCCGGTAGCTAAGAGCCTCGCGATTGAAAGGAGTTTTTGTTGTCCAAAAGAAAGACTCCCGGCTGGATCTTTCGATTTTTCTTTTAAACCTACGAAATCGAGGATATCAAGAGCGCGCTTTTCCAGGATTTTTTCTTCCTCTTTGATTTTCCATCTGGTAAAAACAGATCTAAAAACATTTTCACCTTTTTGATCTTTAAAGGCGCATAGCACGTTATCTATAGTCTTCATTCTTTCGAAAACTCTTACGTCTTGGAAGAGCCTTCCAATACCTAGCCTCGAAATATCCCATGGAGCAAGACCAACAATGTTTTTGTTTAAATATATTATCTCCCCTGAATCCGGGCGAAGAAATCCCGTCACAAGATTGAAGATGGTGGTTTTTCCTGCCCCGTTAGGACCGATGAGAGCCATGATCATTCCTTGTTCGACTCCTATCGATACTTCATCAACTACTCTGTTTCCATTGAAAACCTTTATAACATTCTTAAGTTCGAGGATGCTCATTTGAAATTATATTCACCAGATAAACCTTGCGGCTTGATCCGCATAATAACGATAATCAATAGTCCATATAAGATCTGCCGCATATTTGCGGCGATCGAATCTGGAATCGCAAGAAATTTCATGAGTTCAGGAAGCAAGATCATTATAACCGTTCCTAGAATCGGACCCGAAATATTTCCCGTGCCTCCTATGATGATGATTGAGAGGATGAAGACTGATTCCATTAAGGTAAAGCTCGTAGGGTCGATATAGCGCATGTAACCCGCGAAGAGAGCGCCGGGGACGGCAGCAAAACCTGCTGAAATCGAAAAAACTATAATTTTTAGCCGTGGAATGTTTTTCCCAAGAGCCGCTGAAGAGATTTCATCTTCGCGGATGGCCTTGAGGACTCTTCCAAAAGGCGAATTCCCAATCAATTGAAACAAGCCGACGCAGAGAAAAGCGATAATACAGCTGAGGACAAAATATGACGAGATGGAATCAATCTTAAGCCCGAAAATAACCGGTCTAGGAATTCCTGAGATACCATAAGGGCCACGCGTTAAATCGACCCAGTTATAAAGTATCGTGAAGGCGATGATTTGAAAGCCAAGAGTCGCCAAGACAAAATAATCTCCTTTGAGCCTTAAAGAAGGGACGGAAATAACGAAACTGAGGAGAACGGACAAAATAATTGATAAAAATAAGGACAGGATGAATCCAAAACCCAACCTCATCATCAAGAGCGTGCTGGCGTAGGCGCCAATTCCGAAAAAAGTTGCGTGACATAAAGAAAGCAAACCCGTATAACCCACGAGAATATTAAGGGAAAGAGAGAGAATTGCATAAATGTTTATCATTACGAGGATATGAAGGAGATAGTTCAAGTGGAAGCCTCCTCAATCCTTCGACGGACACCGAGAAAACCCTGCGGACGAAAAAGAAGAAAAAGGATCAAGAGAATAAATGTCATCGTGTCCTGCCATCTGGCGGAGAACTTCCAAATAACGAGACTCTGAAGGATGCCGAGAAGAAGAGCTCCGAGGATAGAACCCTCGATCATTCCCACTCCTCCTATAATCACTGCAACGGCACCGTTGAGAAAAACGGGCATACCGATATTCGGGTCGATTCCTACGTCCAGTCCGTTCAAGAGGGATGCTATCCCGGCCAAAAGAGAACCCAGGGAAAAGACGAGCCAACGAATTCTTCGAGGATTTATCCCGACGACCGACAAGAGACGGGAATTATCTCGCGCGGCTCTTATCATCATGCCGGCCTTCATCTTTCTCAGGAAGAGAATGAGAAGAATGAAAAGGAGGACGGAAAACAAAAAAATAACCGCCTGGATTCTGGTAAGGATGAGCGAGCCGATATGATATGTCGGCTGAATGCTGGGATTTAGAACCTTCGTCTCGTTTCCATAAATCATGGCGACGAAATTAATCATTATTATGTATAGCCCTAACGAACTGAGCATTCGAATAAGAGGAGAGGAACCTTTCTTATCTAGTGGAAGATAAATAAGCTCGTCGACGAGAATTCCGATTATTGCCGTCAAAAATAACGATAGAACAATCGCAAGGGAGAGCGGAAATTTCCATAGATTATAAAATGTATAAAGGAAATAGGCGGAAAGGGTATAAACGGCGCCATGGGCGAAATGAAAAGTCTTCGTGGTGCCGTATATCAAAGCGAATCCAAGGGCTACAAGGGCATAACCGCAACCTGATATGAGGCCATTGACGAGAAGTTGAAGCAGCATATCCTAGCTCTTTTTCATTAGGGCTGAGATTAATTCCCTTAATTCCCTGAGATTTATAGGTTTTCGCAAGTATTGTGAAGCTCCTAGATTCAAGGCATCGACGGCTGAATCATAATCTTTGTAAGCGCTCATCATGACCGCGTGAACGTCCGGATAATTCTCGTGCAGCCACCCCAAAAAGATAATTCCATCTCTATTAGCCATATCCTGTTCGGATAAACGGATGTCAATCAACGCAATTTCTATACTGGAATTCGTATTTTTCTTGGCTTCCTCTAGATTAACGGCCTTGACGACTTCGTATTCATCCGAAAGCGCTCTGGAAAGGGCATTCAAATATTCCGGAACATCATCCACGATTAACATCTTCTTCATGCCTATACCTCATCTTATGCAAATATTATGCCATTAGCCGAATTCGTTTCGATAGGGGTAGATTCAGGCCTTTTTGATTTTTTCAGCAAAAGGCTCAACGAAATGTGAAAAAGCTGCACGTTCCATGTGCTTATTATATCACATCGACGAGACCAAAACGAAAAATTCCCGCATAAACGACGATCAATCATCATATTAGCGCAAAGAAATTTTCTATCATTCCTTATCCAGATCCAGAGGAACGACTACCTTTAGGCTCTCCGCAATCTCTTTTTCGACTTCGGCCCTCGGCCGAGAGTATCGTTCTCTCGACCTCGCCCTAACCTTCTGTGCCTGCTTTTCATCCGCTTGGCTCTGGTCGAGAACCGTTTCGAAACTGAACGGCCTCACCGTCTGTCCGTTGATCAGAGTCGTGATGTAAGCATTCCAGTTCGGCAGGTTCACCAAGTCCCAGCGATTGAAGGTCGGAAGGAATTTCCGTTCGAGCAGTTCCGCATCGTCCTGGCCGAGACGAAAGCTGATGATCGTGCCGACGTTGCCGAAGACCGCCTGGAGAATGCGCGGATTCGTGATCTGAGTCAGGAACTGGTTGGCTAACACCAAGTTCAGGGCGAACTTCCGGGCCTCGGAGGCAAGCGTTACGAAACTCTCGGTGGCAAAACTCTGAAATTCATCGACAAAAAGAGAAAACTGCCGGCGCTTCTCCCGCGGAATCTTTACCCGGCCCATGGCGGCGGCCATGATTTTGGCAAGAAGAATCATGCCCAGGAACCTGGAATTCTCCTCGGTCAACTCTCCTCTGGCCAGATTCACGAGGAAGATCTTGCCTTCGTCCATGATCGCCGCCAGATCAATGGCGGATCTTTTTTGGCCGAAAATATTGCGCAGGACAGGGTCGAAAACGAAGTTCTCGAACTTGCTTCCGATATAACTCCCGACAGAGACCCCATCGGAAGTTCCTTTGACGTAATCCGTATTCGGAAGGACCGAGCTCACCCAGCGCGAGAGAAAAGGATCCTCGGTCTTGAGCGGAAGCCACCGTTTCCAATACGAAGGAGAAACGTAAATATTGTAGAATTCGAGAAACGTTCCCGGGTCCGCGGGATTGGACATCGCCAGGAGAAGATTCATGCGCATATGCTGGAAGAAAATAGGTCCAATGAAATCCGTCCCGCGGCCGTATTCATCCTGGATGAGCCGTCTGATGATGCCGACAAGCTCCTGGGCGATGAAGAACCTCGAGGAGAGATCGCCGCATTCGAGCATATTGAGACCGACCGGGTATTCCGTGTCGGTCGGATCGAAGACGACGACATCGTCGATCCTGTTGTCGGGGATTTTGCCCAACAGATCCCTAAAAAGATCGCCGTGCGGATCTATGACGCAGAGGCCTGCGCCGGTCCGAATATCCTCAAGAATCATCGTTTCGAGAATGGTCGTTTTTCCCGTGCCGGTCTGCCCGACCGCATAAACATGCTTATTCCGGTCCTCCGGGGCCAAGATGATCTTTTGAACGGCGCCTCCGTGTCGCGCGATTCCCAAAAAACTCCCCTGGTCAGGGATGTCTTTGGGCGGCATCTGCGACCTCCAGTTACGGACGGAAAGGCCGAGCGGAGGTTCGAGCGTCGCGGGCGGGAACCGGAAAAAGGCCGCGCATTCGTTCGAGTCGTAAAGATAGGGCAATCGAGCAGGGTAGGCGACGGACGGGGCGATGGGAGGAGGCGAGATATCAAGATTCACGAACGCGTCTTTCGCAGCTGGCGTTTGCAGGTGAACCGCTTCATAGCCGCCGGCAAGATATCGCTCCAAACCCGATTCAATCTCCGCGACCCGGCCTCCGGCGGCTTCCGTGACGAGAGACCCCACAGAATCAACAACGCCTTGAGGAAGCGGCGACGGAGAACCGATTTCGATCGTCGCCAGAGCGGCGTTATCCCTCATCCCGAACAGACGGCCGACCTGATATCTTTCGAAGATGCGGGCCTGGAGGGATAGAGTCGGGCTGAATGCGGAGGCGGCGTGGACCGCCTTTTCGCAGCGAGTAATTTGGCTTTCGAAGAAGCTCTCTTCCTCGGCCGATAGACAGGTCGGGCGAAGCCGGCAGGAAAGAGCGATCGGGGAAGATTCGCGCAGACAAAGGTTGAACAAGGCCCCGAAGGACGACCCTGTGGGGATGAAGGGAAATACGTGGAAGACGACGTCGTGGCTAATTTGTGGCCGCGCTGCCTCAATTTTAGCGATGCTCGAGGCGGAAAAACCAATGGCCCGGGCCGCAGCACGGCGCAGAAGCGAGTCCAAGCGTTCAAAACTCGAACGACGCTTGATCTCGATGACCTCGTTCAGCTCGAACGGTTCGAGGAGGGGCCCGACGTCGGCAGCAGGGACGGTTTCGAACTCGTATTCACGAAACGAGGCGTTGAGAAGATTCAGGCAATTCCTGCCGAAGGCGCGTGCGGCGACCGCTTTCCAACCGGCCAGTCGGCAGATCAGCGCGAGTTCGACACGGCCGCGGGTGTAGAGCTCGAGATCCGGCCAGAGGACAAATCTCAAATCGTACGTGATCCGCTCGTCCCGCGAGTTGACAAGGTTGTTTAGGAATGAGGATTGTCTCGACTTCAAATCGATTCGGTAAGCGTCCTCATTGACACCCAGCGCCGTCAGGGAGAGCGCGTGTTTCAACCGGCAGGCAAAGAAAAGACAATGGTCGCCGTGGGCGTAGATGAAGTCATTCATCGAAGGTGAGCAGGGCGCTACCGTAATCCTTTTTCAACAGCGTCGCGCCGCACTCCATGAAATAGCGAAGCCAGAAGTGCTGGACATTATAATATTGATCCAGGTTAGGCGCCGCCGCTCCGACCACATAGACTTTGACGTTTTTCAGGACAGGGATCCGGTCGCGAGCTTTCTCGCGGGCCAAGATAGCGTCGGCCCGGCTCGAAGATAGGACCTCGCGCTCCAAATTATAATCCGCCGAGTCCTCGAGCATATCAGACAGAATGACCAGCATTTTCCTAGGCAGGAGGTAGCTTGCGAAGATTCTTTCGGCCACCTGGAGTGAGCTCATAATGTCAGTCCTCAATATCCGTCGAGATTTGTCTTGGAGGAGCGCTTCGGCCTCATGGAGCAAAGCCTTTTTCCTATCATTCAATTTATTATTCGCCAGATCTCGTTCCGCGGTTCGATACGGTTCCATTTCGTACTTGGAGACGAATTCCGGAAATATTTCCCGGACAGGAATGCTAAGCTCGGCGACGGACTTCTCCGTGATGAGCGCGACGACGAACGTATCTCCGTGGGTCGTTTGGTCTAAAATTGCGCTGAAAGCCTGGAGGTATTTGCTTCGGATGTCAGTCGTATTGGTGCTTTCGGATAAATCCAACAGCGCTAGGACGACCTTCCCCGAACCGAGTGAAGATACTCCCGTCGGCGAGAGTGCTAAAAGAAGCAGGAGCCCGAGGGTGACGAAAATTCCGAGTTTCATGATGTTCCCTTTTTTGTCGGCTCTTCAATATCGAGGCAATCCCAATCGAGCTCCTTGAGGTTTTCGGGGATCTCAATCGCGAGAGGCGGTATGAGGAACGGTTTCGGTACAGCGGCCATATCGCGTGCTTCCATATTCGCTTTTCGATAGGTTGCGATCAGGTATTCTCCGAATTCCTTGAGTTCGTTGGCTTTCTGGAAGTGCACTTTCCATTTCTTCTCTCTCCGATGCTTTGTTTCCGTGAGTTCGTGGTGTGCTTCGGTCAGTTGATCGGCCACAGCCTTGGCTTCTCCAGCTTCCTTTTTCAGCGAGTTTTCGG
>Ga0315279_10004055_pt1 | contig 19879 bp, 15 predicted proteins | sample YL17G06_20_MG_FD_203694 | JGI IMG/M metagenome (GOLD analysis project Ga0315279, IMG submission 203694) | Sediment microbial communities from Yellowstone Lake, YNP, Wyoming, USA - YL17G06_20 | ecosystem: Environmental > Aquatic > Freshwater > Lake > Sediment | place: USA: Wyoming | collected... | reverse complement strand
CCAGCGCCAAGAGAGGAATTGACTGCGCTGCACCGGCACGCACTCGTCATGTCAAACGACGGGGCCTTCAGATGGAGGCGGACATGGCCAAGCAGACGCTTCGCGTGAGTTCTTCCAAACGTCAGATTGAGTTTGCCAACGGGACGGTGCTGGGAGTGGCCCCGTTCGTAGGTCAGGTCACGCAGTGGGTGAACGAACACGCCACGCCTGCGTACCGAATGCCCGCCGAAGATGACACCGGACTGGAACTGCGGGAGGCGCTGGCGGAAGCCGCCATCACGGAGCAGGAAACCATCCAGGTGGACGTGACCGGCGCGCCCAGGACGCGAGCTTACGGCGCGCGGCCAGAGAATGACCGCCTGGTCTTGCAGCCGAAGAGGACCCGTGTGGACGCGGTCCAGGTGGTGCTGTATCAAGATGAATCCGGCGGCGTCAGTTGGCATTTCCCGGACGGTTTCTTCGAAAAGCCGAGAACAAGCAGGACGACGGGTTTTCGCGCACTGCCTCGCGGCGCCTTCACCTTCACCATTCCGGCCAGGACGGTGAAGGCACAGCGCGCATTTGACCACGATCGCGTGGTGACGCGCGGGCTGCTCACGAAGTGGGGCAGGAAAATCCTGAAGGTCCTGGTGATTCCGCTCGTCTCGAGCCTGCTCGCGGATCCGCTGGAAGCCATCGTTGGCGCGATCGAGCGAAAGTATCGCCAGGATCTGATCCGCCCACTTACACCGGACAACTACAAACGGAAAGTGACGGAGCCGTTCGAGGCGTGGGACTCGCTGGCCGCGGGTCCGGCATTGCTGGTCATCCACGGCATATTCAGTTCGACCGATGGCGTGTTGTCGCTCCTGCCCCCGGCCGCGATGGACCGGCTTTACAGCCACTACCAGGGGCGCGTGATCGCATTCGACCATCTCAGCGTCAGCACGCATCCGGAGCAGAACGCCCGCTTGCTGCTCGAACGCCTGGCGGCGGTCTCCGGCGGGCGCAAGTTCAGGTTCGACGTGCTATGCCACAGCCGGGGCGGGATCGTCGCGCGCACCCTGACAGAACGTGGGAACGACCTCGTTCCCCGTCACCCGTGTGAGTTCGGGAAGGTCTTTTTCGTCGCCACGCCCAACCAGGGATCTGCGCTTGCCGACCCGGAGCACGTCATCGACATGATCGACGTGTTCACCAACCTGCTGACCAACTTCCCGGACGGCCCGGCGATGTACGCGATCGAGGCGATCCTGGCGATCATCAAACTGCTCGCCTTTACCGCCGGGAAGGAATTGCCGGGGGTGGCGGCCATGGGGACGAAAGGCTACATCCGGGACGTACTGAACAAGGGGCGGAATGCCTGCGCCAGCCAGTATGCGGCGGCGGCAGCGAACTACGAACCGGACCCCGGCCGGGACAACGCCTTCTTCACGGGCCGGTTCGTGGACGGGGTGATGGACCGCATCTTCGCGGCGAACGGTGTGCCCATCGCCAACGATTTGGTCGTGCCCTGCGAGGGCGTCTTCAGCGCGAACGGCGTTCCCCTGTTCCCCATTGCGAACCCACTGGTCTATGCGGCGTCGGACCACGTCTGGCACTCGGGTTTCTTCACCGAAGCCCGAACGCTGAACCGCATCTACGACCATTTCGGCGTTCGGCCGGAAACCCTGGCCGCAATCGTGGAGGTCGGAGACGTGGCCGGCGCGGATCAGGTGAGTGAAGCGGACGCCGCGGCGGAGAACCTGGCGGACGACGTGATCTCTGTGGCGGAAGTAGAAGTAAGTGAAGTGACTCCGCGCGGCGGCTTTGGAAGAGGCGCGGGCCGGGGCGCCGTACATGCGAGCGGGCGAAGCGGGTCATTGAAGCTTGCCACGTTCGGATTCCGCGGAGACGTTGGATCTGTGCTGCCGACCTTTCCTGGACCCGCTCCGCGCGGGCGAATACGCGCGGCCCGTCCCGCCGTGCGCCGTGGGAAGACGCGCGCGACCCCACTGGAGCCTCCTCCCGCTGGCGGCGCCGCCACCGGCGATGCGGTAGAGGTTGCTGCCCCTGTTCTGGCGCCGGCCGTCATCCAGCGGGAGCCGCGCATCCGTTTTCACGAGACCGTGGACGAGGGCGTGACGAACGAATTGGTCATCAGCCTGGCGGACCTCGTTCAGGCGGCCGGAGGCGGCGCATTGCCAATCCCGTTCGAGGGTGATGAACAGACAGTCGACCTCGATGTGGTCGTGAATGCCGCGGGCTTTCAGGTTGATCCCGCGCACGCCACCATGACCGTCGGCCGTGATTACGATGCCGAAAGGGAGCGCGTCACATTCGCGCTCACCGCCGGCCATCCCGGTCCCGCGCCCGTGAAGCGGGCGATCCACGCCGACTTCTTCCTGCGCAACAGTTGCGTCGGTTCGGTGTCGCATTACACCTTCGTCATTCCGAAGAACTACGTTGGACCACGGCCGGGTGCGGGCGAGACGCGTACCGAACCGTTCTTGGTGGCGCCCGTCCCGCGGGAAGCATGCGAATGGGTGATTTACGTGATCGGCGACAACAGTCCCTATCAGTTGTTCATCTCGAGCAACATGCCCGGCGACGTGTTCGAGATGAGGCCGGTCGGCCCGATGAACGTGCCCGGCGGTGAACTGTCGGCCGTGTTCAGTGATTTCCTCGAGCAACGCTTCTCCGCGTTTCCCGATCCCCACGGGATGACCGCCAAGGCTTTCGCGAAGGCGGCCCAAGAGTGGCAGGAGAACTTCGCGCAGACGATCGAGGCATTCGGTAAGCAGCTCTGGATGTACCTGCCCCAGACGTTCCGTGACACGTATTTCGCGCTGTACGACAAACGACGCACGCCTCGGTCGATCCAGATCCACTCCACGGACATGACGTTTCCCTGGGAACTCGTCATCCCCTTCCGTGCCGGAGCGCCAGTCGAGAACCTGAAGCCACTGGGCGTTGCGCACGTGCTTGGGCGCTGGAAGCCGGGGCTGACGATGAAGCCGCCCACATCACAGATTCTGCAGGTGCAGCGCTTCTGCATCATGAACCCGCGGTACCCGGAGCCCGACGATCTGCCGTTTTCCGACCAGGAGCGCTCCGAACTGCAGAAGGCATTCCCGGGGATTATCTCGATCAGCCCTGCAAACCTGCAAAAGATAAGGGCCGAAGTGCTCAACCGGGACGACGTCCAGGTGTTGCACTTCACCGGACACGGGGAGTTCTCCCGGGCGAACGCCGACCTGAGCAAGCTGATACTCGAGGACGGCACCTCGCTCGATGCACTGCTCATCACCGGTACGAAGCTGTGTCTGGACGCGCAGCCGGTTGTGTACCTCAACGCCTGCAGCGTTGGAAGCGTGGGCTATTCGGTTGGCCGGCCGGCCGGGTTTGCGGCCGCGTTTCTGAATGGCGACGGGCAGCGCGGCGGTTGCACCGGCGTGATTGCTCCCTACTGGCCCATCAACGACGCACGGGCCAAGGACTTCTCCGTGTCCTTTTACAGGAAGCTGCGAATGCGGCGGGCTGTCGGTGAAGCGCTGCAGGAACTGCGCGCCGAGAACCCATCCGATCCGACATTCTCGGCATACGCCTATTTTGGCGATCCGTGGGTCCGCCTAAATTTCCGCATGAAACCCACGCCATGAGGAGATGAAAGCGTGGCCGCGACTGTTCCGACCCAAACAAGGTCGTGAGAGAAGGAGCGCGACATGGCCGTCACGGAAGCCAGGAAGTGGACGTTCATGGTTTATCTGGCCGGCGATAACAACCTCGATACCGCCGGCGTGTCCGACCTCACGGAGATGAAGAAGGTCGGCACCACCGGAGAGGTGGACGTCGTTGCGCAGTTCGACAACGGCGCCGATACGGCAGGCGGGCGGCAAGCGGGCGGGTGAAAGCTCTCCGCGACCGGTACGGGCCGAGACCGCGTCGCACGGCTCGCCGAGGGTCGGCGTAGAGTTGTTGCCTCTATCTACGGTATTGTCTATAATTAACTTTAGAGATGTTCGATTTACTTCGGTCGCAGCGGCAGGCCGAGCAACGGTTCATTCGCACGTCCAGGCGCCGACGGCGTTCGGATGCCGGTCGGTCGCGACTTGCCCCGGCCGTAGTCGAGGAACTGCGTTCGCTGGTCCTCGGGCTGGAACGCCCCTCGATAGCCGCCATCCGGCGCCACCTCGCCGATTGGTGCGCAAGCCGCGGGCTCCGCCCACCGTCTCGCGCGAGCCTCTACAACACGCTGCCACGCATTCCGGGGCACGTGTATGCCGTCGCGTTGTTGCCGCCGCACGTGAAGGAGGCGCTCTACAACCTTGGGCCGGACGGCGAAGTGCCCGGCCATCAGCTCGCGTTCTACTGTTTCAACTACGGCTCGCTCGCCGCGGTCAGTTATGCAGCCGGCCTCCCATGGCTCGACCTCTATCAGGCGCTGCACCTCCGCGGCTGGCGGCCACGCAGCCTGGGCCTGCTGCACGCTGCCATGCGAGTGCGCGACAGCCTATGAGGGCGCCTGCACCCTACCAACCCGTGCAGGTGATCCCCGAGGCGCTCGCGCGCGTGGTCGACCCGATTCCGTACTGGTTCGTGATCGGCGGCCAGGCGGTGCGCTGTTTTGCGCCATACCGTCCCAGCCGGGACGTGGACTTCGGCGTGGACTCGCCGGTCAACCTGGAAGACCTCGTCCGGCAGCTCCGCAAGAGCGGCGCCGTGGAGATCCAGGAACGGGCGCCGGACACGGTCCACCTGCTGTGGAACGGAATCAAGGTGTCGGCGTTCGTCCTCGCCACCCTCGTGCCGCACGTCGACGAGCGGCATCTCGACGTCACCGGCGTGCTCGCCACCAAGCTGCACGCCATTCTCGATCGCGGCCTGCGGCGCGACTTCTTCGATCTCTACGTCATGCTGGAACGCCACAAGCTGGGCATCATCGCGGCGCTCGCGGCGATCCGCACGGTCTACCAGGCACCCATCGAGGACGGCCTGCTGCTGCGCGCGCTGACGTATTTCGACGATGCCGGCCGCGAAGCGCCCCTGCCGGGAGAGGGGGCGCAGGACTGGAGCGCGGTCAAGGAGTATCTTCTCCTGCAGGTGGGCGCCCTCCTCGTCCCACCGATCCGTCCGCTCGCCATCCAGGAGCACATCGTCGATGTCAGCGGGCCGCCCTCACCTGCGCCATCCTCTATTCCTCTCTGAGTGCCCGGCTCAGATCCACGCGCGCCACGTGCAGGGCCGGCCTCACGCTGACGGCCAGTGAGAGCAGCAGGATCAGCACGGCGACAGATGCCAGCGTGATCGGGTCGAGCGGCTGGATGCGGAACAGGAGCGCGCGGATGGTGCTGGCGCCCATCCACGCGAGTGCCAGGCCGCACAGGAGGCCGAACCCGACCAGGCGGCCCGTCTGCGCGAGCACCATCACGCCGAGCTGCACGGACCTGGCGCCGAGCGCAGCGCGGACCGCCATCTCGCGTCTTCGCAGGACGGCCATCGACTCCGCCACCACGTAGCTGCCCACCAGGGTCAGCAGCACCGCGATGAAGCCGAGCGCGCCCATCACGAGCGCACCGAACCGTTGCGGACCCATCTGCGCCGCCAACCGTTCGTCGATGGTGAGCATCGGCGCCGGGGTCACGGCACGATCGATTTGCCTGATCGTGCCCAGCACCTCGCGGCGCACGGCGTCGGCGTTCTGTGCCGCCCGTACCACCAGCGTGCGATACGTGTCGGGCGCAGCCTGGGCGATCGGCGTATACATGACGAGAGGTTCCAGCGTGGTCACGCTCGTGATCAGATCCGGCACGACGCCGACCACCTGCAGCACGTCCGGCGGTTGCCCGATCTTGTTGTATGGCATCGTGATGCGCCGGCCGATCGGGTCGCCCCCGTTGGCGAGCGCCCGCCCGAACGATTGACTGACGATCGCCACCAGCGCCGACCCCTCGCGATCGTCCGCGGAGAAATCGCGGCCGCGGTTCACGGCAACCCCAATCGTCCGGAAGTAGTGCGGGTCGATGGCCGTGAAGGCAACCGTCGAGGCGAACCGGCGCGGTTCCCCGTCGATGATCAGCCGGCCCGCCATGCCGCCCCAGTTGTTGACGAACGCCACTGAACGGATCGCCGGGTTCGCACTCAACCGGCCGCGCAGATCGTCGAAGAAGCCGGCCGCCCGCGCGGGCGTGTACTGGTACGGTCCCAGCGACACGCGGCCGGTGACGATGCGCGTGGTTTCGAAGCCGGGATTCAGGCTGAGCGCGGCCATCACGCTGCGTGCGAAGAGCGCCGCACCGCCGAGCAGCACCATCGCCACCGCCACCTGGCCGGTGACCAGCAGCGTCCGCGTGCGCCTCGTGCCCGCGCGCGCCGTCGTCCCGCCCGCATAGCGCAGGGCATCGGCGACGTCGGCCGAGAAGCCGAACGCGGCAGCGACCACGGCGATGAGCAGGGTGGCGCCGATGGCGCAGCCGGCGGCGGCCGCCAGCGCGCGGCCATCGAGTCCCAGCTCGAGCAGATCGAGGGCGACGCCGCCGGGCAGCTGGAACGTCCGGACGCCCGCGAACAGCCACCCCGTGATCGGCAGCGCGAGGGCGGCACCGGCGAGCGAGAGGACCGCGCCCTCGATGGCGACGCCGCCCACGAGCCGCGCGCGCGAGGCGCCAAGCGCGAGGCACATCGCGAACTCCTCGCGGCGCGCCTCCGTCCGGATCAGCAGCAGCATGCCGACGGTGGTGCAGCCGATGAGGAGCAGAAGCGCCACCGTGACGCCGAGCAGCCGCCCGAACTGCGTCATGGCGGGCCGGGCTGCCGCCGGAATTGCCGCGGTGTTCACGCCGGTCAGGCCGACCGCGCCGTGAGGGCCCGAGACCGTCAAGAGCGTGTCGAGACGCGCCTCGGCCTGCGTGATGCCCATATCGGCCCGCAGGCGGCCGACGACGATGACCCACGCCATCGGAGAGGACCGGTGGTCCGGAAGTGCGAAGTAGTTCATAAAGGGGCTGCCGACGTCGGCCACCGTGTCGAGTGGCAGATACACGTCGGGCGCTTCCGAGAGACCCAGGCCCCGAAAACCTCGAGGCGCCACGCCGACGATCGTGGCCGGCTTGCCCGCCACGCTCACCTGGCGCCCGACCACCCGCGGATCGCCGTCGAACGCGCGGCGCCAGAAGCGGTCCGACAGCACGGCAACCAGCGGCGCTCCCCGGCGGTCCTCGTCGCGGGTGAAGGTCCGGCCAAGCGCCAGGCTCACCCCGAGCGTCTGGAAGAAATCGTGGCTGGCGAAATAGACGGTCTGTTGTGTCGGGCGGCCTCCCGTGCCGACGAGCAGGGAAGACGCGCCGCCTGCCGCCACACCTTCGAAGACACCGCTCTCGCGGATGCGGGAGTAGACAGGGTAGATGTGCGAATTTTGCAGGGTGCCCGCGTCGCGCCCCGACATCTCCCGTTCGCCGACGACGACCAGGCGATCGGGTGATGCGACGCGAAGCGGCCGCAGCAGCACGGCCGACAGCAGCGACCAGGTTGCCGCCGCGGCGCCGATGGCGCACGCGAGCGTCGCGATGGCTGAGAGCGTCGTGGCCGGACGCTTCGCGAGCCGCCGAATCGCCAGGCGAATCTCACTCATACGCCCCTCGTGTTCGAAAACGTTGGCCGGCGGCGACGCCCGCATCATAGGTGATCCCGATATGCCGCCAATCGGGAAACGATCGGTGCGCGGCGTCCATGCCTTTGGACGGATGAAGGGCGCCGGCGGCCGGATCGCAGGTTGGGGCAGGCTTGCCAAGCCGAAGCGCCCGCCTTCGCTTGTCCCGCTTGCGCTGCGCGCGACAAGCTACGGCGGGGCAGCCTTCAGCGACAAGGGCGCGAAGGCTGGTGGGGCCGGCGACTGAGCGGCTGCGGCCACGGGCAGCGCGCGCGTCGGGTTGACGCTGCGATTGACGCGCGCCGCCGCCTGTAATACTCTTACCAGTAGGAGTAAGTACACATGACGTTGACCACCAAGGGACAGGTCACCATTCCTCTGGAAATCCGCCGGAAGCTCGCACTCCTCCCGGGCACCCGGGTCGTGTTCGACATCGTCGGGCACAGCGTACGAATCCGGAAGGCCGACGAGCAGAGCCGGGGCGCGGCCTTGATCGCGCGGATGCGAGAGGTCGGGCGCCGCGCAGGCGGCCCGCGCATGACCACCGACGAGATCATGGCGCTCACGAGAGGCGAGTGAGGTGGGCGCCACCCTCGTCGACAGCAACGTCATTCTCGACATCGTTACCGAGGATGCAAAGTGGCTGGACTGGTCGGCTGCGGCGCTGGCGAGGCAGGCCGACGCGGGCACGCTCGTCGTGAACCCCGTGGTCTACGCGGAGGTGGCCGCCAGGTTCGAGCGGATCGAGGATCTCGAAGCCGCGTTGCCGGAAGACTACTATGAGCGCCAGGCCGTGCCGTGGGAGGCCGCGTTCCTGGCCGGCCGCTCCTTCGTTCGATACCGGCGCCGCGGGGGCCGGCGGCGGTCGCCCTTGCCGGATTTCTACATCGGCGCCCACGCGCTCATCGGTCGCATGACCCTTCTGACGCGCGATGCGCGGCGCTATCGGACGTACTTTCCCACGCTCCGCATCATTGCACCGTAGGCGGCGGCGGGAATGCGAGAGAGCAGGCACAGTTTCAGAGATCGGGACAGAACATGGCGCTGCGAAGACCGACGCGGTTGCCCTGGCACCGGCCCGTCGACTCCGGCCACGAACACGCCCTCAGCCATGCGCAGGCCAGGGCGCTCTACGACCGGCTCGGTTCCTGGCTGGACACGCAGCGTTTCTACGAGGATCGTGCCGTGTCCGCCCTCGTCGCCCGCTCGCGCTTCGAGATGGCGCATGCAGTCTTCGAGTTTGGCTGCGGCACAGGCCGGCTGGCGGCTCGCCTGCTGGCAGACGTGCTGCCCGCGGACGCTCGCTACACGGCTGTCGACATCAGCGCGACGATGATGCGGCTGGCGACTGAGCGGCTGCGGCCATGGACAGCGCGAGCGACCGTCCGGTTGACCGACGGCTCGCCGCGATCAGGGGAGCCGGACGCCTCGCAGGACCGCTTCGTTTCGACGTACGTGCTCGATCTCCTTGCCGATCACGACATCCGAGACGTCCTGACCGAGGCGCACCGCATCCTGGCCGACGACGGTCTGCTGTGCCTGGTCACGCTGGCAAGCGGCAGCAGAGGATTCGCGCGGCTGGTTACCGGCGTGTGGACATGGTTGCACCGTCGCCATCCGGTGCTGGTCGGCGGGTGCCGGCCCGTCCGCGCGGCCGATTACCTGTCTGGCGATCGTTGGGGCGTCGAGCACCAGGAGACGATTGTCGCCTTCGGCGTCAGCTCGGAAGTCACCGTGGCCGCGAAGCGGGGGGCGCGTGGCTAGCGGGCTCGCCGCACCGGCCACCCCTGCTCGATTTCCTCAGGAAAATCACGTGCCGACAGGATATCGTCGAGCGTCTGCCCGCCCTAAGCTGAAGGCGTGGCAACCGTGCACCGCAGGGCGTTGCAGGCCCGCACGGGCAACGCCTCAGATCTCGTCGCGATCGACGCGGCCGGCTGGCGCGCGCCCGCCGGGCGAGCGGTGGTCTGCGTGCTGCTCGTTGCGGTGTGGGCCGGGTTGTTCGCCCCGCGCTTCGCGCCGTGGACGCCTGAAACGCCACTTCCACCGCGCGCGCCGCTCCCCGCCTTTGATGTGCTATTCGATCAAACGCCCGTGGCGTTGACCATTACAGCCGAGTGGCAGAAACAAAGACTGACCGTTCCCGCCTGGCGCGTGGAATCCGACTGGACGCTGTGGCGCGCGATGCGCTTCGACGACTGGAGCACGGTATGGTCGAGTCGTGGTTCGAGCGCGATGCCGTCAATGCCGGCCGGTCGGGCAACCGGGATCTCGGTCTCGCCCAGGCATCGGACTCGTGCCGGAGAAAGCTCGCCCGTCTCGCAGGAGAAGGCCGCGTGGATTTCGCGATGCAAGAAGACGATTACTTCGACCCGTGGAAAGCCACGCGCGTCGCGACCTTCTGGTTCCTGCGTCTGCTCGGCCAGGCGCACGGCGACCTCGATCTGGCCGTTCGCGCGTACCACAGGGGCATCGTCGCGGCGCGTCGCGGCGCGGGCGAGGAGTACCTGGCGAACGTCGTTGCGAAAAGGCGCACGTACATGCGTAACCACGGAGCGGCGTCTGCCTGGGCATTCGTCTTTGCCAGGGCCAGGTTCGCCGACGACAGCCTGCGCAGCGCCGACGTCACGACGCGGGTTGCGCGCGTTGCGGCTCTGCGCCAGCCTTCGGTTCAGCGTCGCTTCTCGCGGCCCGATTGACCCCTCGTCCTGACGACACGCAAAATCCTGTCTCCACCTGATGGTCATCACCGCTGCTTGCGCGTACAGTCGACCCTTGTTGCATGGTGCCCCTGTTGACGGCCCGGAGCGTTACCTCCATGGCGCTTCGGGCCAGTTTTCCGAGTCCATCTCGCGGGCGACGGAGCCGACGGCGCGCCTGGTGGTCGAGTGACGTCCGCGAAGGAGACCTCATCGCATGGCCGACGGTTCCGCGTTTCACTTTCGCACCGAACACCGGCTGGTCCGGCTGACCGGGCTCAGGGCGACCACGCTCGGCGGTCTCGTCGCGCACCTGCGCGTGGTGTCCGGCTCCTCCGTCTTCTATCACACCCACCATCAGTATCTGGCACGCCATTTCGTCAAGCCGGTCTTCTACAACGACTTCGCCGCCTGGGCGATGGAGGCCCTGCAGGAACCGGAGCTGGCCGAGAAACTGGCGGCCATCGACCTGCTCGCCTTCACGGCCATCCGGCCGCTGCGCAACGCGATTGTCGAGACGATCGAGCGGCACCTGGCGGCCAGCGGCGCGCCGATGCGCGAGTGCCCGTCCGGCGACGAGTTCCATTTCTGCGAGTCCCAGAGCTTCATCGTGCCGACCGGCCTCGTGGCGCGCGATGTGGGCGAGTTCTTCGCGGTCCTGCCGCGGGTGACCAACGTCTCACTCTTCTTCCACTTCTTCGAGGCGCGCCTCCGGCTCGAACAACCGACCAACGATTTTTCGGCCTGGTTGGCCGCGCGCGGTGCACAGGATCTGGCGTACGCGATCGACCGGCTGGATCCGTACGTGGTGACCCTCGACGAGCTCAAGGCGCAAATCCTGGCGCTCGACCCGTCGTCGGCGCGCGGTGGAGCAGGGCAGTGAGCCTGCGCGACTACGAACCGATCGTCGGGTCGCACGTGCTCGCCGAGTTGCAGGCGCTGGCGGTATGCGTGGGCGGGCGGCGGCTGCAGAACATCAGTTCGACAGCGGTCGGCGGCGGCGTGGCCGAGATCCTGACGCACATGGTGCCGCTGCTGCGCGATCTCGGTGTCCAGGCCGACTGGGATTTGATCAAGGGCGACCAGGCCTTCTTCAACGTCACCAAGGCGTTCCACAACGCGCTTCACGGCAGGCCCGAGCGCATCACCGGCGAGATGCTGGAGATCTATCGCGCCACGACCGAGGCCAACCTGCGCGAGCTGAGGTTCACCGGCGACGTGATCTTCATTCACGATCCGCAACCCGCCGGCCTCGTCGCCCACAAGCGGGAGATCGGACGCAAATGGATGTGGCGCTGCCACATCGACATCTCGGCGCCGGATCCCGCCGTGTGGGCGTTCCTCCGGCCGGCGGTCGAGCAGTACGACGTGGCCATCTTCTCGATGCCAGATTTCGCGCAGACGCTCCCCATCCCGCAGTTCATGGTGCCGCCTTCGATCGACCCGCTGAGCAACAAGAACAAGGAGCTCGACGAGCGGGCCATTGAGCAGGTCCTCGGACGCCATTCAATCGATCCGACCCGGCCGGTCCTCACGCAGATTTCACGCTTCGATCGCCTGAAGGATCCCCTGGGCGTCATCGCCGCCTACCGGCTGGTGCGCAAGCGCCACGATTGTCAGCTGGTGCTCGCCGGCGGTGGGGCCTCGGACGATCCCGAGGGCCTGGAAGTGCTCCGCCAAGTACAGGAGGCGGCGGCCGACGATCCCGACATTCATGTCCTCCTGCTGCCGCCGTTCAGTGACCTCGAGATCAACGCGCTCGTCCGCGGCTCCACGATCGTCTTCCAGAAGTCGATCAGGGAAGGGTTCGGCCTGACGGTCAGCGAGGCGTTGTGGAAACGGAAGCCCGTGATCGGCGGTGCGGTCGGCGGGATCAAGCTGCAGATCGTGGACGGCTTCACCGGGTACCTGGTGCACTCCCCGGAAGGCGCGGCCCAGCGCGCGATGCGCCTGCTCGGCGACCCCGAGCTCCGGCGCATGATGGGTGACAACGGCTACGAGCACGTCAAGCAGAACTTCCTGCTCACGCGGCACGTCAAGGACTACCTGCTGCTGATGCTCGCCCTCGACCATCCCGACCAGCGCATCATCACCCTCTGATATCCAGCCGTCACGCAATTGTTCGGAGTGGCGCGCAAGCCAGGGGGACAGCGGCCTTCCGTTGAGGGCGTCGTGAGGGCCGCGGGGCCGTTCCCTGAACTGATTCCTTTATCGGCCACATAACCGGCAGCCGGCGCGATTCTTCTGTTGCCGTCGTTGCCGGCGAGGAGCTGGCGATGATTCTCGGTGTTCCTTGACCGGCATCCCTCAGGTTCTATAAGGTGACAACCGGACCGTGAGCAACCTTCCCGACGACACCAGGCCGCCGCGCCGGCAGCGGCTGCAGCGCGTGCTGGCCGCGAGCCTCGATCGAGGATTCACCACCCGTCTGGCGATCGCGCTGCCGCTGTCGCTCCTGGTGGCGCTCCTGACGTCGCCGGGAGTGTGGCGCCACGTTCCGCGGTACCGGCTCGGTCAATACACGATCGCCGCCATCCGCGCGCCCTTCGATTTTTCGGTGATCGATGGCGTGGCAACCGAGCGCCGGCGGGAGGAGGCCGCGCGTCTGACGGCCCCGGTTGTGACCTTCGACCCAACGGTTCCCGCCACGATCACGCAGGCGGTGAGCGCAGCCTTCGCGTCGGTGGCGAAGTGGTTTCCGGCGGCAGAACTCCGGCGTCAGCCCACCGAAGCGGACCTGAAGGGACTGACGCGAGCCAGACAGGCGGCCCTGAAGAAGCGCCTCGCCGCCGAGGCCGACCGCTTTCTGCGCGATCAGTTGGCCGAGGCCGTGCCCGCCTTCGAGCGCGCTGTCGGCGTTCGCCTGGCGCCCGAGGACCAGGCCCTGCTCACGAAGGAGCAGTTCGGCCCCACGCTGGCCGCTGCCTTCGCCGCGCTCGTCGCCGACCTCTATGTGCGGCCGGTCGCCGGGAGCCTCGCGTCCATCCGGCGGCTCGCCGAAGGAGATCCGGTGACGAAGGACGGCCCGGGCAGAGTGAGCATCAGGAATGCAGCCAAAGGCATCGAGCGGAGCATCTCCAATTTTACCGAGCTGCAGGAGTTGTCCGGTATTGTGGCCTCGTTGCCTGCCCGTGCACAGGCCGTCCTGCCGTCGCTCGATCCGCGGCTCCGGACGGTGCTCGTGAGGATCGCCGCCGCGCAACTGCGGCCCAACCTCTCGCCGGATCTGGCGACGACACGCGCGCGCCAGGAAGGGGCGGCACGGGCGGTCATCCCGATTTCGCTGAACTTCCACAGGAACCAGCTCATTGCCGGCGAGGGCCAGGAGGTGACCCGCGAGACGGTGCTGGCGCTGGACGCGTTGCGACGACGCGCGCTTCCCCCCGCGTACTACCGGCGCCTCATCGGGTTCGGGCTGATCTTCTGTGTGCTGTTGATGGTGGTTTTCGGCCAGGCCGGTTCGAATGGCGACGCGTGGCCCCATGGCCGGCGCCAGTTCATTTACGCGGCCTCGACACTGGCGACCTTCGCCCTGCTCTTCCGGCTCTGGCTGTTCACCGTCGACATGATCGTCAACGCGGCCCCGGGCGCTCCACAACTCGGGCTGGTGGTGCTGTGGCCGCTGGCCGCGCTGCCGATGCTGAGCGCGCTGGTGTGCGGCCCCCGCATGGCGCTCGCGCACCTGGCCGCCGTCGCGCTCCTGGTCGGGCTCCTGTCGGATTCCGGCGTGCTGCTCACCGCATACGCCTTCATCGTCGGCCTGGTCGGAGCTCGGGCGGTGCGGAGGTGCACACGCAGGACATGCGTGTTGCGCGCCGGGGTGGCCGCGGGGATTGCAGGCGTCGCGATGAGCGTGGCGCTGCTGCTGCTCCGGGAGGACGCGGCCTGGGTGGACACGTCGTCGCTCCTGACTCTGCCGATGGCGTTCGGCGGCGGTCTGCTGGCCGCACTGGCGACGATCGCGGCGAGCTCCGTCGTCGAGTGGCTATTCGGCTACACGAGCAACATGACGCTGCTCGAGCTGGTCAGCTACGAGCACCCGCTGCTCAAACGGCTGATGATCGAAGCGCCGGGGACCTTCCAGCACTCGCTGGCGATCTCGATCCTGGCCGATGCGGCGGCCGAGGCGATCGGCGCCAACGCGCTCCTCGCGCGCGTCGGCGCGCTCTACCACGATGCGGGAAAGATCCGTCACCGCGACTTTTTCGTCGAGAACCAGGTCGGCAGCAATCCGCACGACACGCGGCAGCCACTCGAGAGCGCGCGTATCATCCGCTCGCACGTCGATGACGGCGTGGCGATGCTGCGCCAGTACGGCATCGACGATCGCATCGCGGCATTCGTTCGCGAGCACCACGGCACCGCACGGATTCAGTATTTCGCCGCCAAGGCCGAAGCCAGTGGCCAGGCCGTGGACCCTGACGAGTTCAGGTACCCGGGTCCCCGGCCGCGAACGAGGGAGACGGCCGTCGTGATGATCGCCGATCGCGTCGAGGCCGTCAGCCGCACGATCGGCGAAGCCACCGAGCAGGACTACCGCCGGATGGTGAGCCAGATCATCGAGGGGGCAATCCGGGACGGCCAGCTCGGCGATTGCCCGCTGACGCTCGGCGACCTTGCCCGCATCGAGACGGCAATGGTGCACGTGCTGGTGGGGGTCCACCACCAACGGATCCGTTATCCGAGCCAGACTGCGTCCCGCAAGCCGGGAGGCGCTGGCGCGGAGTGACGTGAGGTGGCGCTGGGCGATGCCCCCCCCCAAAAATCCTGTCTGTACCCGATGGAAACAGCCAGCCGCGTTTTGGTAGGCTCATCCCGGCGGATCAGTGAGCGAGTTGTAGAGATTCTCAGCACCTTTGGCGATGCTCTGCACCGGCGCTTACGGTCCTTCACCTCCTGTGTTGGCCCGGGCTGGCCTGAGCGCGGCCGCCCGGGCTTCTTTTTTTTCGCGACCATTGGCTCGCTCTGCGATCGTTAAGAGTAATCTCGCATGCCCCTGGTGTTGTCGCTGCCGCTGCTGACCGCCGTCGGGGACCTGGCTGCCGCTCCGGCGGCGCACGCTGACCTGGCCGCGACCGTGGTGTTGTCGCTCGCGGTCATCCTCATCGCGGCGAAATTCGGGGGCCACCTCGCCATCCGGCTTGGCCAGCCGGCAGTCCTGGGCGAACTGCTCGCCGGCGTGATCCTCGGCAACCTCGCCCTGCTCGGGATCGGCGCGCTCGAGCCCTTGAAATCCGATCCGTTCCTCGGCATGTTCGCAAGTATCGGTGTCCTGCTGCTGCTGTTCCAGGTCGGGCTGGAATCGACCGTTGGAGACATGCTGCGGGTGGGCGTCTCGGCCGCCCTCGTCGCATGCCTGGGCGTTGCTGCGCCGTTCGCGCTCGGCTGGGGCGTGGGCGTCTGGCTGCTGCCGCAGGCGAGCCGCTACGTGCACGCATTCCTCGGCGCCTCTCTCGCGGCGACGAGCGTCGGCATCACCGCTCGTGTCCTGCAGGACCTGAACAGCGCAAAGAGTCGAGAGGCACAGGTGATCCTCGGCGCCGCGGTGATCGACGACGTGCTCGGGCTCGTGATCCTGGCTGCCGTCACGGCGGTGATCGCCGCGGCGGATCGGGGCGCAGCGGTGTCTTACGCCGAGCTGGGAGGCACGCTGCTAAAGGCGCTTGGTTTCCTCGGCGGCGGTCTGATCCTCGGCGCCCTCGTTTCCGCAAAGCTGTTCACGTTTGCCTCTCGGCTGAGGGCGCCAGGCGTGGTCCTCACCCTCGGCCTCGCCTTCTGCTTTGTCTTTTCGTGGCTGGCGAGCGAGGTCGGCCTCGCCGCGATCGTCGGCGCCTTTGCGGCGGGCCTCGTGCTCGAAGAGTGGCACTTCCGCGACTTCACCGGGCGGGGCGAACGGACTCTGCGGGAGTCGATTGAGCCGATCTCTGCGGTGCTCGTGCCGGTCTTCTTCGTGCTGATGGGCATGCGCACCGACTTGCGGTCGTTCGCTCAGCCAGGCGTCGTCGCGCTCGCCATCGCGCTCACGGTGGCGGCGATCGCCGGCAAGCAGGCATGCTCGCTGGGGGTGCTGGACAAGGGCATCGATCGACTGACGGTGGGGATCGGCATGATCCCGCGCGGGGAAGTGGGGCTGATCTTCGCAAACATCGGCCTGGGTCTGACGGTGATGGGCGAACGCATCATCGACGCAGCCACCTTCTCCGCCATCGTCGTGATGGTGATGGTGACGACGGTGGTGACGCCGCCGGCTCTGAAATGGAGCCTGCACCGCGCCACGGCGAAACGGGCGCACCGTTAGCCGCTGGCTCTGAGAAACAGAAACACCGGCATCCGGTTCATTTCCATCATCGACATCATCCCGTTGTCCGAGTCGTTTCAGCGCGCCGGGCCCCCCCTTCAGCCCGGGACTCAGCCGGCTACGACAGTTGCGAACTGCGCCTGGTGAAGATGGCCGCCGCGGCTCCGGTGGCGAGATAGCAGAGTCCCAGCCGCAGTACGACGCCATCCAGAGTCCAGTGATAGCGCGGGGGCACGAACAGGTAGTCGGTGCAGAGGGTGGCCAGCAGCGCGGCGGCCGCCGCGCCGAACCGCCCGCCGAGCATCAGCGAAAACACCACCGACGCGGCGAAGAGGATTAAGGGTGGGAAGCCGATGAGGAAATCCCCCAACATCGCGGCGGCGGTCGCCAGGGCCACAAACGAGATGGCGGTCGCCAGATTCGGGAACCACCGCATTGAAGAACCTCCGTGACAGTCGATGAAGGCATCCTAGCACGGGCAGGCCGGTCCGGCGCCAGGATGACACCGATCAAGTCTGCCGGGAGGCCTGAACCGGTGCCAGGAGGACTTGGTTGCGCCCCTCGCGCGTGGTTGCGACCTCGTCCCCGATGTTGCTAGACTGCCGCGGTTACCCACTGCGCAGGGCGCCGCCGGCCGTCCTGGGACATCTTCCAAGGCCGCCCTCGTGTTGCTCGACGCCCTGCCGTGCCGGCCTTGGAATCTGTCCTCGTGAGGCCAGGGCTGAGCCTGCCTGACCCGTACCCCCGAGTGCCCACGCGATGCTCGAACGGCTGCTGCGTCTCGCGTTCGTCCGACGGCGGGTCGTCCTGCTTGCCGCACTGGGCCTGATCGCCGTCTCGCTGCTGCTCGTTTCCCGGCTCTCGTTCGACGCGAACATCATGAGGCTCCTGCCCCGCAAGGGCCCGGCCGTCAGGAGCTTCGACACCTACCTCCGCCACTTCGGCACCTTCGATCACATCTACGTCCTGTTCGAGGTGCCGCCGGGCAGCCGCATCTCCGATGCCGAGGAGTTCGTCGGCCGCTACGTGGAGCAGTTGCGCAAGGCGCCCGAGATCGCGTCGGTGGACGCGGAACTGTTCGACGAGGTCAAGGACTGGAACTACCTGCTCGATCGGGAACTCCTGCTGCTCGGGCCGGATCAGATCCCGGCGGCGCTGGCGCGCTTCGATCCGGCCAACATGGGCGCCGAGCTGGCGCGCTCGCGCAGCCTGCTCACCGTCTCGTCGCCCGAGGTGAAGGCCTACGTGCAGCAGGACCCGCTGGGCCTGCTGTCGCTGCTGCGCGACCGGCTCGGCCGCGGCCGCGCCCTGGTGGACTTCGACCCGACGCAGAAAGGGTACGTGTCGCGCGACGGCCGCAGCCGGCTCGTGATGGCCAAGCCGGTCCGGCCGCCCTTCGACACGGCGTTCTGCAAGGGCCTGTTCGAGCGGTTGACGCAGGTGGAGGCGGCGGCGCGGTCGGCGCCGGCGGACGCCGACCCGGAAGCGGAGCCGCCGACGCCGGTCACCGTGCAGGTGGCGGGCGGGTACCGCCTGGCCCTCGAAGCCGAGCGCGTCATCAGTCGCGAGCTGATCGTCAACGCGCTCAGTTCCCTGGCGGGCCTGCTGCTGCTGGTCCTCATCGCGCTCCGCTCGCTGCAGGTCGTGCTCTACGGGGCCGTCCCGCTGGTGCTGGCCGGCCTGTTCACGCTCGGCGTCAACGGCCTGGCCGGTCCGCTGTCGCCGGTGGCGAGTGGATCGGCCGGGATGCTCTTCGGCCTCGGCGTAGACGGCGTCGTGCTGCTCTACCTGCGCTACCTCGAGGAGCGGGCGAACGGGTTCGGCGCGGAGGACGCGCTCGGGCGCAGCGCGGGCACCGCCGGCAGCGTGACGCTCGCCTACGCGACGACCGCGGGCACGTTCTTCGCGCTCACGGTCGTGGATTTCCCGAGCCTCCACGAGCTCGGGCTGATCGTCGGCTTCGGCATCCTCGCCTGCTGCGCGCTGCTGCTCGTGCTGCTGCCGGCCATGGTCGGCTTCACCTCGGCACGGCAGGTGCGACCGATCCAGACCGCGTGGCTGGGACGGTTCGTCGAGCGCCGGGGCCGCGCGATTCTCGCCGTCTCGGTGGTCCTCACCGTGGGGCTGGGCGTGGCCGCCGCGCGCCTGCGTCTGAACACGAGCCTCGAGAAGCTGCAGGCGCACACGCAGGGGACCGATCTCGAGCAGGAGGTCGCCGACCGCTTCGCGCTGCCGCGCGAGGTGCTGATCGCGCTGGGCGAAGGGCCGCAACTCGACGCCCTGCTCGCCTCGGCGCATCGGCTGGGCGCCTCCGTCGAACGGGACCTGCCGTCGCTCGTCGTCGCGTCGCCGGACACCGTGCTGCCACCCGCGTCCCAGCAGGCCCGGCGCAGCGAGCAACTGGCCCACGCCCGTCTCGACACCGCCGGCGTCTCTGCCGACCTGGAACGCGAGGCGGCCGCCGCGGGTTTTCGTCCGGGCATCTTCCAGCCCTTCCTCCAGCGGCTGCCGCGCATGCTCGATCCGTCCACGCGCCTGACGTACGCGGGACTGGTCGAACACGGCCTGGACGCACTCCTGTCTCGTTATGTGACAAAGGGGCGCCAGGGCTACATCATCGCCGTCTACCTCTATCCGAAGACGCCCGGCGACCTGGATCGGCTGGCCGCATTGGCAGCTCGGGCAGCGCCCTCGTTCACTCTTACCGGCGTGCCGTTCGTCAACCGCGAGCTGGCCGCGCGCTTCATGCCCCAGTTCATCTGGAGCGTAACGCTGGGTGGGTTGGTCGTTGCGCTTCTCGTCTACGCGGCCTTCCGCAACGTGCGCGACACCCTGCTGGCGTTCCTGCCGACCGTGCTCGGCTTCGTCTGGAGCGCGGGGCTGCTCGCGCTGTTCGGCGTGGAGCTGGACCTGTTCTCGCTGTTTGCCGCGATGACCTTCATCGGCATCGCCACCGACTACGCCATCCACGTCATCTACCGGCACACCATCGAGGGCACACGCCCGATGCGCGCGGTGCTGACGGCCACCGGGGCCGGCGTGCTGCTGGCGTGCGGCACGACGCTGATCGGCTTCGGCTCGCTCATCAACTCCAGCTACGGGCCGCTGCGCTCGTTCGGCATCACGGCCGTCGCCACGATCGCGAGCTGCCTGGTCGCGGCGCTGCTGACACTGCCCGCCTTTCTTCAGGAGACCGAACGCGCGTGACCATCTGTGCCCTGATCCCCGCCTTCAACGAAGAGGAGAGGATTGCCGCGGTCGTGAGCGGCGTGCGGC
>Ga0315279_10004054_pt1 | contig 19880 bp, 16 predicted proteins | sample YL17G06_20_MG_FD_203694 | JGI IMG/M metagenome (GOLD analysis project Ga0315279, IMG submission 203694) | Sediment microbial communities from Yellowstone Lake, YNP, Wyoming, USA - YL17G06_20 | ecosystem: Environmental > Aquatic > Freshwater > Lake > Sediment | place: USA: Wyoming | collected... | reverse complement strand
TCGTGCTCATGTTCTATGCCTCGGGCCTTCTTCACAAGTAGACGACCTCTGATCCTGCGAGTGCTAACCGACCCCTCGGTTTGAAGGACACAGTCCGAGGCTTCTTCGAACCTTCCGAGCAACTCGGACCCAATTGTCGTTGTGGTGACATAGAGGAAGCTTCCGCCTGACTTGGTTGTGCGTGCTCCGTAATAACGCAAGAAGTCGAGGCTTCGCTCCGGGCTGGCCGACATGGCGATCGGTGTCAGCGAGTCGAGGAATACGTCAGCTACTCCTCCCAGTTCCTCGATGCAGCTCGTCAACTGGATTCCGAGGCTCGTCAGGTCAGTTGGAGAGGGAACGGAGTGTCTCTCAGGGGAGGACGCCTCAGTTGTGCCCGAGTAGGCATCAACAAATCTAAGCTTCCTCTCACGCTCGCAAACCTGTGCGTCAAATCCCAATTTTGCCAACTGGTCTCTGATTCTCGATGGGAGTTCTGCGTTTGACACGTAGACACAGGATCTGCCGTCGCGGAGGGAATCCGCTAGCATGTTCTGGAGGAGAACGCTCTTTCCACTCCCTGAGGGACCAACAATCATCATCACTATTGCTCGGGGTATTGTTCCTCCAAGCAGTTCTGCAACATTCCTGAAACGTCGTCTCGCTACCCTGCGACGAGCCACTGCATACACTCCGAAGACAGTGGCGACTGTCACCGCACCAAGTATGAGCATGGCATCTTCCGATATGCCAGCCATGACTGGCAACTCGAGCGCTGTTGCTCCCAACTCGCGCGAGTGAGTCACGTTGAAGAAACGCGTGGATCCGAGAATGGAAATGACGGAAACCTCGTATTCCCCAAGAGGAATGGAGGCAAAACGGGCTACTCCGTTGCTGTCGCTCAGAGCTGTAGCAACAAGTGTCCCGTTGAGATACAAGTCGACCTTGGCTCCAGAGACTGGAAGGTCTAGGCTCCGAAGGTGAACGGCGATGGCCCAATCGTAGAACGGTAGCTCAAGATGAAGTATCGTGTCTGATGCGACATCGATCACTTGTGAGTAGATCAGTATCGCCATCCTTCGCACAAGCAAAGAGAGTGCGCCAACGGCCGCGCTTGATGGGACTTGGATAGTCGCGATGCCGGACGAGTTGGTTGTCACTTCGCCGACCAATTGGCCAATCGCGAAAATGGAGATGTTCAAGTCCGGGATTGGTCGCGATTGCGGATCAATCATCCTCAGGATCAGTGTATGGAAACTCGTGATGATGATCCGTTCTGTGGTGAGGAAAATTCTGTTGGCAGCGTCCGCAACACTCACAGTCACGTCGTAGCTACCGGTACGTATCTCGATGGGGAGTGCATAGTCAAGGCGAAACGGGACGTCTGTCCGAGATGTCAGATTCATTGGAGTGTCTCTGATAAGAAAGAATCCGGACGCGTTCACGAGGCTGAGGGAAACCGTCTTCACATTCGTGCCGTGAAAGGGGTCCTCGACAGAGATTTGGGAAATCAACCTGACGATGCCGGACTCGTTTTCGGGAAAGATTGTTGACACTCTGCCGGACTCGTCGTGGACTCGTATGGTGATTCTGGGGATCGATTCGACTTGCAGTGTCAGCCGCGTCGGAGCCGATGGATCATCCCATAGCATCATTACTGGTATCTGCTTGGTCGGTGTGAATTGGGCCTCAAACCTCACGGTCGATCCGGCCTCGACAGTCCAGTCTACCGTTCCAAGACCGAATATCACCTGGTAGGGAAGGGAAGGCAGCCCCACTGTCACGGATGCGGACCTTATCTCTACAACGGACGCATTCGCAGTCACTTCTGATATTGCCACTCTCAGGGTTCCCCGAACGCCCTCCTGAGCTCTAAGCCAGACAAACACACCAATTGTGCCGAGTATGTGCAATGGTGCTGAGAGAGGGGGAACAAGGGTGAATGCGAGGCCCTGTCGCACATCAGCAGTGTTTCTCGAAGTGGCGTTGCCGCTGAGGCTGAGAACTCGGCCTCCCACAGAGGTGGCCGACGGATCAGTGTGAGCATAGAGAGTCACCTCGGTAGTGACACGATCCGCACTCGCTAGCGCCGGATGAGGCTGCGCTATCGCCAAGATGGCAATCAGCAAGATAAGCGCAGTATGGGAGCGCATGCCTCGATCCGCTACCATCATGGCATGGAGTGGTCACATATAATTCTAGCATGTGGTGAGTACGGGAGCAGACATGCCTCAAATTCTTAATACGAACGATGAACCTACGGTGGACAGTTGCAGTGCATCACCATGGAACGCATCTCATCTGGGGTCAAAGGGCTGGACGAGATTCTCGGAGGGGGCTTTCCCAAGGGCAGGACGATCCTTGCAGTGGGAAGCCCTGGTTCAGGTAAGACAATCCTTGCGATCCAATTCCTCCGAGCAGGAGCCGTCGCAGGCGAGCGTTCTATCTACATCACTTTCGATGAGAAGCCCGAGCAGGTGAAGGAGAACGTATCAGAGTTCGGTTGGGATCTAGATCGTCTAGAAGCCGAGGGCAAGATACTGTTCGTTGATGCAACGCCATTCAGGCGGATGAAGACACCTTCCGAAATCAGGCCTGGTGGGAGTCGTGATCTCCTCGTGCAAGAGGTCATCCCGGAAGTCACCCTAGGAGGGCTCGTTGAGACAGTCAAACGTCTTGCTGAGGAAGAGGGTGTCACACGACTCGCCGTTGACCCCATCACCTCGCTGTCGGTCAGATACCAATCGCCCGTAAAGAGGAGGCGTGCGATGTTGATGCTTTTTGATGCTCTTTCTTCAACCGGTGCAACATGCATCGTCACTAGTGAGATGAGAACCTCGATGCTGAGTCGAGAGTTCCAACTTGAGGAGTTCCTATCCCAAGGCGTGGTGCTCTTGCGTACGGGCATTCGTGAAGGCAATGTCGTGAGAGCGATTCAGGTGGAGAAGATGAGAGGTATCGCGCATGACACCCAGCTGAGGCCGTATCTCATCGGCCAGAGCGGAATCGAGGTCTTCGCGAAAGACAAGGTCTTCAAGTGACAAGAGGAAAACCGGCTCGGGAGCCCCATATCTATCGTACTCTGAGGTGTTCATGATCGCACAACACGTTCGGTGCTAAGATGAGGGCTAAGTAGTGGCATCCATGCGAATGCTCTGCGCAGCAATTCTTTTGTTTGTTGTCTTCAGTATCGCAGCAGGGCTTGGCAATCAAGGTGCCTTCGACTTGGCGCTACGAGCAGAGACAAGTTGGAAGGAGACCCCTGAGCTTCGAGTGATCATGACTTCGACCTCAGATTGGGCGCGTATCATGTTTGATGATTTCAACAACACTCATGCGAACGGGATCAGGATCAGCCGCATACTTGGATGCGGCTGGTTCTTCGGTAATGACACGGGCGACCGCATAGACCGTGGAAAGTCCCTCACCTACGTTGACGTAATCTACAACACGACGGTAGCTCGCACGGGTGACTTTGTTGGCTTCTACAAGGGAGACAACGACTTCAGCTACACGAGAATGTACGTTGACCTGATACTCGACATCAGCGTGTCAGCGCCGCAAAGATATTTCTACCTCGTGGTCGCTGGCGCCGGAGTAACAACATTCCAAATAGCTGACAAGGTTTCAGGCGTCACCGTCTGGCAGGACACAGTTCAAGGTAACAGTTTCACTCAGTATCTGAGTCGATCGGTGTCTGCCGCTGGCTTCTTTCCAAAACAGACGCTCGATAGCAGTGTAGTGCTCCTCCTCGTTGGGCTAGTCGCCATCGTGTTGGTAGTTGCCAATCCGCTTGTTCGAAGGCGGAAGAAAGGAGAATATGAGGAATGGAATGGCCTGTGACCACGAACGAGGCAATCAAATCAAATACTGGCAATATTCGGCTTGATCCGGTCCAGAACTTGATTCTTGCCGGTGCTTTCATCTTCTCATTAATCGTCTCACTTCCCAGGCTTGGTGCAGGCCTTCCCATGGGGGTCGACTCTTCCAGTCATCTCTCCAAGGTGATGTTTGTAACCGATTCTCTGATGCGGTATGGAACGATTCCGTTTTGGAATCCCGACTGGTATGGTGGTACTCCATTTCTCGTGTTGTATCCACCGCTTAGCTACGTTCTGACAGGGTTCCTCGGCGTTGTTGTGGGGCCTGTCTTCGCATACAAACTAGTCGACCTGATATTCTACGTGGCTGCTGTTCCTGTCATGTACTGGCTGGCGAGGGATTTCGGTCTCAGTGGACTCGAAAGCGCCGTTGCGGTCTTCTTGTACAGTACGGTCCCTGAGGTGGTCGAGAACTACGTCTTCTTTGACCGGTTGCCAACCACCATTTCCATAGTTCTTGTCTGTCTGTTCCTGATCTCATTGAGGCGTGTCTTGCGCTCGAAGAGCTCGAGATGGGTTGTTGTCCCCTCCATAACGCTCACAGCGATCATGCTAACGCATCACCTTTCCGGTTTGATCGCCGTGCTCATAGGATGTATCTTGGTCGCCGCAACGTTCCCAAACCGCGTCAGTACGATTCATCACTTGGGAGTTGGCCTCGGCGCGATTGCTGGGGGCATTGGTCTTTCCGCAATCTGGATCATTCCGTACTCCGTAGCCCTCACACAACTCCCGCCGAATGGTTTCTTCAACAGAAACGTGACCTTTCCATTCTTGAGGTTCACGTATTTTGGAGTCGACATCGCGAGCGCGGTTCTCGGAATCGCAGAATTCATCTTCGCTGTGCTTGGTTTCCAAGTACTGATCCGAAGAACCTACAAGGGAGCGTTTCGCTTCCAGCCGATCCATCTGATCTTGCTACTTCTCGGCGGAATGGGGTTCTACCAGCTCACCGAGCTTGCCGATCTTCCCCTGCTGATGCCCGTTGGCATCGGCATCATAATCATTGCTTTCCTCCTGTTCCTCGTGGAGGTTACGCGTCGATCCATCCGCGGTGGCTTGATGACGTCGGCGGAAACGCTCGGATTTGTGTGCCTATGGTTCGTTCTCTTCTTCTGGGCCGGGCTTGGCTACTTCGCGCTTCCGATATTCTGGTTCTACCCAATGAAGAAACTCTGGACTAGCTTGGATGTGTATAGGTTCTGGCTGTACTTCGCCATTCCGATGGTCATGTTGGCAGGAGTCGGGCTTCTGCGCGCCGTGCAATCCTTCTCGATGAAGGGGAAGTGCCGGGCAGTCCTCCTTATCGTGCTAGTGGCGGTACCCGTGTTTCTCAGTCCCGCCTTGAGAATCTGGTATTCCAACACTCAGCCAGTGAATCCTCATCTTCCATACTCAACCGCGAACGCAGATGTGCCGTCTGAGATCTTGCGCTACTTCGAGGGCGACAGGTCAGAAGGTCGGATACTCGCCATCAAGTGCCCACTCTGGGTCTACCTGCTCCCGAGAATTGCCGACAAACCCACAGTTGACGGCTGGTATCCCCAGTCGAAACTTCTGAATCGCCTGATTGGGGGCGATCTAGACGATTACAGGATCAACGACCTTGAGAGTGCCCCGTCACAAGATGTCCGCATGCGGACTTGGCGAAACCTCATTAACAGTAGCGATTTGCTCGGAATCGAATGGATAATGATCGGGGATTTGAGCAACGCAGAGAAACATGCACTTCTCGGCAATTCGAGTTTCACCGAGGTTCTTTCGGTCCCGTACAGGCCATCCTCGATCTCGATCTACAAGACAACACACGATGTCGAGTTGGTGGAAGTATCTCCGCCGGGAGCGTTCAAGGTGACTGTGGAACGTGTGTCCCCTGATCACATTCATCTTGGGCTGACGGGTGCAGGTGACAAGGCGGAAATCCAGATCCGTGAGGCGTGGTTTCCGACTTGGGTCGCGTCTGCCGACGGAAAACCTCTTAGACTTGTGAGAAACAGCGAAGGTTACATTCAGCTCACAGCCGAGCAGTGGATGAAGACAATCGACATCATACACCAGACAGATCCGACAGTGAGCGGAATCAGCTGGACCGTCACCTTCGCCACTTTGACCTGTCTGATCGTGGGGACGATTGTAGGTCGATCAAAAGATGATGAAGCTTTGCAATGATCCAACGGAAGAGCTGATGCTGCGAATCTCTTTCCTATTCGTCGGAGGATTCGCGCTCGCGGAGGGCTTCCAGAACTGGATCAGAGGAAAGATCGAGACGCACTTGGAGGTCGTGTTGATTCTCCTGATCACGTACTTGGTTGCCTTCATAATCATGGCGATTGGGATGTCTAGCAGTCAGACGCTCAAGAGATTGCGTCACCTGCCGTTCGCCACATTGATCGCCCTCGTCTTGACAAGCGCCTATGTCATCTCGCAAGTTGAGTTCAACGGAGCGTATCGAAGCGACTCGCTCGCGTTCACACATTACGCCGCGATCTTGTTCACGAGAGGAGTGAACCCCTATGCGCAGGATCTCCAAGGCGCTCTGAGAGTCTTCTCAGTAGATCCACAGTTCATCACCTTGATGCCGTCAGGTGCCCTAATGACGATCCTGAACTACCCAGCTATGAGTTTCCTAGTCCTCGTCCCGGCAGTGGTGGCCGGCATAGCGGATATGCGAGTAGTCATTCTCATTTTCGAGATTGCGACATTGGTCTCGATCTACTGTTGGGCTCCCGCCAAGATAAGACCGATTGTCCTCTTGCCCATCTTTGCAGGCTCGGACTTGGTCATCAACTTTAGCTCAGGCTCGATCGCCGACTTCCTGTGGGTGTTTCCGATGATCTGCGTGATCTTCTCTCTCAAGAAGCCGTGGCTCGCAGGAGCCTGTTACGGCTTGGCGTGCGCAATGAAGCAGACACCGTGGCTTCTCGCCCCATTCCTCTTGATCTGGGTATTTCACGATCACCCAGAGTCTTCCAGAGGAGAGCGCATAAGAAGAACACTCATCTTTGCAACAGCTGCCGCTGGCCTCTTCTTGATTCCGAATCTATGGTTCATCTATCAGGACTACTCGCTCTGGTGGAGAGGCGTCATAGCCCCCAGTTTCGGGAACCTTGTGATTCTCAGTCAGGGGCTCTCGATGATGAGTGAAACCGGTTTCATCCCGTTACCGCCAAGCTTCTATTCAGTCACATTCGTCACGGTGTTTGCCGCTCTGCTGTTCAACTATGCAGTCTACTTTGGCAGACTGAAACATGTCATATGGGTCGTTCCTATCTTGACAATGTGGTTCTCTTATCGTGGATTACAGAATTACTTCATCTTCTGGATACCAATGCTTGTCGTGTCAGCTGTGTACCTCTACAAGGAAAGGACGGGGCTTCTATGAGCTACCAAAAGTGGTTGCGAAGAGTCTCCGCACCAGTGTCGATCTTGATCTGTGCGGCTCTGATACTGAACGCGTACGTTCAGGACTACGGTCATGGCTACGAGGCGCCACCGCTTCTCAACACCACATTCAGGTACTGGACCCTAGTGCCTGGGACCAACGAGACGAAACCGTACCTCTGGGAGACCGACTTCCTGAAGGGGCCGCTGGATCGCCTATGGCTTGCTGAGGACGTTGTCGACGGAGAGAGCGCGCTTGGGATGCACGTCTATCAAGATGGCCTGAACGACACCTTCGATTGGGCGATGCTTCACGTTAGACAAGACTTGAGAGGAAATGCTGCATCCAAAGTCTTCCAGAACAACATAGGCGTCTGGGCTTATCCAACCTTCCCATATCATCGAGACCCAGTGAACGACAACCCAAGGAATGCCTTCGGGATTGAGATCAACGACGGCACTCACATCATATGGTTCATCTTCTCCCCCGGTGAGCCAGCTCTTTACGAGTTCAGACTGCATAGGATCATCGTGATCCCGACGCCTCTGAACCAATGGTCGTACAGGGAGATCAACGTCAAGGCGCAGTACGAAGAAGCCAAATGGGCTTTTCCGGGATCTTTCTCCTTCATTCTCATATTGGGTGCTACGAAGCTCGACCCGGGCACCTACGCAGGCTACTTCAGATCAGTGAACGTCACCGACTCCTTTCTCTCAGCAAACGGCTCGGCGGATTCACCATTGAACCTGATCGTCCGACTATGCGCTTCACGGAAGGAATAAAACGAAGGACCAGTATCTCTGCGCTTTGCGTGTCCGTATTCGGAGTGAGCAGAATGATTCGCAAAGATAATCGCAACGCGGAGTCAACGCTTCTCAGACTGGTCAGGAGATTTGGCTTTCCTGTTCTCTCGCTCATTTTCGGTCTAGCCGCCTTGGTGGTCATTCTCGCGCCCACGGTGACGAGTACTCCGCCTTACATTGTCGGGGAGAATCTGGTCCTTACGGAGGTTCAGGTGCTCCCGGGCTTCTACATGAAACCGATCACTTTCTTCCAGTACTCATTCTTTCTTTGCTTCGGATTCGCATTGTACACGCCCTACGTGCGAGCATGGTTCATGGGAGTGCGCGCGGGTGTCTTGAGAACAGTATACCTTGTTGCGTGGCTCATTGCGATGGGCAGCGGTTTCGAGGTAATGTATCATATCGTCCTCTGGTCCGCTTCGTTGGCTGCCGAAGGTTTCACAAACCCAGACATAGTCGTCAATCCGTGGCCGAGGAACCCTTACCCGCTCAACATAGTGTACGCAGCAAAGATTGTGGTTCTGATCTTCGCCATGGCTTTGTTCTTGATTGACTACCTACAGCGAGTGGATCGGGCACGCACAACGCAGCAGACGATCGAGCTCACGCGAGACGAGCTGAGTGATCGTAGAATTCGCCTCTAGAGAGCGATCGGACGAAAAGCTATGGGCCAAAGAGTGATCAGCAAGTGAAAGGAAATCTATCTGTCCGAATCACAGGTCTCCTCATGCGGGCAAGAACGGAACTCATCAAGTACGAATCTGTACCGGTCTACTTCCTGATCGCTCCGGTAGTCTACCTAGTGATCATTGATTCCGCGTCCTTCACAGTCTTCTGGTTCTGGGGAGAACAGATCGGGCGCGCCGGTTTCGCATTCATTATCTTCCTCGTGGCTTGGGAATGGTACGATTCAAGACAACGGCTTACTGCCAGACGAGGAAGGTGGAGACTCATTGTCGCCCTAACAGTCACTGTGATCCTCTTTGCATACTACTGGGAGAGAGTCATGAACGACGCTTGGACCTACAGCATGAGAGTAATCATAACCTCACAATTCGGGGTCTCTCAGGAAGCGCCTCTGAGCTTCCTCCTTGCGATGGACTACCTCGTGTACGCGATATTCAGTCTATGTATTGTTGCGGTGTTCTATGGTCCGAGATCGATTCGATCGATGATCACGCCTGCAACATATGCGATCGGGTCCGGCGTGCTGGACCTGATGGATGCATTCTACCCGGAGGACTCTCTAGCGTTCATGCAGAGCTGGGTATACCTAATATGGAATGTTGTGGTCGGAATACTTGTCGTTCTGGGCTTTCGAATCGCAAGTCCCGGTTCTGTTACGCCTCCAAGCATCCTACTAAGAGGAAACCAGTTGAGCCTTTGGGGATACAAAGGGTTCATCCGGATACTGATATACTGGCCATCATCTGGCGTCGTGAGCATGATTATGTGCGGCATCGTGCTCATCATTCTGCTGATCAAACTGGACGCGCCCATACGAAGAAAAGTCACATACGCAGCAATCGGGGCTCTGGGAACATACTTCGCAAACGTCTTGCGCATCACCCTGATAATCCTCTACGTGACGTACATTAGTCTTGACGTGAAGACTTTTCATGACTCGATAGGTGAAATCATCTTTCTGACCTGGATGCTTGGATTCCTCTACTTGGTCATCTCGCGTGAGAATCGTCTCAGCCGAAAAAGCGGAAAGTCGCCGATCTCAGGAAGACCGCGAGTCCCCGTCAGCCTCATTAACGGATCGCGCGTGAACAGCGAGAAGCAAGGGTTTGCGCCTTGAAGTACTTTGAGACTTACCAAAGCAAACGTTGGCTAGCCCTGTCGGCCCTCTTCGCGGTCACTGCGCTCATCATATGGGGATACGTCACTTACGGGCTGTCTTCTCCGGAGACGGCTTTCGGGCAGCGATGGGTATCCAGTGAAGTAGTACTCTTCGCTCTTCCTGCGCGACTGATTCCTGGCGTTCCTGTGAGCATTCCGATCCAGTTCAAGCCTATCACAGGTTTCTCCATTCTGCTGTTCTTGTGGTGGGCCACGTTGCTGCTCGCGCTCAGGGATAGGCTCAACATGAGTTCAGCTTCGACTAGGCAGGCGATCGGCGTGATCGCCTTCCTGATGTGCATGATCGCAGGCTATGAGCTGACTTGGAACTTCTCTCTTTGGTCGGCCAGACTGTCCTTACTTGGAGCTAACCCCGCGACATCGTTCAACGAGATGGTCGACACCATCGCCTTCCAGAGTTCGTACTATCCGGTCAACCTAGTTTTCATCACGAAGCTGTTCGCTTCGTTACTGCTCGTGGGCATCTACACGATATACTACCTACATGGTCTGGAAGCAGCCAAGCGGTAAGGACCACGTTCTGCTGACTCTTGCGCGGGATGCTTTTTCATCGCTGCGGCTGGCGTCTGTAGAGTTGGAACGATCCACCTACAAAAACGACCGATGCAACCAGCATTGCACAAGTGAGTGCCAGGAATATCTGCTGTTGGAAGACGGAGTCGTTCTGGTCTCCGGACTCTGCATCCTCCCACAAGGCTGAGATGCTTTTTGGGCCGTTCATGTGGATGCGCGATGCGGGCGAGGGATCGCTTGAGTCGCCCGACCATCCCGCGAAGAAGTGTGTTCTCTCGTCGAGAACCACAGGCGGTGTTACTTGGAACGTGACGATCTCGTTTTCATCATGCCATCCTGTTCCCGTAGTGTGGCCGAACAGGGATCTGACGCTGAGATAGTACTGTCGCAGATAGATCGCAAGCAGAGAGGCATCACCTGACAACCTTAGAGTCAGAGTAGGGGAGGAGATAGTCTCGTTCCATTGCAGGAAGACAGCACGGGAAGTGTTCCCCAACTCTATGACAGGAGGAACCGAAATAGTATGCTCGCCTCGAGTCACGTTGGCCGTGAACCTGCCATCGGCGCCTGATAGGTAGCGATTGCCGTCAAGCTCAACCTCTCTGCTCGGGTATCCCAGGACCACGGTCAGAGTGACCGAATCGGTCACCTCCGTTAGGAATCTCTTTACCCCATCCTTCAGTAATACCCAGCCGTCCTCCAAACGTATCAGCGATATCAATGCGAAATGTAGTCTGCTCGAAGTGCCGTTGGCAAGTATAATATTCGTGAACTGTGCTTCACCATTTCCATAGAGCCGTTTGATCGAGACTGATTCGATCGAACCTTTTCCAATGTCGAACGCGACTACTGCAATTGTGAAGTTCGAGGACAGTTTGAACTGCAAATTGGTAGTAGTCTTGAACGCCTGTCCTGCTCTGACTCTGTCTGGGGACACTATGTAGCGCATGTGAATGTCGACTTGGCCTGTGGACTCTGTGTCGTTCGCGAGATTTGTCGCGATCCTAGAGATGTGTTCTTTCTCATTCTCGAATTGCAGGCTCTTCGAAGTTTCAATGAACTTGGTAGTGAGGAGAGCCGCACGACCATCATAGTCGCCCGATTCCCAGTTTGTCCAGACCTCGTGCTGAACATCGCTGATTACGTGGTACTCTTTGTGATACCAGAAGGCTCCGCGCCAACCGTCCTCTGGGGCGTTCTGAAAGAAACGCTCGCCTGACGAAATGAACTCCCCTGGCATTCCCTCGCCATACAAGACAAGGAGACTGGCTCGTAGAGTGCTGGCCTTGGTAGAAACATCTTGAGGAATCTGAGGAGTGATCAGTACTAGCCCATCGGGGCTGGCCCAGTCCTCTGGGTTTGCAAGAACGAGCTCCTTGGCAGCGGCGAGAGCCCCGACCGAGTAGCCCACAATGTAGAGGTGTGCGTAGCCCTGAATCTTCGCCCAAGCACGTATGCTCTTTATGAAGTTGGTTCGGCCAGGGTAGGGTTCGACAAACATCGTTCTATTCAGCGTCGTGTCCACGGAGCTTACTGTGCCCTTCTTCAATGCAAGAACATCGTAGTAGTTTGCAAGGTCTTGGATGAAATGGACGGTGTTGTAGGATTCATACTCGTACGGGTTCACTGTGAGGCTTGAGTGCTCAGCGATTCCCCCACCAAGCCATAGCAGGCATGTGTCGCTTGCGGCGACACTCCAGCGATACCAAACTGCGTCTCCGATCGCGATGTTCTCCGGTTGGAATGGATTTGAGGCACAAGTATCCTGAACTGTCGAGGAGCCAACAATCATCATGAGAAGAACCAACATAGGCATGAGTTTCCTTAACGCTCGTCCGGATCTGGGGAATCCGTCATGCGACTTCACGGCTGACAGGCGCCGTAGAATGACTCCAATCGCAGCGAGTATCCCAGAGCAGAGAAGAAACACTAGTGAAATACTGACAATCTGGGACTTAGATCTCGCAGAGGCATCCTCTGACCAATTGGCGGACACTGTCTTAGGCCTATCCATCATGACCCAGCTAACAGAGGAAGTTGATTCCGAGTCTCCAGACCAGTGACTAAACTCGTAGTCAACTCCGGAATCAGTCGGAGACCGGGTGGTAGAGCCAAGTCGCAGGACTGCAAAGGTTGCGTTCGTGCCTGCCACGTACCAGCCGGAGCCTAGGGTTTCGCCCAGATTGGATCGGACAAGGAGGTAGAACTCGGTCACGTAGACTGCTGATAGGTCTAGTCGGTCTGCCACATACATCTGTCTTTGCGAAGAGTGCACGCCGTCACTCCAATGGTCAAAGACTGTTCGAGTTCCATTGTCAAGAACCAGTGGGGACTTTGCGGCAATTGTGTGGAGGCCACGCTCGGTTTGAAGGTAGAGTCCCTCTTGAGGAACCTTGTAGAGATCGTTGTCGACCGTTACGACGGCCGAGGGGAGGTTCGAGCGGATACTGAGAGTGCCAGTGATTGGCCTGACTACCTCGATATTGAAGCGGAAGGTTCCGCCGTTCTGATTGGAATACCAGCCGTTGTACCACCAGGTTCGGACCGTAGTCAAGAGTTCCCAGACGCCCGGCTGGTTTCGGCCTGAGAGGTGGAAAGTGAACACCGTAGTGCCAGCGGGCATCGGAGTGAACAGGTCTTTTGAGGCGAGGACAAACCCTGTTGCTGCATCTATGATCGCTATGTCCGTTGAGTGGGCATCGGAGTATTCGACAGCAACCGTGACTGACAAGTCCTCACCGGGACGAATGTGACTAGGCGATTGGACATCCACGATTCTGGCCACGGGGGATTTCGCCCCGGCACAGACCACTGGCATGGATGAGAGTGGGAGCGTGATAACAAGCAGAAGAACCAAGCCAAGACAGAAGCCCGTTCCCTGGCTAGGATAGGTGAATGAGAGCTTGAGCACCGCGTGTTCCGCCTCTTCCGCTTCCACTCTCGAATAGCACGTGGTCCCACAGATGGAGACCTGACCTAGTACCTTAAGGTTCACTTAGTCCGTCACCCATTATTGGATGGCAAGCATATCAGCTTCCTCTGGTCGACGAGCGCATTCCATCACTCCAGCGATCAAACACGGCTCTTGCTCCAGTGCCAAGGATGACACGCGGCTCGACTTCGATCCTGTGAATTCCTCTCGTGGTTCGGAACTCCGTGCCATTGAGAGAGATGGGATGAGTGATGCCGTCGATTCTCACAACAGCTGAAACGAGATTCGATGTGATATTGAGAATCGCGATAGGTGGGTCCATGATCCTGATGCTGAAGGCGTATGTTCCCCCATACTGGTTCGCATACCAGCCGCTATGCCACCAAACTCGCACAGAGGCCAAGAGCATCCAAACGGCCGGGCGTTCCGGCCCAGTCAAGGAGAAACTGAAAACGTTTCTTCCAGCAGGTATGATCAGCCCCCTGGAGTCAAGCACGTATCCGGTCGCTGAATCTAGAATAGCTATGTCAGTCGAGTAGCTCTCGGAGTAGTCGACTGTGACCGCGACGGTGAACTTCTCTCCGGGCGAGATCTCCGGAGGCGACTCCACGCTCGCTATCTTTGCCACGGGAAGCTGCTCCAATGTCGTGGCCGCAGGTCTGCTTGAGAAGGCCAACAGGAGAAGCAGGATGGAAAGGATCGACAGCTTCGCCTTCCAGTGCTCGTGTAGAATCAACCGATCAGCCATGTTGGCTTCTCCATCCGAGTCCGTTACGATCCATGGCGTGCTACTCCACTGCACCGCATACGTACATGAGCCCTCAGACCTAAATGTTGACTTAGTCTCCGCTAGCCATTAGTAGCGCGGTTTGTATGAGTCTGCTTCGGTTGCGCTGAGCCTTGCGCGTCTGATGTAAGAGAAAGGTCGGGACTGTGTCGCAGAAGCAAGACAATGCAATCAGCCGCTCATTGCAGGAGCTCTGTTGGGAGCTCGCTGGCAAGGACAGAGTGTTTGCTGCTTGCGAATGCGGAGAAAGCGTCTATTCTGCTCGGCCTGAAGGTTTCGGTCTTCTTGTCATCATAGAAGACTACGGGGAAGGTTTGCGTTATCACACTCGAAAAGTGAATGGCCGCTCTGTTACTGCATTGGCTGCTGACAGATCGCTTGTTGATCTGGATGCTCGGAAAGGGGCGATGGGCGAGTTCATTGTGGAACGCCTGCTGACGCCCTATCGTGTGCTCCGGAGCGGAGATATGCTTTGGTCGGTTGAAGTTGACGCAAAAGAACGGATACTGCGCGAGGAATTGACTGAACTGGTTCTTGAATATGGGGAGATGGCGCATGAACTCTCAATCAAGCCAGAATACCTGATGTTGGCTAGGCTGAGGAAACGTGCAAGGGTGTTCCTGCCTGCTGCGAGAGCTTGTGCCTTACTATTGGATCCTTCTGTTCGCGAGTCCAATCTGAGCAAGATGGCGCCAGGCTATCAGAGTGCGATCGATCGACTCGTAGGAGCTCGAGTCCTTCGTAAGGAGGATTCAATCTACGCGCTCGAAGACGCCTTCGTTGATCGCTCGCTGAGAGGAAAACCGACCACCAAAGTCATCAACGTTGTGCAAGCAGGCAGACGGCTGCTCCAAGCATACCTGGCTCACGGAAGGGCCTCTTACTTGACACCGGACGTTCTGACGAAGGAGCTTGTGTCCTCACTTGAGACAACCCTTCTCAGCGATGAACATTCGGCAACTCTCGAGGACCCGAAGAAGTATCTGTCCCTGAAGACGGCCACGGGTCCCATCAGTCTCGCAGAAAGATTCTCTATTGAGGAGTTTGCGGGCAAGTTCAGACCTGGGGTCGTCGTCACGGTCTCTCCGCTTGGAAGTGTGCTGAACGAAGTGTATCTCATTACTGCAGGCAAGGAGCGCCTCGTGGCAAAGAAGTTCACGGAGTGGCACAGTTTCAAATGGTTCGCTATTGATCTCGTCTCCCTCGGCACGCGGGTGTTCTCGGTTTCAGGCAAAGCACGGCTTGAGAACGAGTACGCCATCAACCGCTTGTTGGCGAGACATGGGGTGCGAGTTCCGGAGATACTTCATGTCAGCATGCCAAACCGCGTCCTGATTCAACGCTACATTGAAGGCTCGTCGCTCGTTGAGCTCGTCAAGAGAGCAGTATCAAGCAAGTCCTTGTCTGATCACGACTTGGAACTGGCCCTCAAGGTTGGGTCAACTTTGGCCAGGATTCACTCGTCAAGCGTAGCTATGGGTGACTCCAAACCAGAGAACTTCCAGTGCGGCACAGACGACGAGGTCTACTCTCTTGACTTGGAGCAGGCAAAGAAGTCAGGTGACAAGGCTTGGGATGTGGCGGAGTTCCTCTACTATTCAGGACACTACGTGTTCCCCACAGTGCCGTCGGAAGGTTTCAAGGCGTATGTCAATGCCTTCATTGATGGTTACCGAAAGCATGGTGATGAGAACGTACTGAAGGCGGCCGCCAGTGCCAAGTATGGTAGAGTCTTTTCGCTCTGGACACCGCCGCTAGCCCTTCGTGAGATATCTAAGGCCTTGAGAAGTGCCGCTTGATCCAGAGATGTTGATGATGCGAGCCAGAAGTGATCGGAGGATTCAGGCGGCAATATTTGACCTTGACGGCACCCTCACTGACACCGTAAGCGTCTGGCAGCATCTTCACGAGAAATTCGGAACCTGGGAAGTAGGCAGAAGGACCGCAGAGATGTATCACGACGGTTTGATAGACTACGCGCAATGGGCAAGGCTGGACGCTCAGTGTTGGAAGGGCCTTCCTCTGTCACGCGTCCTCCTATCCTTGGATGGAATCCGCTACACTCCCGGCGCAAGGGAAGCAATTGAACAGCTCCGGAATCATGAGATTCGCACTGGGATAGTGAGCGCCGGCCTTTCAATTTTAGCCGACAAGGCCAAGGTTGACCTGAACGTAGACCTCTCAGTCTCAAACGAGCTGGAGGTACGCAACGGTGTCTTGACAGGTGAGGTCATCGTTCGCGTTGGACCGGGCAACAAAACCGGGGTAATCGAAGAAGCCGCGTGGTTACTCGGAGCTGAAATGCAGGAGACTGTGGTCATTGGCGACAATGCTTTCGACATCCCCGAGGGCGCTGGCCTCAGGATAGCATACAAACCAACTGCCCTCCAGACGAGAGCTGCTGCAGACGTCATCATTGAGGAGAACGACATCAGAGCAGTTGTTGACCATATTCTGCGGTAGTCACACCTAGCCCGGCTCAACATCCTTTGTTTGGCAAGTGTCATATTGCTGCTGTCGGGAGTACTAGATCGGGTTCTGCTAGCTGGGTAGGAGGGCGGTGTGGAATGTCTTCTGAATGTAGTGGCATCAGCTATGCCCTTCGCCTTAATCAGGGAACCATCGAGGTCCGCCCAAGGTTTCTCCAACATAGGATCGTGACCTTTGAGATTAGAAGAATCAAGTCAATCGAATTGCTGAGAAAGAGCGTGATTCCGCCGGCTGTGATCGGTGGTATTGCCCTGTCAGTAGACGTGATCAACAATCTTGACGACGGATTGACATGGTTCATCCCATCCGGATTTCAGACACAGATACATCTCATTGCATTGGGGACCGCCACGGTCTGCTTGATCATCTTAGCGCTGCGATCGTTCTTCGCTAATCTGGTCGTGAAGCCAATCGAGACGCCGCCTATCACAGTAAGGATGATTCCGGCTGGAAGCGCGAGGCATTTCGTCATGCTAGTTCAGGCACAAGCCCCTACGACTCATGATGGATGATTGGGGGATCACTTCTTGAGTCAAAAACCAGAAAGGATCAAAGAGGGTGACCAGATCCTTCTATTCTGGGATCAGCGCAGGCAGTGGCTTCTAGATGTCGATAAGAGTAGAGAGTTCCACACACACAAAGGTGTCGTGAAACTCGAGGGCGCTATCGGGAAGCGATATGGGGATCATCTGGAAAGTTCCCTTGGACTGGATTTCTTGATCCTGCGACCAACCACATATGACCTCATCAGCCATCTTGCACGTCCAACCCAGATAATGTACCCAAAAGACATCGGCTTCGTCATCCTCAAACTGGGTCTTTCATCCGGGAAGACTGTGATTGAAGCAGGAACCGGAAGCGGTGCCATGACTGTCGCAATGGCAAGTGCAGTCAAACCAGATGGGCATGTCTACTCATACGAGATCCGACCCGTCTTCTTGCAGTCTGCGAAGAGAGCTCTCAAGAGGGCGGGCCTCGACGGATACGTGACTCTGAAACACGGCGATGCCAAGGCAGGATTCGAAGAGCGAGAAGTCGACGCCGCCCTCATTGATCTAGGGGAGCCTTGGGCAGTGATCCCACACGTTTGGGATGCTCTACGCGGAGGAGCGCCGATGAGTTCTTTCAGCCCGACCATGAACCAGGTGGAGCGAACAGTCGTCAGCCTACGTGACAGATTCGTCAACATTCAGAGTTTCGAATGTTTTCTCCGCGAGATCCGTGCAGAGGAAGGCAAGACCCGGCCCGCTACGGTAATGATTGGCCACACCGGGTACCTCACATTTGCCAACAAAATCTACTCCGCTGAATAGGAGCAAACCGTCTCTGTCTTCTACACAAACGTTTAATCAGAGCTGTACTTTCAGACTGCGCCGCTAGGTGAAGAAAGGTGAACGCTGGTGCAAAAGTCGGACAGCGAAGTATGGTTTCGCAGTTGGCTCTCACGGTCGCAGGTGTACTGCTGCTTCTAGGGCCGCCCTACGTCATCAAGATCTTGAACATTACGTCACGTCTTCAGAATTCGATCATTGCGGTAGTGGAGGTGCTGTCGGTCGCTATTGGGTTCGTGCTTCTCTATCTTGCCTTCAGGAAGCACGAGTTTTGACTCTCTCCGCGACTTGAAGTCGGGAGATTCATGCTTCCACTCCGGTCCTCTGTTGGGTGGGCATTCCGTTGTTGCGGTTCCACCCGCATCCATCCCATCGTAGAAGCATAGGCCAAGCCATTGGCCTGACAGCATGCCCGCCGCAGCGAGCAGCCATATTCATGTCGCCTGTTCCCCGAACCTCTCCGCCGCTTTCTTCGAGTGGGCACCCGTATTCGGGTCTTCAGGCATCCCACTTACATCTGGAGCCTACTAGCCCATGTGGGCGTGTATGATTCGACTCCAAACAGTCCGATCGCGGACGAGAGTATTAAACTCGTCGACTTACTCGCTTACTCCACGACCAAAGCCGGAAGCTTGCGCTCGCCCAGTTAGGGTCATAGCACCAGAGTAGTGTTCTGCCGGCTCGCCGACGAGCGCTTGTTGCGCCTCCGGGTGTTCCCAGGTTTCTATAGTGACGTATAGGATAACCATGTGACAAGTACTGACAATGCGAACAGGCAAAGCCAGACGGGCTTGCTCCATCTGAGCACCTTGAGTCCGTCGAAGACACCGAACGGGATGAGATTGAACAGAGCCATGAAAGCATTGATCGCCGCCCCCGCCAACATGGCACTAAGTAGTAGCCAGGACTGGAATACTTGGGCAAGTCCGAGCAGCACAACGGCAATCAATATGTTCACTGACGGACCTGCAACCGCGGTTCTGCCGACTCGATCTGGCGTTGTATCTCCGGCAATTACTACGGCGCCTGGCGCAATGATCTTGAAAGGTGAAACAGCTGAGAGTATCGTCAGGACAGCCCCAAACGTGTCTAGTCTGAATTCCGCCCACATTCCGTAGCGTTGAGCCACGGCCTTGTGCGCGAGTTCATGAATTATGAAGCCGGCTGTGAAGAACACAACTGCCGCCGCCATCGCAATCCAATTCCACAATGCGCTAGAGGCGAAGAAAGAAATCCCGACGGCTGAGACCAAAACGATTCCGACCAGCACATGTTTGATCTCTGTCGGACTGAATCTCAATCCAGACCCGGACGGACGCATCCGTATGCCGGCGTATGCACGAATGTCAGGAGGTGCCATTGTACTGAAGATGGGCGTCTTGCGGGCTTGAACTCTCCAGTACTCTGGACAGTCATGACTCTCCGGAAGTCTATGCTGAGGACAGAAGGCGTCATGACAGAATGAGCAGATGAACGGCATGTCAACTTCCGTGGCGCACACTCGGCACTTCAAGCTCATCACGGTCTGTCTGCATGGCAAGCCGGCTGGCTCTTATTGATTACTGTGGTTTTGCGGAACGAAACACACAGTGAGTGTCCTAGGCTAGCGAGCTCAGGCCTTCTTTCGCGGGAGACAAACGTTTGCCGGAAGGAAGAACAGTGGCGCTTATGTTCTGTGTCTAGAACAGCTCTCGCTCTTTGATCTTCTGTGCAAGCTTAGGCGGAGCTCGGATTGGTTTCAGTTCTGGTCGAGGTTTTGTCGCAACAGTCCTGGGTCTGACTGTGAACGCGCAGATGCCACTGGACAGGAACTTTCCTTTCAGGCACTGGATAAATTTGCAGGTTTCTGGAACGCATCTGTCGTCGACAAGTCGGCACCATCCCACATTCTCTCGCAGGCTGAAATGTCCTTGTGA
>Ga0315279_10004053_pt1 | contig 19882 bp, 17 predicted proteins | sample YL17G06_20_MG_FD_203694 | JGI IMG/M metagenome (GOLD analysis project Ga0315279, IMG submission 203694) | Sediment microbial communities from Yellowstone Lake, YNP, Wyoming, USA - YL17G06_20 | ecosystem: Environmental > Aquatic > Freshwater > Lake > Sediment | place: USA: Wyoming | collected... | reverse complement strand
GGGAATTTTAAAAATGTCATTGCGAGCGAAGCGAAGCAATCTCTACTTACGTCTTACCACACAAACGGCGAGATTGCCACGTCGCTACGCGCCTCGCAATGACAATATAGAGAGGGTGTAGGGGCGAGTTGCACTCGCCCTCTGGATTGCCCGATCAAGCCGGGCAATGATGGGTAAGAAATAGAGATTCAGGAGAAATTCTCCTGAAGGGGTATTAGGGGTGTCCCCTAAATCTTCTTATGTCCCCCAAAGTATGGGGGACTATCAGGGGGTTTGGATGACGATTCCCCCATGAGTGGGGGATAGCAGGGGGTTGATACATAATAATCTAATATGAAAATAGCATTTGTTTATATCGATCCAAGCTACCAGCACATGGGACCTTTCCACATTGGGCTGGCCTCACTCATCGCTTTCCTCAGGCAGGGCGGGCACGAGTGCCAGTTCTTTCACCTCCTGGGCAATATAAGGGAGGAGGAATACGTCGAGTTCCTGAAGAAAAACCGACCCGATATCGCGGCCTTCTCGCTGATAACAAACGCCTTCCCGCGCCTGGCGCCTCTGGTGGCGCTCACCAAACAGCACAGCGACGCTCGCGTGATCTGCGGCGGCGCCCACGCTATGCTCTACCCGGAAGAGGTCTTCAAAATCGACGGCGTTGACATGGTCGGCATCGGCGAGGGCGAGGGTGTGCTGCTCGACCTGTGCAACCGACTGCAAAGCGGCGGTGACATCTCAAATATCCCGAACCTGTGGATCAAGCACGACAAGGAGATCGTGCGCAACGCGCTGCGCCCGCTCATCGAGGACTTGGACACGCTGCCCTTCCCAGACCGCGAGGTGTTTCCCTTCGCCAACAGCTTCGACCTGAACTTCATGAAGCGCGGCGTCTTCATGGCCTCGCGCGGCTGCCCCTTCAACTGCTCCTACTGCTGCAGCCCGGCAATGAAACGCATGTACGGCGAGGAGAAATACATCCGTTTCCGCAGCGTAGATAATCTTATCGAAGAAGTGGAACGGGTTACAAAAAACTTCCCTCAGATCGAGTACAACGTGTTTCATGACGACCTGCTGCCGATGAGAAAGGACTGGTTCGCCGAGTTCACCAAGGAATATAGCCGACGGATAAAGAAACCGTTCGAGATGAACTGTCATCCGAATCTTATGGATAAAGATATAGCCATTATGGCAAAATCCGCCGGATGCGTGCTCATACGTTTCGGCATCGAGAGCGGAAACGAGCACATACGCCGCGATATCCTCGACCGCCATGTGACTGACAAGCGCATATGCGACGCCTTCCGCTGCTGCGACGATGCGGATATCAAGACACTAAGCTACAACATGATTGGCCTGCCCCATGAGACGAGGAAGCAGATACTGGATACGGTCAAGATGAACGCCAGGGTAAGGCCTAAGGTCGTTCACGTCTCGATCTTCTACCCTTATCCTGGGACCAAGGCTTTTGAGCTGTGCAGGCAGGAAGGGCTGCTGACCGATAAATATATCGACAGCTACTACGAGGACAGTGTGCTGGAGCAGGCCGGCATATCAACCGAGCAGGTGCGAGCGATGAAGGATCGATTCGAGCCGCTGGTGCGCACCTACTCCCGATGCCGTAATGTGCCTGTGCTGCTCGACAAGCTCGGCGAGAAGCTCATTGATCTCGGAGTGCTAACGGTGACCGACCAGCGGGTGCTGCGTATGAAGAATAAACTCTCCCGCAAGAAAGCGGACGAGGGCAGGGTTTCCGGCGGAACATGCTACGTTGTGCACGACGGCAAGGTCAAGTTGTGGGAAGATCAATAATGAAGACTGAAAACTCATTTCTATCCGAACACGAAACTGCTATAGACACATATTTCGATGAGGTGTACGATTTATTAATCGAAACTTTATTTAGCTTTGCAACAAGGCGACAGTCCGGTAGGTAAAATTATGTTGTGGTTTAGAAAGAAGAAAGCCAAACAACCTGAGAGACGAAAGGCGCGGGCACAGAAACGCGATCCCAACAAGCGTCCCGCGGTAACCACGTACAAGGGGTGGAAAGCCGAGAGCGCGTCTAAACAGCAGCGTCTCGTAGAACAGCGCCAAACGACGACGCAGTCCGTCGCCGGCCTCCATGACAAGACAGCAGCAGCGGTGAAGCCACGTACAATAAACAGATGGCCTCCGGAAGTATTGTTGAGATTATTCCTGCGTGAAGACTGCTCCTGGTGCAGGAAGTTTTACACACGGCCTACCGAATGCCCGTCCGATAGGTACGAATTGGAGAAGTGCGATCAGTACGAGGAAATAGATAAAGATACTAGAAGCAGCCTGCTCGAAACGCCGCTATGGCAGATCGTAATCAGGGAAGCAATGGCTAAAAAGGTAAACCCGCTGCCGACCAGAAAATGCCATTACTGTGGCAAGCTAAACCCTGAGCCTGATATTACCCATCACTGGATATGTGTTAATTGCGGCTCAAAACTGTAGAAACATAAACATCTTAGTTCCATCCTTTTAAACTATTTATTTGACACTCTCACCCAGCAGCCCTACAATCCATGCATCCACACCATTTAAGGAGGCGGTTATGAAGAGATTGAAGATAACAGTAGCAATTATTTTAGGAACACTTCTCGTCGTGGGCATCGCCTGCGGTGGTAAGAGCGAATCACCAACACCCACACCGACCTCAACACCGAACGAGGTAAACGTAGATGCATCGTTTAACGGAAGCGAGACGGCTTTGGCAATCGGCGAACTTCTTATCGTCACGCTGGACTCCAATGCAACGACGGGATTCTCATGGAACCTCTCCACAATAAGCGACACCGCTGTGATTCAGAAGGTCAGCGACGAATATATTGCGCCAACGCCTACCGACCCGCCTCTCATGGGACAGGGCGGACAGGAGGTCTGGACTTTCGAAGCGCTCGCTGCCGGGACTGCCACCATCTCGATGAAATATATCCAGCCATGGGAGCAAAATCCTGAGCCCGCAAATACGTTCAATATCACGGTAATTGTCAATTAGATTTCACGCTCAAGCGTATATGTCTCGAAAAACATTCCATATAGTCTCGCTCGGCTGTGCCAAAAACACCGTGGACTCGGACTCAATGTCCCAACTGCTGATACAAGGCGGGCACAAATCCGTCGACAAGCCCGGGCAGGCAGGTATCCTCATCGTCAACACCTGCGGGTTCATCGGCCCAGCCAAAGAAGAATCTATCAGCATCTTGCGCGAGATGGCTTCAAAAAAACACAACGGTCAGCTGCTCATCGCAGCGGGCTGCCTGACGCAGCGCTACGGCGCGGAGGTAGCCAGGCAGGTCACCGGCATCGACGGCATCCTTGGCACGCGCCGCTGGATGGACATTGTGCAGGTAGTCGACCGACTGCTTGCGACGCCACATCCCGAAACTTTATATCACCTGCCTGAAACAGCGACGATCGGCACAGACGAAGGCGGCACGATACGCGCCAGCATCTTCGGCGCCAGCGCGTATCTCAAAATAGCCGATGGCTGCCGGAGGCCGTGCGCCTTTTGCGCCATTCCTCTCATCAAAGGCACGGCCGTCAGCCGGCCGATGTCCGTCATCCTGGATGAGGCCCGCATCCTGCGCGACAGGGGCGTCCGCGAGTTGATTCTGATTGCACAGGACACGACCGACTACGGACACGATCTGGGGATGAAAGACGGCTTGGCCACATTGCTGGAGAAACTGACGGACGCCGTCCCCGACATGGACTGGATTCGCATCATGTACGCCTACCCCGGCTATGTCAGCGACAGACTTATCGAGACAATGGCCAGCCGCAAGCAGATACTTCCCTATCTCGACATGCCGCTGCAGCACGCCGACCCGAGGATGCTCAAGCGCATGAAGCGGCCATCCAATGTCGGCTGGGTGCGCAAGACCCTCGCCAAGATGCGTGAATCGATGCCAACGCTGGCTATCCGCACTACATTTCTTGTGGGCTACCCCGGTGAAACAGACGAGGAATTCCAGACGCTGCTAAATTTCGTGCAGGAGATGCGCTTCGATCGCCTCGGAGCCTTCAAATTCTCCTTTGAGCCAGGCACCAACAGCGAGGTGTTAGGCGATACTATCCCCGACAAGGTGAAGAACGAACGCCTCGATCAATTGATGTCGTTCCAGCAGAACATCTCCATGCAGATAAATCAGTCCTTCGTCGGCCGGACGCTCGATATGCTAGTGGAGGGTTACGACAACGGTTTGACGATCGGCCGCTCCTACCGAGACGCGCCTGAAATCGATGGCCTGGTTCTTGCGAAAGGACGGGCGGAGATCGGCCAGATTGTGCGGGTTAAAATCAGTGGCGCCATGGTTTACGACCTGAGCGGGACCTTAATACGGAAGTAAGTACTATATCTTAATCTTACTAAATGCCACTCATTAGTACGGACAATGTATCTTTTATTGCACCTCTTCAAAAGCAGAAGCCCCCGGCTAGGGGGGCTTCTTTTCTATACTCCCTCTAAATAACTACCTTTAATACCTTCTAGATCGGACTATCAGTACTAGAATAGACAGAATTAGAATGGATGCCAGGGCAATGATAACCCAGACCCAAACCGGCAGCCCGGCGTTTTCTGCCTCTGCCGTGAACCCCGTGGTAAATGTACCAGTATCGCTCCATGGTGAATGTGTTATATCATTCACTCCACGCACCTGCCAGCAATAACTCGTGTTTTTAGCCAGATCAAACGTTATCTGGTATGCAGTATCGCTGATGGCGCTCTCCCCGGAAAGATTGAGTACGGGATTATTCCAGTCACAGTTCGCAGCCAGTATCAATTCGTAACTGGTAGCGGCCACGGAGCTATTCCATTGCAAAACTGGCCTCAGTATGACATCCTCCTGCCCTGGCTGGGGGCTTAGTAACTCAGGAATAGAAGGCGCGGGGCCCAGTGGCGTAGTGAAGCTCCACGTCTCTGACCACTGACTCGAATATGGCGCACCGATTGTAACACCAGAAGGTCCGGCCTTGCCCACACGCACCCGCCAGTAATATTTGGTCCCAAGCCACGGATAAGCCACTTTAACCATTCCATTACTATACGGAGTCCCGCCATCGTAATAACTTATATCCACCGGACTATCTAATTCCTCATCAAACCCGATCTGAACCTCATATGATTCCGCCCCCGGGATCTCCTTCCATTCAAGCATTACTATCGCCCTGCCGAGGAAAGCCTCGTCCTCCATGATAGTACCTGCTATTGAACCGTCTTTGGGAGCGAGCAGTTTCATCTTGACTATCTCGTCACTGGCTGTCCAGATCTGGGTGTAAGTAGCGCCACCTACAGCAAAAAGATAATTGGAGCCGTAAACAAGCTTCAAGCCGCGCCTGACCGAATCACCGGCACCCAGTCCTTTATCGATCTCTTCAAAAACCGGCAATTCCGTTATTGAGGTCGGATTGATCGAGCGCCATCCTGTCCCTCCTGTGCTGACTGCATACAGAACGCCGTCCATACCGATACAGTCGGAACAGACTATTGAACTTATGTCTCCCACTTCCGTCCCGTCCGCAATCTGCTCCCATTCCGCCTCATCATCACTCAGATCAAAGCGCCAGATCCCCTGAGTAGCAGCGCCTCCCTGTATCCCGGCATAGACGAAGTTGTCATCACAGGGATTAGAGGCTACATGTACTATATCTCCTGATGCACCCGGCGTATCCGGGCCTACTTGTATAAACGATAAATCACCGCCGGAGTCCTTGTATACCCCTCCCTGATTCGTGCCGGCGTATATATCACCAGCATCCGTAAGAACCAGATCAGCAACCATATCGGCTATCGGTATCTCACTGCCGGTGGACGAGGTCCATGTCGCGCCTGCATTAATAGTCTGCCACACACCACCGTTGGCATCGCCAGTGTAGTAAGTATTCTCATCACTGACAGCAAAAGCAGTAATATTCTGCTGAGCACTACGAGTAGCCTGGAAAGTTGCGCAATCATCAAAGGAAGGGACTATAGCTTTACTCCCGCTCTGGGCTACAACAACCGCGCCAGAAGAGAGCCTTACCAGATCGAACATACATGTTGCTGGACTTACTACAAGTGTAGAGCAATACACGCGCTCCCACGTCCCGCCCTCTGTCTCCGTGCGCCACAAACTGGTATCGCCGGGGGGGGTTGCATCCCGCGTCGTAATAAACATCGTTCCGTCCGCAGAGTACGCCTCAGACGGGCTCATATCAGTTATTTCAGATATCACAGTATCGATAAGCCCGTGCTGGTTCCACGAATGAAATGGTACGCCCCCTGGGCTCTCAGCAGATAAGGCAGCTGAAACGGCGCTCTGACCACCAAATGTTCCCACATATGAGATAGAAGGGGACATAACGACCGTAGCCTTTGTTTCGCCAGTAGGCTGTTTGTAAGACAAATACTCGTCATAATTGGGAGACCAGTTTCCCCCGGTATTAGAGCTTGTATAAACTAAGAACTGGCCGGGTGGCGCAGGCAACGCGCTCGGGTTCAACGCCTCCGTGCCGGCTAGAATATCCATACTTGAAGCACTGCCGGATACCGCCATGCTCCATATATTAGCCTCTGTAGGAATCGTATTAGTAGGAGGATTTGCATAGCCTCTTACGTCAAGATCAGCAACAGTTGATGGAATCAGCCAGCCCCCGTTAATACGAAAGACGTCACCGAGCGGGCCAGCAGCAGATAAACCTACAAAAAGAGTTAACACGCCGCCGCTACCACTCGCATCATAATCATTCGGGAACCCGATACACGCCCTGGAAGAAGGAAAATTAAGGTTACTAGTTGCATCAAGGATAGCAACACCCCAGGCTCCTATACCGAGCTTGGTCCTTACCACCGTCTTAGTTGCGTCTGTAACAACAGCTATAATCGCTTCATCCGTTGCATAATTGGGAGAGAGCCCTACCGCAAGGACATCGTACGCGCCGACCCCCTGAGCTACCCACCCGCCAATATCTAATATGTATACATCAGTAGTCGTTATCGCAGGATTAGCTGTCCCTACTGCTACAACAATCCTGCCTGAAGAATCTAACGCCAAGTCAAGAGATGTTATTACATCCGTACCAGCCGCATATATCGTTCCCGGAACGGGATTTAAATCGTCAAATGTGCGGCCGCGATCCTCGGAATAATACACTCTGTTTTCTGTAGACACAAAGATCGTGCCGTCGGTATTCCAAGACGGGGAAAGTTCGATCGCTACGATATCACCGGTATCAGCTATAGCCGCCATAGCATTGCTGAGCCCAGTATCTTGCCAGGTAAAAGCACCGTCAATCGATTTCAGCAAGTCCCAGTCAGTTAAGATAAGCTCATTTTGAACAGCAGCGAATACTGTCGCACCATCCGGGGAGACGGCCATCGGACCGATATCATATCCGGGATAAAGCTGCATATCGTCTTCACCCGGGATGGTAATCCGTGTCCACTCCAAGCCACTCGTCTGTGCATAGGAAAAACCTGTATTCGAGACAACATTGGAGCTAATCAGACACACCGCAAGTGACAAAGCTGTAAGCAGTCCTAAGACCTTCATTCTTTTATCTTTCATATTCGCCTCTCCCCCCACAGGGTTAGGAAGTTTTAACATATATTAGCAGAATTTGTCAAGGCTTGCTAATATATTTTTTAAAAGTTACCGAACCATAGAAATTGTATTATATACCTTCCAGAGATACAAACTCAATATACGGATACTAACTTTTGAAATGTTCGGGATTACTTATATTGATATATCTATTGATATATCGACGATTAAATATGTTGGACAAATCCTATTCCGTCGGCTTAAACTATAATCGGTCAGCAATACTATATCAATTGTTACTACCTGTCATGCAACTTTCGAGTCACTAGAATGCCGGATTTTAAGATCGTCTCAGACTTCAAGCCTACCGGAGACCAGCCTCAGGCGATAGAGAAGCTGGCCGATGGCCTCGAGCGTGGGCTCAAGCACCAGACGCTGCTCGGCGTGACCGGCAGCGGCAAGACCTTTACCATGGCCAATATCATCGAAAGAGTGCAGCGCCCCACGCTGGTTATGTCACATAACAAAACACTTGCTGCGCAGCTTGCGACGGAGTTGAGGGAGTTCTTTCCAGATAATGCAGTAGAATACTTCGTCAGCTACTACGATTACTATCAGCCTGAGGCCTACGTCCCACAAACAGATACGTATATCGAAAAAGAGACCGACATCAACGAGGAGATCGACAAGCTGCGTCATGCCTCCACCAGGGCACTGCTTAGCCGCCGCGACGTCGTTATCGTAGCCTCCGTCTCCTGTATCTACGGCCTCGGCTCACCGGAGGAGTATAAAAGCTTCGTGCTGACCCTGAAGAAAGGGCAAACGGTAAAGCCCGAGCACGTCGCCCGTAAGCTGGTCAGCATGCAATACGAGCGCAACGATATCGACTTCACCAGGGGCCGCTTCCGCATGCGCGGCGACACGCTGGAGGTGCAACCGGCGTACGAGGAGCTGGCGGTGCGGGTGGAGTTCTTCGGCGATACCATCGAGCGCATCGTAGAGGTAGACCCGCTGACCGGCGAGCTGCTGGCCGAACGAAATGAAACAGCCATATATCCCGCAAAACACTTCGTCCTGTCCTCCGATAAATTGAACGCAGCGATCGACGATATACGCATAGAGTTGAAAGAACGGCTGGCCGAGCTCAGGGAACAGGGCAAGCTCCTGGAGGCAGCCAGGCTCGAATCCAGAACCAACTACGATCTTGAAATGATGCGGGAGGTCGGATATTGCAGCGGGATAGAGAATTACTCGCGGCACCTGCTGCGGCGGGCGCCGGGGAGTCCCCCCTGGACACTGATCGACTATTTCCCTGACGACTACCTCCTCATCATCGACGAATCTCACATGACGCTGCCGCAGATACATGGAATGTATCACGGCGACAAATCTCGCAAGGAGACGCTGGTGGATTATGGCTTCCGGCTCCCTTCGGCGCTGGATAATCGCCCGCTGAATTTCGAAGAGTTTGAGGAACATGTCAATCAGGTCATTTACGCCTCCGCGACGCCGGGGCCTTATGAATATGAGCATAGCGAGCGTATAGCGGAACAGCTGATACGTCCCACAGGCCTGCTGGAACCATCAATAGAAGTCAAGCCGACCAAGAATCAGATCGATGACCTGATGGAGCAGATAAGGGTCAGGGTTAAACGCGGGGAAAGATGTCTGGTTACAACGCTGACCAAGCGCATGGCCGAGCAGCTGGCGGAATATCTGAAGGAGATGGGGATCAAGACGCACTATCTGCACTCGGAGATAGACACACTGGAGAGGGTCGACATACTCCGCGACCTGAGGCTCGGGGTGTACGACGTAGTTGTAGGTATAAACTTATTACGCGAGGGGCTGGACCTGCCCGAGGTGAGCCTTGTTGCGATACTTGATGCCGATAAGGAGGGCTTTCTCAGGTCGCGCGACTCGCTGATACAGACCATGGGCCGCGCGGCGCGGCATATCGACGGCCACGTTGTCATGTATGCGGACACGGTCACGGGGTCGATGCAGGCAGCCATAGATGAGGTTTACCGCAGGAGAAAGCTTCAGACAGCCTACAACGAAGCGCACGGCATCACGCCGCAGGGCATAAAGAAGGCCATCAAGGACATCACCGACCGGATTGTTGCAGTCGCAGAGGCCCGCGCACCATACCAGGTCAGCAAATTACCGAAGGACGAGCAACTTCGCTTGATTAAAGACCTCGAGTCACAGATGAAACAGGCGGCCAGGAACCTCGAATTTGAAAAGGCAGCGCTGCTGAGAGACCGCATAATCGAGCTGAGGAGGAACATGGAATGAAAGAAGAGGGGGAAACCAAGCAGGAGCGCCGCGAGAGGCGGCTGCAGAAGAAGCGCAAGCGTATCCCTCAACATGGCAAGAGTTTAGCGCGGGTATATCGGGATGCCGTACTGAAACGGCTGCGCAAAGAATCTAAGTAAGCCAAACTTGATCAGCCCTCAGCAGGCGGTTCTTCTTCCTTCCCGACTTCTTTCAGCAAAGGAGCTTCTTCCTTCAAATCAACCTCTCGAGAACGTGACGGCAGGCGCTCCTTGAGCTCCTCCACCTTCTGTGAAATGTACTCATAAAGCTGCGAACGCTCCTTGGAGAAGGCAACGCTGAGACGCGAATTGTATCTCCCGATACCACGATACTTGTCATATCTGTTTTTGGTCAGCCGGCCCCAGAAGGTCCCCTGCAATTGAACTAACTCATTTAATATGTATTTCTTCAGCTGACGCGCCGCCTCATCGGGCGAGATGTGTGCCCCGCCCTTCGGCTCCGGCACTATCACATCCACCACCCCGAGATCAGAGCAGTCTTTTGCTGTCAGTTTCAACGCCGGGGCGATTTCCTCTGCTTTATTGGAATCCCGGTATAGAAGGCTGGCAGCCCTCTCCGGAGGTATTACCGAGAAGATGGCGTTCTCGAGCATTAAAATACGATCGGCAACCCCGAAGGCCAGCGCACCGTCGCTGCCGCCTTCGCCTATGATCACAGCTACTACCGGCGTGGGCAGGTCCGACATGTGTGCTATGCACTGAGCGATAGCATTGCCGATCCCCCGCTCCTCGGCGTTAAGCCCGGGGTACGCCCCCGGGGTATCGATAAACGTAACTACAGGGAGCATGAATTTAGCCGCCAGCTTCATGGCCCGCTGCGCCTTGCGGAAGCCCTCAGGGTATATCCAGCCCTTCTTGCCCTGGTCTCCGTGGCCGCGCTCCTGCGCGATAACCACAACCGTGCCGCCGCCGATGTCCGCCAGTCCGCAGACAACCGACTCATCGTCGCCGTAGCAGCGGTCTCCGTGCAGCTCGATGAAGCTGGAGCATATCCTGCCGATATAATCCAACGAAGTGGGGCGGTCTTCGTGTCTAGCCAGCTGTACGCTCTTCCATGCCGATTCCCTGTGTGTCGATATCGGCGGGTAGGGGCCGAACCTTCTCTTAATGGTTATGCGATATCGGGATAACAGCTGGTCCAGTAATACGGCCAGCAGCTCCCTTAACCTGGGGCGTTCTACAATCAGATCAATCAGACCATGTTTCAGATGGGATTCAGAGGTATGGGCTTCCGAAGGCAGCGCGCCCCCTTCCGTCTCCGTTACCAGCCTCATGGGAGCAAACCCTATAAGCGCCTTGGGCTCGGCAACAATAATATCGGCCAGGTTGGCAAAACTGGAATACACCTCGCCGGTGGTAGGATTGGTGAGAACAGATATAAACGGGAGGTTCGTATCGATCAACTGTTTTGCCGCAGCAGCCGTCTTGGCCATCTGCATCAGGGCCAGCACGCCCTCCTGCACACGCGCGCCGCCGCTCGAAATCACAGCCACCAGCGGCAACCGCTTCTTCAAAGCATGCTCGAAGGCCAGGGCCACTTTCTCTCCTACCACACAGCCCATGCCGCCGCCGAGGAAACTGAAGTCCAGAACTACTATTACCGTCCAGGTGCCCTCTATCTGACAGACGCCCGTGACCACCGCCTCAGGCAGGCCGGTCCTTTTCTGCGCTTCAAAGACGCGCTTCTTATAGGAGGTCTCCCCTGAGAACGACAGGGGATCCAGGGACGCCAACGATCTGTTCATTTCGATGAAGCTTTCGTTGTCCGCTATAAGCGCGATACGGTCATAAGCGGAGATCTGATAATGGTACCTGCATGTAGGACATATGCGATAGCGTTCGAACATTTCATTCGATAGCAGGTTTTCCCCGCAGTAAAGGCAGGTATTCATTTTATCGAAGGCGCCGTGTTCCAGCCGTTCCGGGCGCCGCGGGACAATCTTGTCGAAGAACCCTTTTATCATGCCGCACCACCCCCCGCTGCATCTTGCTTCTTTACATCATGTTTAGAAAGCACCTGCCGCGACTTCCCCGGCTCGCCGGGGGCTACAACCCCCTGCGCCTCGAGCATATCCATGATCTTGGCCGCGCGGGGATATCCGACGCCCAGCCGCCGCTGCAGGAAAGACGTGGATATATGATTAAGTCCAACCGTGAGCCTAATAGCCTGTTGCAATAAAGAATCCTCCGGGACCTTATCAGCGGCGGCCGCATCCAGGTCCGGCACCAGCTGAACGCCGGCTTCCCTGGGATGCTGGCTTATCCAGAAACTGACCACCTTCTCGATCTCAGACTCGGAGACATAGGTGCCCTGAAGGCGCTTTGGTTTGGGCGCATCGGGCGGGAGGAACAGCATATCCCCCCGGCCGAGGAGCTTCTCGGCGCCGACGGTATCGAGTATAGTGCGTGAATCCACCTGCGAAGTTACAGCGAAGCTGATGCGTGCCGGGAAGTTAGCCTTTATCAATCCTGTGACCACGTCCACCGACGGGCGCTGCGTGGCCACCATCAGATGGATGCCGGTAGCCCTGGCCAGCTGCGCCAGACGGCATATTATACGCTCCACTTCATCGGGCGCCGTCATCATGAGCTCGGCCAGTTCATCAATAACGAGAAGCAGGTATGCCCACGGTTTATCGATGCGCGGATTCTTGTTATACGACTCGATATCCCTGACCCCGACCGCCGCCAGCCTCTCGTAGCGGTGTTCCATCTCGCGCACCAGCCACTTTAAAGTTGCCACCGCTTTCTCGTGGTCCACCACCACCGGCGTCAGCAGGTGCGGCACGTTGTTGAACACTACCAGTTCCACCCGCTTCGGGTCCACCATGATGAAGCGCACCTCCTCCGGACTATCGTACATCAGCAACGTGGCGATGATCGATTTCATGCAGATACTTTTACCACTGTTGGTAGCGCCGGCGATCAGAAGATGCGGCATCTTGGCCAGGTCAGCGACCACGCTCTCTCCCGACATCCCCTTCCCCAGGGCCAGAGGCAGCTTTGTTTTAGCCTTAAGTTTCTGAAATGAATTTGTTTCTATTATGCTCCTCAGGCTGACCGTAGATGCTATCGGGTTCGGCACCTCGATGCCAACCATGGCCTTCCCCGGTATCGGAGCCTCTATCTTTATGGACGGCGACTCCAGCGCCAGCGCCAGGTCATTGGCCAGCGAGGCGATGCGCTCTACCTTGACCCTGGTCTTGGAAACCTCTTTCTGCCGAATGGTTATATTGCCGTCCTTGTCCTTTTCCTTGATTTCTTTGAACTTGCGGTCCCACCCCGGCTCGACCCCGTACTGGGTAACGGCCGGGCCCACATTGGACTCCACTACCTTGGCCTCGACGCCATAGCTGGAAAGGGCCTCCTCTATGATCCTGGCCCCCCGCTTGGTATCCACCTCCGGCTTCTGCGTATCGAGCTCACGCTCGAGTATCGTCAGGGCAGGAAGCTGCCACTTTCCTTTCTCACCGCCCGAGCGCCCGGCCGGCTCGATAATATTAACAACATCTGCCTTGTCCTCGGCTACGGCTGGGATCTTCTTTTCTTTCTTTAAAGGTTTCTCTTTCGGCTGCTCCGGCTCACGCTTCTGCTCGCCGACCTGAGTGCGCACCGCCATGACCTTTATCGTCCTGGGTTTACGCCCCATGGGATGCTGTTTGAAATAATTGAACGGCCAGCACAACGCACGCCACAGATACCTGTGCAGCGGATAGTGCCAGTACACATTCGCTATAGAGCGGCCGAGGAGCACGGTTAGATTCCAGCTTTTTCGCGGCATTATTAAGATTAGACCGAGGATTATCAGCCCTAATACGATGAAAAATCCTGCCACGAACGAATCGGCGATAATAGCTTCGCCAAGCTTTCCTCCAAGATTAGTGCCGTTTTCCTTGTCAACGAGCGCCAGTATGCCGAAAACGGCAAAGATGAACGATACTATACCGAGCCATATATTAAAGCCCTGTAAGAAGGCAGGGATGTGCGATTTGGCGAATAGCTGGCGAATCCGGTTACGCAGGATAAACCATAAGACTACCAATATGAAGAAGCTCAGCGGAATAAGCCCGTATCCGAACGTATCGACAAACGGCCTTCGCGCCGGCGCGTAGAAACAGAACAGCAGCACCAGTGCCACAACCAGCACGGACAATGCGATCAAAATATATAAAAGAGCGCCGCCGCGCATCGTTCCCGGCCGATGCTTTATAAATCCTTTATCTTTCGCTTCTCCCATCATGCAATTCCTAGAACATCGGAAGCTGTTTAGGCTCAGCCTGCTCTACCTTCTCTCCCCGCTCTTCTTTACCTTCCTTCTCCTCCGTCACCGCCCCAGCTTGAGTCAAAAGAGGAGGTATCTTAAGCATATCCTCCATGATGACCTTGCGCAAGCTTCCCTGATGCAGCGCCGCAGCGGGGTGATACATGGCGAAATACGTCACCCCCCCGCTTTTACGCGCCGTGCCGTGGACCTTGCTTATAGAACCGCCGGGGAAAAACCTGGCCATCGAGTGCCGCCCCAGCGTCACGATCATCTTGGGTTTTATCAACTCCACCTGGCCGTCGAGCCACCTGCGGCAGGCCCCGATCTCATCGGGCAGCGGGTCACGATTTCCGGGCGGGCGGCATTTGACAACGTTAGCTATATAGACTTCGCTTCTTTTCAAACCGATGGATTGCAGCAGTTCATCCAGGAATTGCCCCGCCGGCCCCACAAAGGGACGCCCCTGCTGGTCCTCATGCCATCCCGGCGCCTCCCCGATAAACAGAATCTCGGCATCCTCGCGCCCCTCGCCGGGGACAACCTGTTTCCGCTGTTTGCAAAGCCTGCAATCCTCGCACTTGGCGATTTTCTCATATAATTCGGTTAAGCTGCTTACGATGCGAATCCTCCAGCACGCCAGTCTCTGAACACGGTTAATACACCCGCAATGATTATTATACCGCCAACTACATCCCGCAGTACATTCGCATCTATCCGATCCGCCAGCAGGCTACCTAATAAACCAAAGAATACAGCACTTGGGGCTATATACATTGCAATGTCATTTCTGACAGTTTTTTGTCTGAGGTGAGTGAAAGCGCCGAAAAACGATATCACGGCTATTGCAGCCAGTGATATCCCCTGGGCCGCATGCTGGTCCACTCCCACAAGCAGCACCATTATCGGTATGAGCACTACGCCGCCGCCCACCCCCATGATCCCGGACAGGAGCCCGGCTACAAGACCGCCGCAAACGAACCCGAAATATGCCAGCCCGCTCAGCTCACGCTCCGCCACAATCGCAGAAGCTGTGGAACGCGTAAGGACCATGACAAATCCCACACAAATAATGTACAAGCCAAACAGCCACTGCAGGTGTCTTTCCGGGACACGTTTCATCAGCCTGGCTCCTAAGAAAGCGCCCAACATCCCACCGGTTGCAAACAGTAGAAATATCTCCCATTGGATATAACCCATCACGCCATACACGACGGCGCTGGACAATGCCATGGGGAAGATGATGGCGAGCGAAGTACCGTGTGCTTCATACTGAGAGACATATAACACGCCGACGAGCAGGGGCACCAGGAAGACGCCCCCCCCAATGCCGGTGAGCCCTGCCAGAGTGCCCACCACCGCGCCGATCAGAACACAAGCTAGGGCTTTTTCTCTAGACATTCGACCCGCCTTAGAATATTCAGGGATAATAGCATAGCACTATAGTGAAGTCAATTGAGCTTTATTCGTAATTTTATGTTAAGCCAGCTTCAGAGTACTCGCCCGAAAACTCCTTCATCTATAAATCACGTCATCACGTCATAAGCACGTCACGGGCATAACGTTAAATCGCGACTTAACAAAAGTTGACATTTGTTAAGCCATTACTATAGACTTCCCATATCAGTTATACATTAAACTCTATTGGGTGGTAAATATGGGTAACGATATTGTCATGGCTCATATTGATTATGAGAATATTCGCTGGGGTTTTCGGGACTATGTAGAGTGGGTCTCTATTGAAATGATAATAGACGCCTTTGAAGACCTCGGAAATGAATTGGGTGAATTGCGACAGATGTTTTTCTATGGAGATTGGACGCGACGGCCTGATGATTCTAGAGTTATAGAGAGAAGAGGATTTCGAGCAGTAAATGTTCTCTCTAAAACTTATGGTGGTGACCGTAGCGATATTAAAATGTCTTTCGATATTTATGACCAAGTGAAAAGAGAACCTGAAATTAAGACACTTCTTATAGGTGCTGGAGATGCTGATTATAAAGAAGCGGTTCTTCGTTGCCGAGAGAATGGTAAGAAAATTTATATCCTAAGTTGGGGGAGTTCCATTGCTCGTGAATTATTCTCGATGACTCATGGTGTATATCCACTAGAGGGACGACTAGGGCTTACTAGGAGAGCCCCTAAGGCACTACCTACTCCAGAATCTTTAGATGAACTGTCAAAGCGATGTTCTTTTATTCGTAAACTTGATAGCCTTGAGAAAGCATTACCCCACGTAGTTTTGAATTACCTCACAAACTTGTTACTTAAAGAAAAAATATATGGTGAGACAGCATTTGAAGTATCCGATTTCTTAAAAGTAGAACGGTCAAAAAAATATCTTAACGAATATACTATCCCTAACGCAAAAATACCAGGCAAAGAAGTTGTCTGCGTTAAACTTAAACGTGATGACCAAATGGTCGTTGACGCATTGAAGGCCGAAAAAGAAGAAACGAAGCCCTAAAGCTTCGTTTCTTCTAACGTAACATAACGTAACGCGCTTATTCGCGCGCCCACAATTTATCATATTACCTTGCGGATGTCAATATCTAGATTTCAAACTAGCTCACTACCAAGAATTGCTAGTGGTTAATACGTTGTGATTTTGTGATAAGATATTGCAAATATTATATGTGGGTGAACTAATGAAACAAAATGAAAAGGACATTAAACAACTCGCTAATCTGAATGTGGATAAATATGTTCGCAAAGCATCAGGGGCAGCAGAAGAAAATGTCAAAATTAAAATTGTTATTCCTCTTTTGAATTTACTCGGCTATAGCACTGAAAAGGACATGGATTTTGAACATCATGTCCAGAATAAGAAAGCCCAAATAGAATACCCTGAGACTCCGGATTGGCAGCTAATTTACAACCGGCGTACAAGTGTGGAACGAGTGTTTAGCCGATTAAAAGGATATCGCAAATTAAATTACATTCGGGTGCGAGGGATTCGTAAGGTACTAATTCATTGCTTGATGGCACTAATAGTATTTCAGGCACAGGCGCTGGCTACAGGCAAGGGTGGATTAGTAAGAAAAGTGGCTTGATTATGTCAGATATATATTTGAATCATAGCATATCCTGACAAGTCAAAATGGCACACTAGCGTATTTTACATTCTATTGTAGCACGCTCCTCAAATTTAATTCTTTTACTCTCAAACACCTTTATAGCTGCTCTATTTACAGCTTCTCGCACTTTCTTATCGGAGATAGAAAAAACATGTCCCTTAAGCTTATTAATATCGTATGCCATCGTCCACTCACGATGCGGGAAAAATTCATTTAGTGGCATTAATTTATCCGTACCAATATCAATAAAGCACAAATCAGCATCTTTTTGAACGGTGGGAGGCTTGGGAATGTCAACCCAAACATCTTGTAAACTAATCTCACTTTTTACCTTTCTTGGCAGTTCATCATAAATCCATTGACGAATTTCCTTTATTTGCTCTGGAGTTTCTTCATAACTTAGCTTTTTCAGGTCTTTCCATTTATATTTTCTCCGTTTACCCTCAATATAACTATGAAAGAGAACTAAGCATCTCTTAAAAAGGTCTCTGTTTATTAATCTATTACCTATATCACTTATTGCTCCAAGATTAGATTCCATTCTAATGGCATCAATAAACTGCAAATCCGTTAGCTTATAAAAATCGATGATATTTTCAAACTTAAGTCTGCTATCTCGTATGTCGTCTTGATGTTCCCAAATAATTTCAAAGATAGATTTAATCATACACTCAATAGCGCGAATTTTATGGTGATGATAAACCGAAGGATAGAGGAGCATCCTATTAAATGTTACTTGCTCCAGAACGCTTATCCCTCCACTATTCATGATCAAAGAACGTCTTACCCATTCAGGATCTGAAGTGGGGAATCTATCTTTATCAAGACAATCTATAGATACAATAACACGTTCAACATCCAAATCTGCCTTGATACCGGAGAAATAGCAATCCCTAACCAAGTAATCCAACTTATCCGCATCCATTGGCCCACTTATTACATCACCCATAAATGCGAGGGCATCTTCTGGATGATGAATTATTATCCTCGCAATATTGTCAACATCAATACGGTTATTATATGAGTGAATCACGTTCTCTAAAAATCTGTTAAAAGTTGGGCTTTTCACTATTAGATACGACATCATTTCACCAAGGCTGAGATCTAAGTCTTTAAATTCGTCAGCATTTTTTAAAGCTTTATAAGTCTCACGAAAGTGGGATTGCATGATGCATTCTGATAAGTGGGAGAAAAAAGCATGGCCAACATCGTGTAATAATCCTGCTAGTCTTAATTCGGCGATGCGGCTCTTCTGCCCTGGGATGAGTTTTTCACCCATCAATTGAGCAATTTTGGCACAACCGAGGCTATGATCAAAACGTGTATGCTGAGCAGTTGGGTATACTAGATAAGCTAAAGCAGTTTGGTGTATTAGACGAAGCCTCTGGAAAATGGGGGTATCTAAAATTAAAACCTCATATGGCTGTAGTGTCTGATAGCCGGTTACCGATTCTCTTATGACCTTTGTATCTTTTCTCCTTGGTTTCCGAACCTGGAGAGTGTAATCTTCTGGGATTAGAGATGAGACCCAGTTATCAACAGCTCGTTTCAAGTCAGCAAACGCCTGTTCGCTGTTCATTACCTCAACTTAGTCTCTTGCCAATTGGTCTTGAAATATATTAGAAATATCGAAGATTTGTGTTCGATATCCCTGAAGTAAATTCTCCTCTAAAGCCTTAACATGTTCCTTTTGAGTTCTACTCATTGAGATATAACCATAATCAGGATTTGGGAGAGTAATTAATCCAGAAGATGACAGAATGTTTATTAGTTCATAGAATTTGTTAGTCTGGACATATGATGGGGACCGTTTGATGAAAAAGATATCCTGCAAAGCAGGTATCGTGTCTCTGTATTTATTACATATTTCATACAGAGCATTGTGCCATTTCTTGGAGTTGCTAGTGAAGCGAGTTATGCTAGTTTCAGCTAATGCTAGGGCCAATACATCATCATAAGTAATAACATCTATAACATGGCTTTTGTTTTCAGTCTTAGAAGTCATTGCCCTGCACCCCTCTCATAGGAGATTTGCTCTCTACTTCTTAAGAAACTGGTAAGGGCTCCCTATTATAGCGCCTCCAGACATCAGAATGTCAATGGTGCAAAATAGGTGTAGAATAATTGAAATGTTACTAAAAGTTACTTTCTCCTTGACACAAGTGTACTACGGAATGCACCTATTGTCAAATTGACAATATTTACTTTTTGTAATATTATATTCGCTGCCCTATGAGGTATTATGTGTTATGAAAAAACCACGGAATGCATTTGGGGATGAGCTACGAAGGATTCGCCTAAAGAATGGATATTCACAGGCTGAATTAGCTCATCTAGCAGGAATAACAGCTGGCTATATTAGCCAACTAGAAACTGGTGCTAAACTCCCAACAATACATGTAACTCATCTTCTTAGCGGGCCATTGGGTATTCTACCAAACTGCTTACTGAGTAAAATTGGCATGATAGAGATGGATTTTGCAAGCACTTTTAAAAATAATCACAAACAGTTACAGAATAACTGCCCTAGCTTGTCACCGATACAAATAGAAGAATTAGCTAATTACCTAACCTACTTAGAATTCAAAACATCTGTAGTGGAACAGACAACTTCTTCTACATAAAAGCATTGTAGCATCATCCCTAAGTCTACCA
>Ga0315279_10004052_pt1 | contig 19883 bp, 18 predicted proteins | sample YL17G06_20_MG_FD_203694 | JGI IMG/M metagenome (GOLD analysis project Ga0315279, IMG submission 203694) | Sediment microbial communities from Yellowstone Lake, YNP, Wyoming, USA - YL17G06_20 | ecosystem: Environmental > Aquatic > Freshwater > Lake > Sediment | place: USA: Wyoming | collected... | reverse complement strand
GACCACGACGAAGTGGGCCGGTTCTACACGGAAGCGAAGGTGGTGGCGGCTCCCTCGCGCTGGCCGGAGCCTTTCATGTTGATCGGCCAAGAGGCCATGCGCTACGGGCGCCCCGTCGTCGCATTCAACGTCGGCGGGATTGGGAACTGGCTCGAACACGAGTTAACCGGCCTTCTGGTTCCTGAACAAAACCTAGCCGCGTACGCGGCGGCGTTGGATCGCGTGTTGACCAACACGGCTTACGCAAACCGACTCGGTGAGAACGCCTACCGCCGCGTCCGCGAACGCTTCTCGTTCAAAAAGTATCTGGACCAACTCGAAGCTCACCTTTCAGGAGCAGCGTTACCCGCATGAGAGTGGGGATCACGACATTCGGTTGCGACGGCGGCAAGTCTGGGATCGGTCAATATGCGATACAACTGCTTCGCGCATTTACTTCGGCCCCGACGGATGTCGAGTTCGAAGTGATTGGGTATGGGAGCGAGAAGGATGTCTTCGTGCCGCCGTCGGCTCGCTTCTCCACGTACTGCATCGGAGAGAACCTGCGCTCCCCTGTCGTGAACCTGTTCTGGCACCAGACGGCTCTTCCCCGACTGTGCAGGAAACGAGGCTACGACCTGCTCTTCATCCCCGCGGCTAATCGAAGAGGCACGATTCACGCTCCTTGCCCGATGGCCGGGATGGTGCATGATTTCTCGAGCATTCACGTACAGCAGAAATACGATCCATTGCGCATGTTTTACATAAAACGCGTGCTGCCGGTCTTCGTGCGGCGGTTAGATCGTATTATCACCGCAAGCGAGAGCGCCAGGAAGGATCTCACTGCCTTCGCCCATGTCCCTCCTGAGCGTGTGTCAATCATCATGCACGGCGTGGATCATGGGATCTATCAACCTCAGGATAAGTCTGAAGCGCTGGAGCGGTTGAAGAACAAGTATCCGCTGCGCCCGCCCTACATCCTTTACATCTCCCGCATCGAGCATCCCGGAAAGAACCATGTCCGTTTGATCGAGGCGTTTGCGCGGCTGAAACGCTCAGTTGAATTTCCCCACCAGTTAGTGCTTGCCGGCAGCGACTGGTCGCGCGCCGAGGCGGTGCACGAGGCAGCGGACGCAGCGGGACTTGGTGAAAATGTTCTTTTCCTAGGATTTGTGCCGGGCAAGGACCTTCCCGACCTGTATTGCGGATGCGACCTGTTCATCTTCCCGTCGCTTTTCGAGGGATTCGGGATGCCTCTGCTCGAGGCCATGGCCTGCGGCGTCCCCGTGGCGTGCTCGAATCTGTCGTCGATGCCCGAAGTCGCAGGCGACGCGGCGCTACTGTTCGACCCCTACGATGAAGACAGCATCGCTCAGGCGATGCGTCAAATCCTGTCCGATGAAAAGGTTCAAGGCGACATGATTCAACGAGGCCGCGAACGCGCAAAGCTGTTCACATGGGAAGCCTCGGCTTCACGACACCTTGAAGTCTTCCGCTCCGCCTTCACCGCGTAGGGTGGGTGAACGCCGGAGGCTAGAGACAGGGCGTTGCAAGGACATCGTACACGTCGGAAGCGGTAATCCGAACCTGCGCGAAGCGTCCGCATGAGAAAGAAGCATCGGGTTCCATGAGGATCTTTCCGTCTACCTCGGGAGCTTCGCGCGAACTTCGACCTACCCATTTCCGCTGGGCTTCGTCGTAGTCTTCGAGCAGCACACGCTCACACCGCCCTACGCGACCCGCGTTTCGTTCTGCGGTGATCTGCGCCTGCAACTCCATGACGGCATGCCAGCGCTTCTCTCGCGTGCGGGGCCCGACTTGACGATGGAATCGAGCCGCAGGCGTGTCCTGTTCGGGAGAGAACTGAAAAACGCCAAGCCAATCAAAAGTCAAACGGCGCATGCCCTCGAGCATGCGTCTATGCGCGTAGTGACTCTCTCCGGGAAAACCGACAATCATCGTCGTGCGGAGCGCGATGTTCGGAACGGCCTCGCGCAGGCGAGCGACCAGTTTCTTCGTATTGAGTTCGTGATGGGGCCGCCTCATGCGACGCAGCATCTCCGGATCGAGATGCTGAAGAGGAATATCGAGATAGGGAACGATCTTGGGTTGCGTGGCCAAGACCTCGATCAGGCGTCTTGTGATGCCGCCGGGGTAACAGTAGAGACACCGGATCCAGAAGTCGCCGTCGAGAGCACAGAGGTCGCGCAGTAGATCGGGAAGGCGGTAGTCACGCCACCGGTCGGTTCCGTAGGCGGTGATGTCCTGCGCCACGAGATTCAATTCACGAATACCTTGCTTAAGCAGTGATTGCGCTTCCTGCATCAGGATATCGGGAGGAACGGAACGCAGCTTGCCCTTCATCAGCGGAATCGAGCAGAAGGTGCAATGGTGGCTGCATCCGTCTGCGATCTTCAGAAATGAGCAGGGCTTGTCAGTGAGACGGAGCCTGGGAAGAGGCTTGCGGATATCAACCGTAGCAACAGGGTTGACAATGCTGTGGGGGTGCTGTCGCGCTTCGGTAGGGTCGAGCTCCTGCTCGACCAGGATCGGAGAAGGCCGAAAACACGCCTTGTTCCCGGTCGAGCAGGAGCTCGACCCTACCTTATCTGAAATGTCTGTGAGGATCATATCAGCGAGTGCTTGGAACTGTCCCACTCCGGCCCACCCGTCGACTTCGGGAACCTCCGTTCTGAGATCCTCGATGTACCGTTGCGAAAGACAGCCCGCCACGTATAGTCGCCTCGGATTTCCCTTCTCCCGTTTATTCTCGGCGAGTTCGAGCATTTTTTGCACGGACTGGCGCTTGGCATCGAGGATAAAGCCGCACGTAGTCAGAACAACCGCGTCGAACGTCTGGGAATCCTCGATTCCTTCGGCAGCAACGACTTCGCATCCCGCATCCTCGAGGAGGCCGGCCAGATACTCGTTGTCGACGGTATTCTTGTCGCAGCCGAGGGTGATGATCCCGACTAGGATTTTTGAATGGCGCATTTATTGAAGGCGAAAACCTAAGTGGAAGTTACTGTATCGTCGCGTGCGATTCTATCATTCCGACTGTCTCGGTTTAAGTACATTGTGGCGAGAGTGGCGCGATAGCGTTGAAGCGGGCCGGATCCGTATGATATTATAGTTACTCTTCGGAAGGGAAGATCTGTCCTTTCGGAAGATAAGGCGAATTAGAGCAGGCGGATGGCTGATGTTTGAGTCATTAACAAAGAAACTGGATAACGTCTTTCGGAATATTCGCGGTCTTGGCAAGTTGACCGACAAGAATATGAAGGACGGGCTCCAGGAGATCCGGATGGCGCTCCTGGAGGCGGACGTCAACTACAAGGTCGTCAAGCAGTTTATCGAGGACGTCCAGGATGCGGCCGTCGGCCAGAAGGTCATCGAGAGCATCCAGCCGGGGCAGATGATCGTCAAGATCGTCCATGATGAACTGGTCAAGATCATGGGCGGCAAGAACGAGCCATTGCGGATATCCCCAAATCCGCCGACGACCATCATGATGGTGGGTTTACAGGGGCAAGGCAAGACAACGACCGCAGGAAAACTTGCGCTGATGCTGAAGCACAAGGGGCACCGGCCACTGCTTGTCGCGGCGGACGTGTATCGCCCCGCGGCTATCCGTCAGTTGGAGGTGGTGGCGGGCAACGCGGGCGTCGAGTGTTTCAATCTCGGCGAGCACGCGAACCCCGTTGATATTTGCGTGATGGCGCGGGGCGAGGCGCAGTTGCGGAATTGCGACCTTATCATCATGGACACCGCGGGCCGGCTGCACGTGGACGCGGAGATGATGGCCGAGGTGCGGCAGATCCATCAGGCCGTAAAGCCTCACGAGATCCTGTTTGTCGCGAACGCCATGGTGGGTCAGGACGCGGTGAACTCCGCGAAGCAGTTCCACGAGACGCTTCCGTTAACGGGCGTGATTCTGACGCAGATGGACGGCGACGCGCGAGGCGGCGCGGCGATTAGCCTGATCACGGTGACCGGCTGTCCAATCAAGTTCATCGGCACGGGCGAGCGGCTGGAAGCGTTGGAGCCGTTTCATCCACGTCGAATGGCGGACCAGATCCTCGGCATGGGCGACGTGGTTTCGCTGGTCGAGCGGGCCCAGCAGGTCGTGGATCAGGAACAGGCGGCGAAGTTCCAGGAAAAGGCGCGGAAAGCCAGTTGGGACCTCGAAGACTTCTTACAGCAGATGCAACAGGTCAAGAAGATGGGCTCCCTGGGCGACATGATAAAGAAGATCCCCGGCCTGAACCGGATGATGCCTAAAGACATGGAAGTCGACGAGGACGAACTCAAGTACACGGAGGCCATCATCTACTCGATGACGCCGCAGGAGCGGCGCAACCCGAAGATCATCAACGGGAGCCGGCGGCGGCGCATTGCGGATGGCAGCGGCACGGTGGTTCAGGATGTTAATGCCCTTCTCAAGGACTTCGAGAAGATGAAAAAGATGATGCAGCAGATGATGAGGGGCGTCCCCAAAGGCAAGGCCCCGAGAGGGATGCCGCTTCCGTTTTAAGTGGGGCGGGCTTCCAAGCCCGCCGACGTGCGCGGACTTGGAAGTCCGCGCCACCAGGAGAAAGGAACCAGATGGCGACAGTAATTCGGTTGAAACGCGGAGGGCGCAAGGGCGCCCCATATTACCGCATGGTTGTGGTTGATTCGCGCAGCCGCACGCGCGGGCGCGAAGTGGATCTGATTGGCTACTACCATCCGTGCGGCCGCCCGGAACCCACGGCCGAGGTCAACAGGGAAAAGGCGGTCGAGTGGCTGAGCCGCGGGGCGCGTCCGAGCGACACGGTGCGGGAAGTGCTTACGCAGAAAGGGATCATCGCCGAAGCCTTTGCGGGCAAAGCCAAGGGCGGTTCAGCGGCCATGGGACAACCAGCAGGAACTGCCGCGTCGGATAACGCGGCGACGGAATAAAAGACTGTGAAAGATCTCGTCGAACTGATTGCGAAGAAACTCGTGGCTCATCCCGAAGACGTGCAAGTCCGCGCAATTGACGGTGAAGAGGGCCAGACGATCGAGTTGCGGGTGCACGCGGAGGATATGGGGCGTGTCATTGGCAAGAGCGGTCGTACGGCCAAGGCGATTCGGACGCTGCTGAACTCGGCGGCGTCGAAAGCCAATATGCGGGTGACGCTGCAGATTCTGGAATGAACGTCACCTTGCCGGCGACCATGGCGGAACGACGGATGCAAGTCGGCTACGTGAGGTCGGTGAACCCGGCGCGCCGGCAGATGCGGATCGCAGTGCTGCCGGGGTGCGCCGAGCGGCTCGCTGAAGCGCCGTGGATTTTCCTCGTGCTTGACGACGGGAGCGAAATGCGGTGCCGGGTCGAGACGGTAATTCGCCCATCTCGTTCCCAAGTTGCAGCTCGTTCCCAAGTTAAACTTGGGAACGAGTTGCGGAAGAGACATTCAGCCGGGGACGAATGGACGGTTGTGCTGGCGGCGGGCGTGACGCGCGACAACGTTTCGCGGGCGCGGAACGCGTCGGTCATGATCAACTGCGGCGCCGTCTGCGAACAGGAACGCGCCGCGCCGGAGTGGATCGGGTTCAGGGTTGTTGACTCGGCGGGTGTGAGCCTCGGTACGATTGTGAACATGTATTGGACGGGCGCAAACAGCGTGATCGAGATTGCGAGAGGCGGCGGCGGGGCCCTGCTGGCGCCTGCAATCGATCCGGTGATTGCGCGCGTTGACGCGGCAGAGAAGTTGGTTGTGTTGGGCGACTATGCGCCCTATTCAGTTGAAGAACGCAAGGCGCGGCGATGAGGATCGACATCCTTACGCTTTTCCCCGAGATCATTGAAGGGCCGCTGGGCGCGAGCCTTCTCGGAAAGGCGATCCAGGAAGGACGCATCGAGGTCGCGGTAACGAATATCCGGGACTTCTCGATGGACCGGCACCGCTCGGTGGACGACGCGCCTTACGGAGGCGGCGCCGGGATGGTGATGAGATGCGAACCGATCTACGCGGCGGTGGAAAGCCTGCGCGGGCGGAATTCGCTTGAACGGGTCATCCTGCTATCGCCGCGAGGCCGAAGGCTCGATCAGACCATTGTTAGGCAACTGGCCGAAGCGGCAGACCTTGCGCTGGTTTGCGCTCGATACGAGGGCGTTGACGAGCGGGTACGGATCGGATTGTGCACGGACGAGATCTCGATTGGCGACTATGTGCTGAGCGGCGGCGAGTTGCCGGCATTGGTGATAGTGGAAGCGATCAGCCGGATGATTCCGGGCGTCGTTGGAAAGTGGGAGTCGGTGAGAACGGACTCTTTTTACGAGGGCGTCCTCGGAGCGCCGCAATACACGCGCCCGCCGTCGTTTCGCGGGATGGACGTGCCGGAGGTGTTGCTTTCAGGGCATCATGCGGAGATCGACCGGTGGCGCAGGAAAGAGGCATTGCGCGCCACGCTCGAGCGCAGGCCGGATCTGCTGAAGGCATGTAAGAAAGAAGACAGGATCCTTCTCGCGGAGATCGAACGCGAGAGGCCGGAACATGAAAGGGAGAATGAGCAGTGACAGCAATGTCAGAGTTGAACGCGTTGCAGCGGAAGCCGGAGGACCAGGTCCCGAAGTTCGGCGTTGGCGACACGGTTCGTGTGCATTTTCGCATTGTCGAAGGAGAGAAAGAACGCATCCAGGTGTTTGAAGGCGTGGTGATCGCGCGAAAAGGTCGTGCGTCGGCCAACGCAACGTTTACGGTGCGCCGTGTGGCTTTCGGTGAAGGCATCGAGCGCGTCTTCCCGCTCCATTCTCCGCGCGTGGAAAGGGTGGAGGTGACGCGCGAGGGCCATGTGCGCCGGGCGAAGCTGTATTATCTGCGCGAGCGCTCCGGAAAGGCGGCGCGGGTGAAGGCGAAGGGCCGCGCGGCGGTGCAGCAGACTTCGCGGAACTGAACCAAGCTTTCGTGGTATCATAGACGGGCGGGCGAAGTCCGCCCGTCTTTTTTTTCGGCGCGTTCTTTGGCCATGCACCTCCAAGACCACATACTGATGCAGTTTGAGCGGGAAGCGGCGGATTATGGTTTCCATCGGATTGCAGGCGTGGATGAGGCGGGGCGAGGGCCGCTGGCAGGCCCCATTGTTGCGGCGGCAGTGGTGTTGGCGGAGCCGGTCGCGGGTTTGAACGACTCAAAGCAACTCACGGCGTCGCAGCGCGAGAGTTTTTTTGAGGTCCTCACGGAGGGTCCGCACAGCATCGGCGTCGCCGTAATTGATGAGGGCACGATCGACCGCTACGGCATTCAGCCGGCAAACTATGCGGCCATGGCGCAGGCGGTCGGTGCGCTGTCTCCCCCCCCCGACTTCCTGCTCGTGGACGGCTTCCTGATTCGCGGGTGCCCTCTGCCGCAAAAGCCGATCGTGAAGGGCGACTGCCGGTCGGCGTCGATCGCCGCGGCGAGCATCATTGCGAAGGTAACTCGGGACCGGATTATGGACGGATTGGACGAGCAATATCCGATGTACGGTTTCGCGCGGCACAAGGGCTATGCCACGCGGGAGCACCTGGACGCCCTGTCTCGGCTGGGGCCATGTCCGGCTCATCGGAGGAGTTTCGCTCCCCTGTCGGAATCAGTTACGACCGCGACGTTGTTTGACTGAAGAAAGAAGGAAAGTGATTTTGGATTTTAGATTTTGGATTTTGGATTTGCCTGGGCGGGCGCAGCGGCACGTCGCTTCACGCCCAATTCATCCTGTCCATTCAGTCCACTCTGTTTCTCCTGCCACCAATGAAGAGCACTTTGGCGCAAGACCCAACGCCCGTAAGATGGAGATCATCTTCCGCACGGCCGTGTTCGTTATGGTGATTTCGATGCTGGGTTGCACGAGCTTCTGGCGGGATGGTTTTGCCGCCGTTTTCGGCGGATCGGAGCCGCGGAAATCATCGGTGCGGGCCGATGCGTTCGCGCATTTCCTGGCCGCGACGGTGTACGAGCGGCAGGGGCAGTATGACAAGGCGACCGAAGAGTTGAACAAGGCCGGCGAGTTAGCGCCGAACTCCCCCACACTGAGTCTGCGGCTGATCCGATCTCGGGTTCGGGCGCAGGATTACGAAGGGGCGGCCAGGGCCGCTGAGCGCGCGGTGCAGCAGGTCCCCAACAACGCAAACCTCTGGATTGTGCTCGGCGAGATCTACCATCAACTCAAGCAGTACGACAAGGCGGTCGAGTCCTTCCAGAAAGCGATCCAGATCGATCCGGAGAACGTGCTTGGATTGGGCGCGCTGGTATCCGTCGAGGAAAGCACCAACGATTTCGTCGCCGCCGCGGATATCTACAAGAAGCTATCGGAGTTGACCCCGAATTCGGCGGCGGTGCATTTTCAGCTTGGGCTGAGCCTGGCACGGATTAACGATTCGGAAAACGCCCGCAAGGAGCTTAAGCGGGCAATCGAACTGAAACCGGACTTGGCGCGGGCACACTACATGCTTGGGATCTTGGAGATGGAGGCGGGCGACAATGCGCCAGCGGCGGAGCACCTCGCCACATACCTGAAGGATTCGGGGAAAGACGTTCGCGCACGTGAAAACTATGCGGGCGTGTTGGGGCGGCTGAAGCGCTACGGGGAGGCGATGGAGGAGCTTCGCGCGATTCTATCGGACGAAGAGGGCGCAACACGCCACGGCATCGAAGCCATGTACGTCCTGCTGAGGGGCGGACGCTACAAGGAAGCCGACGAGATGCTCCCGGCAGAGGGGGCGCCCGCTTTCGGCGCAATCCTGCGGGCGCTCGCGCGAAAAGGCATGGGCGAGCCGTATCGGCCGATTCTGGAATCATTGGACGCTATTGACACGAAGGTCGACGAAGAATACAGCCAGTTTCTCGGCGAGCTTCTCTATCTTTTTGGGAAATCGGACACGGGCGAGTTTTTCCTGTCGGCCTTTGACGATGCGCAAAAGGAAGGTATCCAGTCGAAGACGCTTGATATCTTCCATGCGCGCGTGTTGATGGGGCTCGACCGAAATGACGAGGCGGAAGCGGTGTTAACGGCTGCGCTGAACCGCTATGGTTCGGACAAGAGCCTGCATTACTGCCTGGCCATTGTCTATGAGGACTCAAAGCGCGTCGACGAGGCCGAAAAGCAGCTCAAGGAGTATCTGAAGCTAGAGCCGGATGACCCGGAGGTCTTGAACTTCCTCGGGTATCTCTACGCGGATCATAACTTCAAGCTGGATGAGGCCGAGACGCTTCTGAAGCGCGCGCTGGCCATCGATCCGGGAAACGGCTTCTACCTGGACAGTCTCGGCTGGGTATACTACCGCAAGGGCGACGCTGACAAGGCGGTTGATCTCATTCGGAAGTCGATTCTCGCCATGGAAAACGATGACGCGGAAGTCAGGGATCATCTCGGCGACGCGTATCTCTTGAAAGGCGACGTACAGCAGGCCCTCGAGGAGTGGAAACGCGCGCAACGCCTTGATCCGAAGAAGGAAGGCATTCGCGAGAAGATCGATCAGTACGAGAAGAGCGCAAAGCCGTAGTTCGGGGTGCGCCGGCTCCTATGATGTCTTCTCAACCTTGACAACGCGCACGTGTTCACCCAACAGGAATATGGGGCAGTCCGCGCGCAACGGGATCGTGACCCGGCCCTCGCCGCCGTTGTCAAGGCTGATTCCCTCCCCCATCAGATTCAGCGCCTTGGCGCCGTGCTTGAAATGAGAACACTGAATTGTCAAGCCGTCTTTGTTCGTCCATACGGCCGCAGCATCGCCCATCTTGAGCACGAAGACGCCGTCTTTTTCGAACTTCTTCCGATAGATAGGCTTCCCGTCGGCTAGGTTGCGGCATACGCTGGCAAGGGCGCGAAAGGCGGGTTTCCCGGAAAAGTTCTGGTATAGCACGCCGAAGTTCGCTTCGTTATAGAAGGGGTCGCTACCGTCATTTCGGAAATCATACCAGCTCACGTTCTGGCACGCCTTCGAAGCAACGGCGCAGAGATACGTTCTGGCGAGCAATTGGGCCTGCTTGCGTTCGTCCGTGCCGCCGATCTGCGTGCTCCACCCCATTTCAGTGATCCACACGGGTCTTCCTTCGACAAGCTTCGCCGTCTCCCGCAGTTCGCGCATGAAACCTGCGTCGGCAAGACGCGGGCGGTACGGGTGTATCGTGAGCACGTCGAATGGAGCTCCGGCCTCAAGCACGCGTGCAATGAACTTGCGCTCGATGCCGGACGTAGATACGGCGAGCACCTGCGCTTCGGGATCTTCCTGCTTGATGGCTGAATAGCACTTCTTCACGAGAACGGGGTACATCTCCTTCGGGCCTTCCCAAAAGAAGATGTTGGGCTCGTTATAGATCTCCCAGTGCTTGACGCGGTCTTTGAAATGATGCACCGTCGCGCGGGTCCAGCGGCAGAAATCATTGATGCCCTCCTCGGTGTAAGGTTTCGTCCAATCGGTCCAGTACGCTAGAAGCCCGTAAACACTGATGCCGTGACGCCGTGCGGTGTCGACGACGACATCGTAGGAGCTGAAATCGAACTGGCCTCGCTGCGGTTCCATGCGCGCCCAGTTGAACTCCTCGCGCGTCCACTTTACGCCCGCCGCCTGCGCAAGCTCGGCCGCCCTATCCATCAAGGAGCGGCCTGCAAGATCGTCGCCGTAACGATACAGGTACACACCCATTCCCCACGGGGACCCTGGACGCAATGACGCGTCGCCGGACTCCTCGACCGTCTTCGTTTGGTTTGCGCGAGATATCGACTCGTCAAGACCTTCCGCCGTAAAGCGCAACGGCACAAGTGGCTTTGTATAGCTGGCCCGGGTCGCCGCCTCATGTGGGCCCTCCGCCGTAAAGCGGAACTCAACATCAGCGAAATTGAGGCGTTCCGGCACGGCTGCCTCCCACGTGAAGACCGTCCGGCGTCCTTTAGCGGGAAGCGTCCAAGGTCTCGAGCGCTCCTGTAACACGTTCTCGTCCCAATCGCGGACGATCATGCTCAGCGTTCCGTTGGCATCCGTATCGAGTAGGTTCCATGCGGTACAGGTCGCCGCAAAGGTTCGTGAGACGCCGGAGGTCCCTGTCTCTTTCATCGCTGCCATGAGCGTAACGGCATCACGCTTCAGAATATCCGTAGTGCATGTCAGACTCTGCAACGCGACCTCCGTCCGCGCGGGCGGCCCCTCGTTTCGATCAAGGACCAACGCGCTGACTCGCAGCGGATGTGAGATTTGGCCTTCCGCGGCGCCGGAATGTTCCCACCCTTCCGGAGGAGGCGGAAAAGAAAAGACCTTCTCTCCACCATCGAGCGTGCCGATAACTCGGCTGAAAGACTGGAAATGGGAATCGATGCTCAATCTGAGTGTATAGCCGGGCGCGCCGCCTCTGACGGTAAGCTTGAGTTGCGTGGGTTTGCCGAAAAGCGAGATCCAATGCGACAGGGTGACGGACGACACAGCAGCGAGGTCGGCGGTCAGCACCCCACCGCGGAGGATGGCGTTGCCGCTACAAACGAAACCGCTCTCGTCTCCAAAGTCCGTAACCAAGTACTCGGTCGTATAAGCCTCGTTGGACACTTTGTCGTTGGCGGCCATAGTCCCCTCCCCCACTCCCGTGCTTGTTTGAGCACATGCACCCCCAACAAAGAGGCAACACCCGATAGCAGCAATCAAGCCGGCGAACGGACATGCTTTGATCCTCTTGGTGCGACGCATGGCGATTCCTCCCTTACATCCACCCAGTGATCATTCTTTCACGTAGATCTGTCCGCCCTGCTCGCGAAAGGCCCTTGCGCGTTCCTGCATGCCCTTCTCCCGCAAGGTAAGCTCCCGCACTTGGCGCGTGGTCTCCATGGCGCAGAATTTCGGGCCGCACATCGAACAGAAATGGGACATTTTGCCGCCGCGATCGGGCAAGGTCTTGTCGTGGTAGGCCGCAGCCCGCTCAGGATCGACGCAAAGGTTGAACTGATCCTCCCAGCGGAATTCAAAGCGCGCGAGGCTCATGGCATTGTCGCGGACCTGCGCGCCGGGATGGCCTTTGGCGATATCGGCTGCATGCGCGGCGATCTTGTGAGCGATCACTCCTTCGCGGACGTCGTTGCGATCCGGAAGTCCGAGGTGCTCTTTCGGGGTGACGTAGCAGATCATCGAGACGCCATACCAGGCTATCAGGGCGCCCCCGATGGCTGAGTTGATATGGTCGTATCCCGCGGCAACGTCGGTGGCCAGCGGCCCGAGCGTGTAAAACGGGGCTTCGTGACACCACGCAAGCTGCTTGTCCACGTTTTCTTTGATCATATGCAGCGGGACGTGGCCGGGACCTTCGTTCATGACCTGGACGTCGTGTTCCCATGCGCGGCACGTGAGTTCGCCCTGGACCTCGAGTTCGGCGAACTGCGCCTCGTCATTCGCGTCCGCGAGGCATCCGGCGCGAAGCCCATCGCCTATCGAGAAGGCCACGTCATATGCGGCCATGATCTCGCACATCTCATCCCAATGCGTGTACAGGAAATTCTCCTGATGGCGCGCGAGACACCACTTGGCCATGATCGAGCCGCCTCGGCTGACGATGCCCGTGAGACGGTTCGCCGTGAGCGGGATGAAACGGAGCAACACGCCGGCATGGATCGTAAAGTAATCGACGCCTTGCTCGGCCTGCTCGACGAGCGTATCGCGGAAGATTTCCCAGGTCAGGTCTTCAGGCGAGCCGGCTTTTTCAAGGGCCTGATACAGCGGCACCGTCCCGATGGGGACCGGCGCGTTGCGTATGATCCATTCGCGCGTCTCGTGGATGTCGTCGCCGGTCGACAGATCCATGACCGTGTCCGCGCCCCAGCGAATGGCCCAGACCATCTTCTCGACTTCTTCCTCGATCGAACTCGTAACGGCGGAGTTTCCAATGTTCGCGTTGATCTTCACGAGGAGACTCCGACCGATGATCATGGGCTCGATTTCGGGGTGGTTGATGTTCGCGGGAATGATTGCGCGCCCTCTGGCGACTTCATCCCGCACGAACTCGGGAGTAATGGCGTTAGGCAGACTTGCGCCCCAATTGCAGCCCGGATGTTGTTTCCTGAGAACATCGAGCGCTTGGTCAAGGCGCATGTTCTCCCGGATGGCCGCAAACTCCATTTCGGGCGTGATGATCCCCTTCCGGGCGTAGTGCATCTGCGTCACCCGGGCGCCGGGCCGCGCTCGGAAGACTTTGCGCTCGCGCTGAAACCGCACAGGTTCTAGTGCAGGATCTGTCTCATGGGTGCGAGCGTAAGACGAGGTCGGCTCCGGAAGCTCGTGCGCATCGCCGCGCTCTCGAATCCACTCGAGCCTAAGCGGCGGCAGCCCCTTTCGGATGTCGACGACGGCATCAGGGTCCGTGTATGGGCCGGAGGTGTCGTACAGGGTAACGGGCGGGTTCGGCAGGTCGATGGCGCGTCCGGCATCGTCATGCGCCCCTGTAAGCGCCTGCACGACCTCCCGCATAGGAACGCGAATCGATGGCCGCGAGCCTTGCACATAAATCTTCCGCGAACCTGGATAAGGTCCGTGGCAAGGACCAAGGCGTTCGTCCCAGTCCAGGATTCTCAGGTCCTCTGAATGTGCGGACATCCGCTGTATCTCCAGCCCCTGAATAATGCGGAAGCGGCCACAGGCGTTGAGAGCACCGAAGAGCTTGTGTACGGTGTAGCGTATGCTCTTCAATCGAGTATACCACAATAGTTGCAGGGGATGCAGTCACAGGAGAGCGATGTTTCCGCTTGATTTCTTGATCGGGATCGGCTCAGAGAGCAGTATGATCAGCAGGTATTGCGCTGGAGGTCGACAGATGAAAGAGCGACCCAAGGAAACCCGAGATGGACGCATAAGGGCGGCGAGGGAGTTTGCCCAGACGCATGATCCCGACCCGCAACACGCGTTTCAGGTGTGCAAGAACAGTCTAGCGCTCTTTGACGCGCTCATGGACCTGCATGGGTTGGGACAAGACGAACGGTTCCTGCTCGAAGCAGCGGCCCTGATGCACGATACGGGCTATGAGAACCAGCCAATGCAGCATCACAAGGGTTCTCGGGACATGGTCATGGCTGCGAACCTGGAGGGGTATTCGGCGCGGGAACTGACAATGGTGGCATGCATCGCCCGCTATCATCGGAAAGGAAGCCCGAAGCCGTCGCACAAGGGGTATAAGGATCTCGACAAGGATGACCGCCAAAGGGTACGTAAACTGGCGGGGATCCTTCGAGTTGCAGACGGTCTGGATCGATGTCATGCGAGTTCAGCAGCCGTTCTTAGGGCTGAAATAACACCACCCATTGTACGCATTTACATACGTCAACGGATAAACAGCCCTACAGATATCGAATTTGGGTTGCGCAAGGCGGACCTGTTCGAGACTGCCTTTGGATTGAAGCTAGAAATCATACCAGAAAGACCGTAGTAACTGTGGCACAGCCGCCCTCGGCTGTGCAAAGACGCGATAAAACCGAGCACTGCTGTCCGCTTGCCACAGCCGAGGGCGGCTGTGCCACAGTTACCCAAAGCTCTCAGACGTTGCGGAGGCGCTTCCAGTCGCCGTATCGCAATCGTTCGATATGTCCCTCGGTTTGGGGAACAAGCATGGCGGAGGTTTCAGGGTGGGTCTTGCAGTACTGCTCGACCTCTGTCGGCATCATGACCATGAAGGCGGTGGAGAGGGCGTCGGCAATTGTTCCGGAAGGATGAAGCGCCCAGGCGGCAACTCTTCCGGAAGCGGGGCGCCCGGTGCGCGGGTCGATGATGTGGCTGCCCTTTACGTGCGTACCGCTGCCGCTGAGAGCCTGATTCGAGATCTCGATGAGATACGGGGGTTCCTTCTCGTCGCGGACCCCTCCCACACCAACGGGCCATCCCTGCTTCCCATCGAGGTGTCCGATGGCGCCGGTAGTGCTTTGGCCCGCATCGACCAAGGCGGCCTCGACGTTCCATTCCTTCAGGATGTCGATGGCGCGGTCGACGGCATATCCCTTGCCGATGCCGCCGAGGTCGAGTTTAACCCCTGAGGTCTTCAGGCAAATCGCTATGCGGGCCTCATCGAGTTGAATGGGCTTCATCCCGACGAGTGCGCGCGCCTTAGCCAGTTCTTCTTCCGATGGCGTCCGGGGCGACTTGTCAGGATTGCGCCAGCAGGCCATCAAGGGACCGATGGTGACGTCGAAAGCGCCGTTGGTCTCGGCGTTAACGCGTAAGGCGGCCTTGAGGCATTCAAGAGTATGAATTCCGATGGGCGCCCAGTCGCCGGCGCGCAGGTGGTTGATCATCGTTATATCGCTGGTCTCAACGAAACGGCTGAGCTCCTTTTCGATAGCGTCAATCTCGGCGAACACAGCATCGGCGGCTTGGCGGGCGTAGCTGGGGTCTTCGCCCGCGACCATCACCTGGCACGCGGTAGCCATGGCTTCATGTGGAAACCGAAGCGGTTCATCGCCCATCTTGTGACTCCTTAACTGTACGGGTCTTGATAAAGGCGTCCCATAGGTCCTTGCGGATGAAGGCCGTCATCAGGACTTCCGGGCGTTGCCCGTAGTATTCGCTCTGATACGTATCGCGCAAGCGGCGTTCGACCTCCGGCTGAAGCTCCTGCGAGGCGATAACGATAGGCGCGTCCGCATCGTCGATGACAGCGGGCCAGTACCCGACCCGTGTGTAGGCCCGGAGGTACCATGGCAAGGGCCATGAGTCGGGCATGAACACCTTGATCAGCGTGTTCCGCCCGTCGGGAGCCAGCCGCGCAATGTCCTCGATCCGTTGAACGAGCCGGAGCATGTCCGTCGAGGTGTGACCGTAAACGTACGGATTGCGCGTGTCGGCATAGAAGACGAAGCTCGCCTGGTAGGCAAGATCGGCCAGACGGAAAGTCGCGAAGGCCATGGCGAGGACGAACAGCAGGCGCAGTCCGTTATGGCGAACGAACCGCACTAGACCGATGAAACCGACGCCGGACAAGAGGATCAAACCGTGCAGAAAGCCGAGCATGCACCACGGAGTCTTGTAAGGAATCGCGGCGTATACAGCCGAAAGGAGCAGCGTGTAGATAGCTATGAAGCGGACGAGGTTAAGGTCACGCCCTTGGCTCAAGGGAAGTCCCCCTTTGAAGGGGGATTCAGGGGGATGTGCAGGTGCACCGCCTTCTGTCAATGCTGCATCAGAACATCCCCCTAAATCCCCCTTCAAAGGGGGACTTTTTAACGATGCGTCCTCGCACTTAGAAACGCGCTTACTCGACAACGCTACGAGGACGCCCACTACGGCCATCACAACAATTAGTTTCTCATTCCATCGGGGGCCTTGGCCTGCGTCAAGTCCCAACAGGATTCGGAAGTAGTAGTCCCAGGGATGATCGTGAATCCCGACGCCGCCCGCGCGGTGCAGATAGTTTAGGAACGTCAGGAAGATGTCGACGGCGCCGCGGGGCGTTGTGAAGAAACCGGAGACCACCGTCACGCATGCGACGAGGCCAACCACTACAGCAGCGGCGACGTGCCATGGCCGGAAGTTCTCGCGAATAGGCGCAGCCTCGCCATCGCGCCACCGCGCCCAAAGAGCGGTCAGCACGAGGGCCGCCGCCATGGCGCCATAAGCGATGACGGCGGTCTCTTTTGTCGCGAGCATCAAGCCGAGGCCTAGTCCGCACAAGAGCGCCCAACCGACTCGCTTTGAATGGCCGTAGCGCCAGCCTGCCGCAATGGCGCAGAAAGTAAAGAAGACGAAGGGCATTTCCTGGATGTAGTAGCGGCTGTAGAAGACCATGGCCGGCGAGACGGCGGTCAGAATGGCGGCGCATACGGCTTCCCACGGCCCCAATCCATCAATCACGAGCAGCAGGAGGAGGATTAGTCCGACGCCGAACACCACCGGCACAATTCGGAATTGCCATTCCGAGGTTTGGGCAAGAGTCCGTGCTCCGCTTGCCCAGATGAACGGCAGGGCCGCGTAGTAGATTGTGGGACCGTGGTATTCGAGCGGATCGTAGGTGTAGACGCCCGTCTCAAGCAGGATGCCCACCTTGACGGCGTGAACCGCTTCGTCCGTATGCATGGGCCGCTGATCAAGACGCGGCACGTGGAAGGCAAAGGCCCCGACAGCGACCGCCACGATAGCGGCGACGATGAGGACACGATGCGCCTCTTTCTGGAGAGGACGATTCATTCACGTGAATCCGGCAGTTTCAGCCGCTCCTAGGCGCTCGTCACTTCGGCGGGCGACCGTAAACCTCGACTTCAATCATATGGTTCGCGTCGTTCGTGGTATTGCCGTTGCTGTACAGACGGACATAACGGGCTTTCGCGCCCTTGCAGTCAACAAGATAGCCTTCCCTGGTCTCGATATACTCCCAGTCACTGCCAACACCGAGCTTTGCACTGTTGTCGTGATCGTTGTTGAAGACGGTGTTCACGTCCTTCACGAAGTCTGGGTCGCCGGAGATCTGGACGACAACATCGCGGTAGACGCGCGCTGAAGAGTGGTAGTGCCAGAATACGATGGCAAAAACCTCATGAGGCGCGCCGAGATCGACTTGGACCCACTGCACTTTAGGGCCAAACTCAACGTAACAACCTTCGTCGGCTTCCTGGTCCCCGTCGGTGATTATCTCCAAGTCGCCTATGACGGGCGGGTTATCGCTGGCAGTCACAGATTTGCCCCTCGCTACATTGGTCACACCCTTGGGCGCCATGAACGGCGGACGGGATTTCCCATCCGTTGGCCTCAGATGCGAGGACACAATGTCCCTGGGCGTTCCATCGAATTTGGGTTTGGGGAGTTCGATCTTGACCGGCTCCATGTCCTCCGCCAACGATCGAGGCATGATCATGAACATGGATAGCATGGCGGCCAGCGAGATGCCAAACCTGAGTGCGTTCCAATTACTCATTCTACCCTCCTCGTGGATATGCACAATCCGCAATCCAAAACAAGTGTACAGGATTGGGCGCGTGATTGCGCGCTTGCTCCTGTACACTTGTGCAAACGAATCCGATTCCGTTTGTCTGTTACTTGGCCGGGCGGCCGTAAACCTCGACTTCGATCATGTGGTTCATGTCGTTCGAGGTATTGCCGTTGCTGTACAAACGGACATAGCGGGCTTTCGCGCCCTTGCAGTCGATGAGGCGGCCGTCGCTGGTCTCGATGTACTCCTTGTCAGGGCCCACGCCCAGCTTGGCGGTGTTGTCGTGGTCGTTATTGAAGACCGTCTTGACGTCCTTCACGAAATCGGGGTCATCTGAAAGCTGGAGGATGACGTCGCGATATACACGGGCCTGAGAGTGGTAGTGCCAAATGACGACGGCGAAGATCTCCTGAGGCGCCCCGAGATCGACCTGCACCCATTGCACCTTTGGGCCGAACTCGACAAAGCTGCCGTCGGCGCCTTCCTTGTCCCCGTCGGTGAGCATCTCGAGCTCGCCGATGATGGGCTCCTTGTCACTAGCGGTAACGGGCTTGCCCTTCGCCACATTGGTCACGCCTTTGGGGGCCATGAACGGCGGACGGGCCTTTCCGGTGGGCGTCTCAAGATTCGGCGACACGATGTTCTTCGGAGTTCCCACAAACATGGGTTTGGGCAGTTCGATCTTGAGCGGCTCCATGTCTTCCGCAAGCACTTTCGGGGCGATCACGAAAGCCGCAAACACAACCGCCAATGAAATCCCAAACCACATTGCACTTCTCTTGCTCATTTTGCTCTCCTTATAGCTACGGGCGGCCCGCTCACCGCGGAACTTCGCCTACCTCAATTGTACATGGTCTTGTGACTACTGTCTGTCCTCAAAACCCTCGTAGGTCCGATTTCTTAATCGGACTGTGACGCCTGTCCGATTAGGAAATCGGACCCACGTAAGCCGATTTGTTTTGGTCTCGTAAACTTCTGCAAGTAAGCGCCCTAATTGGTCTTCTTATCCTCACTTTTTTCAGTTTCTCGCCATAGGGGATGGTGGCTTTCGGCCCAACCTGGGGTCACTTTGCCGGTCATCATCGCACCGAGCGTTCCCGGGTTGGCCAGGGTCCCGAGGTACAGATGTACGATCCCGCCCATGACGAAGATCAGCGCGGTGTAGCGGTGAATCTGATATAAGACGTCCTGTCCCGCCGCGTCGAATACGGGCACTGCGCGTCCGAGACCGGTGACGAGGGACACAAGTCCCATCACGGCAACGACCCAGAAGTATGCCTTCTGCCCGGCGTTGAACCGCTCGGCTGGGGCATGTTTATCGCCCCAGAGATAGCCGCCGAATTTCATGGCCCACTCCAAGTCACACGAGGCGAAGACTCCGTCTCTTGCCCATGTCATCACAAGAAAGATCAATCCAATAGAGAAAACGGGCGCCGCGGTCAAGTGGATGACCCAAAACCATCCGTGCAATGCGCTGCCCAGGAAAACGGGCACAAAACCGGTCACGGCAAGCGCGAGAAATCCCAGAATGGTTATCGCGTGGACGAAGCGCTCCCACAGTGAAAAGCGGCGGACGGTGCGCTCCCCTTTCGGTCCCACGGCCCGCTTCGGACCGAAGATAACCAAGTGGCCTAATGCCGCCGCTACAATAGCGGCCACACCTGCTATCACGACTAAGCGAAACATCGTGCTCCCTTCAATATCTGCTCACTTCTTGCCGCCCGTTGCTACGAAGAGTCTCAGAAAACCTTCCAAGCCATGCAAACCGGAGTGCAGCAATGCCAAAGCGAGGACGATCGCCATTGCGATTGCGGCAATAATGAACGGCGTGCGCAGGTCTGCCTGAATATCCAGCGCGGCCAATAGCGTCGGGTCAAACTGAGTCATCGCGTACATAGGCGTCGAAACCGGCGGACCAAGCGGCAGTGGGCTGGCGGCCTCGACATTGCCGAAGAAGAAGTTCGAGTTCTCGTCGTGGCAGTCGGAGCAGCCGCGGGCGCCCAAGGATTGCGATGCGGGCCG
>Ga0315279_10004048_pt1 | contig 19891 bp, 18 predicted proteins | sample YL17G06_20_MG_FD_203694 | JGI IMG/M metagenome (GOLD analysis project Ga0315279, IMG submission 203694) | Sediment microbial communities from Yellowstone Lake, YNP, Wyoming, USA - YL17G06_20 | ecosystem: Environmental > Aquatic > Freshwater > Lake > Sediment | place: USA: Wyoming | collected... | reverse complement strand
TGTAGTAGATCGTCCTTCTCTGGAAGCTGGGCAGGTTGGCGATATGGACCAGGACGAGCGTTCCTTCAAGGGCCGACGGGTCGACCATCCCTTTCAGCCGGTAGAGCGCCAGGATGGGCGGATACTCGTAACCGTGGACGCCGGCGACGAGGGCTAACACGGTTCCTTTCGTTTTACTGTGGATGATGGTAACGGGAATGCGGGTCCCGACGCCGTCTTTTTCGGGCACCTCCAGGTATCCTGAAACGACCTCTCCGGGGAGGGCTTTGATGCTTCCCATGACAAAGGAATCCTGTTCCTCCCTTCCGGAGGCAAAAGTTGAAGCCGCCAACGCGGCCAGAAAGATGACGGTAAATAGACCCGGGGTGCGGTGAACGGACATGTCTGACCTCCTGACAAAATGTTTATCGGATAAGATCAACCGCTTGTCGCGGGACCCAGATGCGCCCGGCAACGACGGTGACGAGCCCGTTGAGCTCGATCTTTTTTCCGTTGAGTATGGCCAGGTTCTTATTGACGGGAAGCCTGAGGACATCCATATCTTTGGTCACGAGGACGACGGGATTGGCTTCGTCCTGGCGGTCAAGCACGACCTTGGCCCCCCGGGCCTCGAACGCGGCGGAGGCGACATGGAGCTTATCGTTCAGGGATTCCAAGTCCAAGCCAAGGACCTTCTGGATATATCGGTTCACATCCACGTTCTGGATGACACCGCTCTCGACAAATTCCGTGGGCTTGTAGCCGGACGGGTGATAGGCGAAGAGCACGACGTCCTCTCCAGTATGGTTTTCGGTGCTGAATGAAATGGAAGCCCGCACGGCCAACGCGCGGCCGATCGCGAGCGGGAGATTCTTTTTCCCGGCCTTTCCGATGGACTCCAGTTCCGCGGCCGTGAGCCCGGTCAGGCCATAGTCTCTCTCCAGGACCTCCTTGAGGTTCGAGCTGTCCTCCTTGATCCTGTCCCGGACGGCGTGGCTCGTCGACTGCGCCTTTTTCAGGACCGAAACGAGGTCGTCCAGCGCCCCGTAGTTCTCTATGGACAATCCTCCGGTGGCGTGGTCGGCGCAGGCGATGACGGCCGTGTGCCCATCCCGCACGGCAAAATCGACGGCGACGCCCAGGGCCTGGTCGAACGCGAGGACCTCGCTGATGATGCCGATCGGATCGTTGTCATGCCCGAAGGTGTCGATCTCGCTCGACTCCACCATCAGAAAGAAACCGTCTTTGTCCCGGGAAAGGATCTCGATGGCCTTCCGCGTCATCTCGGCGAGGCCCGGTTGGGTCGCCGGATCGCGGTCGAACTCCGCTTCCAGCCCTTTGGGCTGGAAAAGACCCCAAACCCTGGGCAAGGCGCTGGATCCCATAAGACCGCCCCGGTCCGTGACGTAAGCGTACCCCTTGTCCTTTAAAACCCGTGTCAAGTCCTCGCCGTCCTTTCGGTTGGCCTTTTCGGGCCCGGGCACAAGATAGGCGCATCCTCCGCCCAAGAGGACGTCGACCCCGCTGTAGACCATCTGTTCGGCGATCGCTTCCCTTTCGTACCTGTCCAGGACGTGGCTGGAAAAAGCCGCGGGCGTCGCGTCGACGAACTCGCTCGTGAACACGAGCCCCGTGGCCTTGCCTTTGAGCCTCGCCGCTTCGAGGAGGGTCGGGAGGGGCCTGTGGGCGTCTTCCGGGCGGGTCCTGTCGACGCCGAGCATGGTCACGGCAGCGGGTCTGATGGAGAGCGTTTCGCTCTCGATCCTGTGACCGGTAGCATACGCCGAGCCAGCCGCGGCGGAATCGGTAATCAGAGAGTTCGCGCTGAAGGTCCTGACCAGCCCGCAGGCGAACCGGTCCATGACGAGCGGCCGCCCTTCCTGGTACCATCTGGCCAGGCCGATGTCCGCGATGCTCATGCCATCCGGGATAATCAGGATGACGTTCCTTATTTTGTGAGGACCGCCGCACCCCGCCGCCACAAGGACCGATGCGGCCAGCCCAAATGAAAGAATCCTTCGTGTCTTCGAGATCCGCATCTTCATGAATTGCTGATTTTCGCCAAGTGCGCAATATACCAGAGTTTGCGGGGAGACTCAAGACGGAACAAAAGATCCAAGATTGCCGATAAGACGTCATTCGGAATTCCGGGCATCACCGGAAGTCGGCGTCAGGCATGAAAAGAAAGGATTCTATCGGCAATTTTGAGGGTATCATTTGCTTCTCAAAAAGCGATTTGCTATAATCCCTCCCGAACTTTAAATGAGAGGGAGGTTTTCCTATGGGTAAATACTTAGCAGTCCTCGGCGGCCTGATCGCTATGGCCGCGGGTCTCGTCCTCGTCATCTTCGTATGGTGGCGCGAGTTCTATCAGCTCGTTTTCGGCTTCATCCCCCCCGTGCTGTTCTTCGGCGGCTTGATCGCCCTGATCGCCGGGATCTCCAGCATCAAGGACGCCCAGCGTACCAAGAAGATCGAGGAAGAAACCTCTGAAAAAAAGGAAGAAGAAAAGAAGGGTTGACGCCGGAGGGCCTGAGCTCCCGAGTTTGCCGTCTTCCTGAATAACGGGCATCCGTCCGTTCCCTGACCGCCTCAGGAAGGAGGGCTTGCCTGTTTTGAAAAATCTGTGTTAATATTTTCGCGGTGTTCCATTTCAGCATCGCCCTATTTTCCGGCCTTCTGGCCCTGCTTCCTCCCCTAACTAAAGACATCCAGCGGGCTTGGCTGCGGAACAGCGCAGCTGAACTCCACGATGTCTTCTCCAGGACTGCCGCTCTGAACATCTCGCTTCCCGAGCCCGTCCCTTTTTCAGACCAGGTTTCCCACGAGCAGGCCTACTTCCTCTTTGAGAGGATTTTTTCCACATACAAGACGTTCGAGTTCATCCCTGAGGCCGGCCTTTCGACGTCCCCGGAGGGGCGGGGACGCATCCTCAAGGCCCGCTGGTCCTTTCGGAACACAAGGAACAACACCCCATACTTGTTCGAGGTCTTCTTCTTCCTCATCCCCGATCCCGGACCGCCAGGGTCACGCCATACGCCGGGCGCCCTGCCCTGGAGGATTTCCGAGATCAAGGCGGAGAGGTTATGAGGAGGGGACTGCGGGCGGCTTTCTTTGCGGGGGCCGTTCTCGCCCTCCTTTGTCTCGGTCTCTCCCTTCTCATGCCTTCGTTTATTTCCAGGAACTATGACCGGAAGAGCCTCGAAGGGCTGAAAGCCAAGGCCCGGGAGGTCCGCCGCGAATTCGCCGTCGTCCTGGCCTCGCACGACCGGACGCTGGCGCGCCTCCGCATGGCCCCCCCCTCAGGAAAAGAAGACCCGCTCTTTGCCTTCCTCAAGGGCCTTAGCTTGAGGACCGATACGGAAGGCGCCGCCTGCTTTACTCCGGATGGCCGGCTGGTCCTCTGGCTGGGAAACGTCGTCGATCTGGATGCTTACGTTCGCCCGGGAAACATGGCTTCCTTCTCGACCCGGAAGGCCCCCTTTCTCGTCCGGGACAAGGCATCGTTCTTCCTGGTTTCCGTCGAAGCGGCGCCGGACGGCGGGTACCTGGCCCTTTTCCGACTCTTGGCGTTCATCCCCCAGTTTCAGTCGTCCTACCTCAAGGAGTCCCATTTTCTCGGCCGGAAGTTCCTGAAGAGTTGTCATATCGATTATTGGAGCTTTCATGAGGACGTTTCCGGGTTTGAGAAGATCTTCGCCAAACACGACGACGAGTTCGTCGGGCAGCCGCGGCAGATGAATGAGATCCGGACCCTTTATTTCCCTCTTCGCGGGCCGGACAAAAGGATCCTGGCCACGGTCACCCTCAGCTCCCGGTCCCTTACCGAGAAGCTGACCGTATTCCTGGAGAACATTTTTTTCGGGTTCTACATCCTCCTGATCCTCTCCCTGGTTTGTCTCCTCGTTTTCCTTGCGACCTCCCCAAGATTTTACAGGGAAAGGAACCCCCTGAAGGCTCTCCTCATCGTCGCCACCCTCGTCGGGACCAGACTCCTTTTCTTCCCCTTCAGCCGCCTCGAGCGGGTCCAATCCCTCCCCGTTTTTTCCCCTCGAGGAGCGGGGTTCTTTTCCCTGGGCGACCTCACCCGTTCTCCGGCTGACATCCTGCTGACAGCCCTCGCCGCCGCTTTATTGGCCGGGGTCCTGGCGGTCCTCGCCCAGCCGCTCTTCCGGACCGGAAAGAAGGACACACCCCGGCCGCTATCGATCGCCATGAGCGCCGCTTCGCTCGCGACCGCGTTGTTCCTCATGTCCGTTTTCCAGACGGTCGTCCGGCGGCTAATTTTCAATTCCAATATCCCCCTCCTGAGCTTCAGGCCCGAGGTTTCCTTTTTCTTCCTCCACTTGGCTCTCCTCTTCTTCCTCGCGACGTTGCTGACGGTCCTGATCGTGGTCCTAAGAGCGGCCGCCGTTCATGCGCCCGGCCCCGGCCTTTCCCTCCTCCTTGCCGTGCCGGCATTTGCCGTCTTTATCATCCTTTCGCGCGAACCGTTCAGCCCACTCTCTACGGCCGTTCGCGCTTCGGTCCTGGCCCTCGTTCTGATTATGGCTCATTCACCGGTCACGATGAAAAGAAAGCAGGTCTTATTCCTCGGCTTCTTTTTGGGAACGCTCTTTCTGGCCCAAGCCATCGATCGGGCCTCAGCCCTCAGGACCCGGTCGCTCATCCAGGACTTCCTCAGAAACGCTGTGCTGTCGCAAGAGCAGTGGGGGAGGTTCCTCGTCGATGAGTCCCTTCCCGAGATCGATAAAAGGAGCGTCTCTATCCGCTCCTTCCTCAAGGAGCCCGGCTCCCCCGATTTCGCCCACGCCCTTTGGGACAAAACCCTGGCCGCTAAGTTCAACTGGTACTCGAGCCTGGAGGTTCTCGACTCGGAGGGAAACGCCCTCTCCCGGTTCTCCCTGAACATACCCAAGCTCTACAGCCAGGAGCTTTCCCTCCCGCCGAGCCGGACTTGGACCGTATCCCGGCAGTCGATCACCTCCCTCGGACGGGAAAAGGACTTCTTTGTCGGTTACAAGGACTGGTTCGAGGGAAACATCCTCCTCGGGAGGACGCTCCTCTTCCTTTCCCTGGACCCGGACATGCTGCCCTTTCTCTACTCGGCCAATCCTTACTTTGAGCTGCTCCGGGCCGGGCCGGTCCCTTCCCTGAACGCCGTGGATTTCGGGCTGGCCATTTTCGATACGGAAGGAAGACTTCTCTTCAACCCTCAGCGGATCTCGTCCGGGATCCCGACGGACGTCCTGACAAGGCTCGGGACCCCCGGAGCCGCCCTCTGGAGCAGGTTCACGAGCAAGTCCAAGGCTTACGATTCCTATTATTTCCGGCACGGCATACGGGTCTTTTCCTTGTTTACCCCGCGCAAGACATTCCGGACCTATGCCGTCGAGGTCCTCAAGCTCTTCTTCCTCAACCTCATCCTCGCTTTGGTCCTAGCCCTCCCCGCGGCCTTGGTACCCCGGCGGAGACCTTTCAGGAACATCTTCTGGTCATTCTCCAACCGGGTCTATGCGGCCTTTTTTGCGGTCGCCCTGGTCCCCCTGCTCCTCCTCACGTTCTTCACGCGGAACCTCTTCGACCGGATCTTCGCCGACCGTTTCGTCGAGGAAGCCGCCACCCACGCGAGTTTCGCCCAGAGCATCCTGGAGGACTTTATCTACATCCAGGCGGAAAACCCGGCGGGCCTTCCCTCCCCGCCGGAAGACCTGGTCCTCTGGGTCAGCGCCACCCTGTCCAACGATGTCAACCTCTACCGGGACGCCAGGCTCCTGTCCTCGAGCCGGCGCGAGTTCTTTGATGCCGGCCTCCTGCCCGAGCTTCTTGACGGCGAGATCTATTATAGACTGCGCCGGGAGAAGGCCCCCTTCTGGACCCAGAGGAAGCGGATCGGAGGGTATTCCTTCCAGACACTGACCGTCCCCTACGATTTCCGCGGCTCCACATTCTTGGTCTCCCTCCCCTTCCCCTTTGAGAAGCAGGAGGCGGCGCGGGCCGGGGGCGAACTCGTGGAATTCCTGTTCCTGATCTCCATCTTCTTCGCCGGCCTGGTTTTCCTCTTTGCCAGGGCGATCCGGGTGATGATCGTCGTCCCCGTCCGCAAGCTCCTGGCGGGGACGCACGAGGTCAGTCTCGGCAACCTTGAGGTCAGCATCGACCACCCATCGCAGGACGAAATGAAGACCCTCGTCGACGGCTTCAACGCCATGGTTCGCAGCCTCAAGACCCACCAGCAGGAGCTGGCGGAGATGGGCAAAAAGGTCGCCTGGGCGGAGATGGCCCGAAAAGTGGCCCATGAGATCAAGAACCCCCTCACTCCGATCCAGCTGTCGGCCGAGCACATTCTCAAGGTCTACGAAGACCGGGGAGAGGACTTCGACAAGGCCCTCAAGGAATCCATCTCCTACATCATCGGCGAAGTGGAGAACCTGCGCCGGATATCCCAGGAGTTCATGGAGATCGCCAGGGACACGACCCTCCGCAAGGAGTCCTGTGACCTCAAGGAGGTCCTGGAGGGGACGCTCGCGCCCTATAAAAGGCTCCTCGCCTCAAGGATCCGTTTTCGCGAGACCTACGAGGGCGCCGATTTCAACTGTCTGGCCGACGCGGCCAAGCTCGGAGCGGCGTTCCGGAACATCGTCACCAACGCCATCGAAGCTGTCAAGGAAACGGGCGAGATCTCGGTCCTTGTCCGGCGCGGAGATCAGGGCCTGACGGTCTCGATCCGAGACTCGGGGCCGGGCATGTCCAGGGAGGTCCTGGAAAAGATCTTCGAGCCCTATTTCTCAACCAAAACCGCCGGGACGGGCCTGGGCCTTCCCATCGCCAAGAAGATCATCGAAGACCACGGCGGGTCGGTCCGGGTCGCCAGCGGGCCCGGTCGGGGTTCGACGGTCACCGTCGACCTGCCTTGAGGTCCCTGGAATTTTTCCGGGTTTTATGGAAGAATAGCTTTTTGCGGAAAGAAAACACCACATGGCTAAAGTCCTCGTAACCTATTTCAGCCGGACCGGAAACACAAAGAAGATCGCCGAAGCCATCCATGACTCCATCGACCAGGATAAGATCATTCTTCCTCTGGACAAGGTTCAGGACATGGGGCCATACGGCCTGGTCTTCATAGGCTTTCCGGTCCAGTCCCACAGCGTCCCCTACGAAGCCGAGGTGTTCCTGAAAAAGGTCCCCGCCGGGAAGAAGATCGCTCTTTTCTCCACCCATGGTTCACTCTCGGGAATGCGGCTTTCGCGGGAGGCGCTGGAATATGCGTCCATTCTGGTGGCCAAGGCCAAGCTCCTCGGAACGTTCGCCTGCCGGGGCAAGGTATCGATGCAGGCGCTCGAAGTCCTGGGCCGGTCGCCCGAACATGCCGCGTGGGCAGACATGGCGGCCTCGGCGAGCACGCACCCCGACAGGCACGACATCGCCGACGCCATGGCCTTCGCCAAATGGGTCCTAACGATGAGCGCCCACCGGCACTATTGAGCATCGGGCCTCAGCTCAGCCCGAGGTCCTTCTGATCCTGTTGAACCCCGACACTCCCACGAACTCGAGCGGTTCTTCTTTCTCGATCTCATCGAAGAGCAGGTTCAGGCCGAGCGTGTCGCTCGAGACATGGCCGGCGATGATCACGTTCAGGCTGGCCTTCTTGGCTTTGTCGAGGGCTTCCTCGCTGAAGTGCATCCCCACGAGGGTGCTCACTCCGGCTGCGGCATATCTTTCGAAGATGTCCTTGGAGCCTTCGGTCCCGCCCGTCATGTCCACGAATATCCTGCCGCACCTGTTGCTCTCCGAGCCGCTGACGATTTTCGGCGGGGCGTTCCTCCGGGAAGAGTTCCGATATTCGGGGACCTCCTTCAGGAGTTTGAGCAGGTCTCCCAGGGTGCGTGGGGACTTTTCCAGGAAGAGCTTCGTTAGAAAGTTGGTGACGCAGTTGTCGGCGGGCGTGTGGATGCACATCATCGGCAGGCCAAGCACTCGGGCCGCGTCGACTGCCCGCTCGTGGTTCACCGGGAGCATGCGGCGCTCGATCTCCCCGATCCGTTTTTCCATCAGTTGCTCGGCGATGCTGACGGGGACCCCGTAAGCAGCCAGGAGGTCGGCCTGGAGCTTCATCACATCGTGGAGCCGGGCCAGGGCGCGTCCCTCCGGGTGGTGGGCGATGATGAGATCTATTTTCTTCCCCTCGTCCCTGTTCAAGAGATAGGCCAGGAGGACCTCTCCCACTTCCATGTCGATGCCCATGATCGCCTTTTTCACGTCGGTGTCCGGAGGCCCGGTGAGGACCCGAGTATCGGCAAACGGGTTGAAAAGCCTGTCCTGGTCGAAATCGTCCTTCTCGTCCTCAGGAAGCTTGTCAAACTTCTCTTTTTCTTCCTCGAGAAGTCTCCGTATCTCCTCCCCGCCCCTCAAGTCGTTGGCAATTCCCGTCTCGACGGACTTCCTGTAAAGGGCTTCAAGTTTCATGGTCTTCTCCTTTCTTGATCAGCGAGGCCAGGACGGCGGCCCTGGAGGCCAGTTCTTCGGCCTGTCGCTTCGCTTCGGTCGACTCTTCCGGGTCTCGGCGCCCCTCGTCCTCGAGGATGGCCGCCCGGTACGTCATCAGGCGGGCCGCTTCGATAGCCGTCAGGACGTCGGCCAGCTCCTGGTCAAGCGCTCCGCAGTCATGACCGGACGCCTCCGGGCCGCTCCGGCCAAAGGCCCTTCCGAAGCAGGGGGCCAACAAGCCCCGGGCCGAGCCCAGTGAAGCGGCGGAGCTCCGGAGCTCCGGGCTCAGGCCCCCGAAAAGCCTTGCCGCGGTCGGCTCCGGACCGGCGGCGGGGAGGCATTTCAAGATCTCCTCGAGGACCATGACCGTTTCCACTCCTGAGAGCGGAACGCCCCCGTCTATCTCCGGACGCTCCTCGCGTTCCCGAAGGAACTCCCCCAGCTTCAGGACAAGAGCTTCCACGATCTCCTTGTCCGGAGCCGCCGTGGCCCGCAGGGGCGGAACTTCCAAGGCGACGAAGCCCTTGATGGCCTCCTTGAGGGCTTTCTGCACCGGTGTCAACAGGTAATCCATGGCCGCCATCATGTTAATTCGCTCTCCCCCCTGAATCAAGTGAATTCTCGGGCCGCGTTTTGCTAGTCGCCCGGGAATTGACAAGGCCCCCGAAATCGATTAATGATAATCTCATGATCTGGGCGCTTTTCCGTTTCGTTTTCATCGTCTTTGTCCTCTACCTCATCTATGCGGTTGTCAGGTTCTTTCAGTCCATAGGCAAGTCCATGCCATCGCGGAATGAAAAGGGGCCGGTCCAGGGGACCATGGTCAAGGACGAATTCTGTAACATGTATCTCCCCCGGGATGAAGCCGTCCGGGAGGTCCGCGACGGAAAGGAATACTTCTTTTGTTCCGACGAATGCCGGAAAAAATTCTTCGGGGCTAATAAGCCGTGAACTCGATCCGGAAATCCTCAAACTCCCCGCGATAGTCCTCCCAAAGGAAGTCCAAGTCGTCCACCTTGGCCATGCGGGGCCCTTGGCGCAGAAACCCGAGAAAACTCTCTAGATCGGCTTTCTCGCCTTCCGCTATGATCTCGACGCGGCCGTCGCGCAGATTCCTCACCCAGCCCGTCACCGTGATCTCGGCCGCCCTGCGCTCGGCGAAATAGCGATAAGCCACCCCTTGGACGCGGCCCGAAACGAAGGCATGAACGCGGGAGAGCATTTCGATAGGTTTTCATTTTAACATACCGGGTCCACTTTTAGCCATTGACTTTAAGAACGGCGTGCCCTTACAATCGTGAGGTCCGAGCCGGACGCGAACATGAAAAAGATCCTCCTTTCCGTCGCGGGTTATGACCCTTCCGGAGGGGCCGGCGCCCTCCTGGACGTCCGGGTCTTCGAGAGCTTGGATTTCCAGGGCATGGCAGTCCTGACAGCCCTGACCGTCCAGAACACCCGGGAGGTCCAAAGCGTCCTTCCCTTTGCGCCCCGCGTGCTCATGGCCCAGTATACGACCCTCTCCAGCGATGTTTCTTTCGCCGGGATCAAGGCGGGTATGCTCGGCTCCAAAAAGAATGTGCCGGGGCTCGCCCGGATTCTCGCGAAGCACCCGGACTTACCCCGGGTCGTTGACCCGGTCTTACGTGCGAGCTCGGGGGCCCCGCTCATGGAGGAGAACACCATTCTTTCTTTTCTCAAGGCCATCCGTGGCCATGCCTCCCTGCTCACGCCCAACATGAAAGAGGCTTCCCTCATGGCCGGGATTCCGGTCGCCTCCCCTCAAGACATGCGCGAAGCCGCCCGGATCCTATTTGAACGGACGAAAATCCCATGTCTGATCAAGGGCGGACATCTGGAGAAAAGCGCCATCAATATCCTCTACGATGGCCGCCGGACGGTCGTCTACGGGCACGAAAAACTCAAGAAGGACGTCCACGGCACAGGCTGCTTTTTTTCGGCGGCCGTCCTCGCGTATCTTGCCCGCGGCCTCTCGCTTGAAAACGCCTGTGGCCGGGCAGCCGATCTCACTCATGAAGCCATAAAAAAGGCTATCAAACCCGGCAAAGGACGAAGCCTATTTGCTTTTTAAAGCTTTCTTACATTTGGTGTGGGCTGGGGGACTTGGACGGGATGGGCTGAGCGGACCTTGAAGGTTTAGCTTTCGCGGGCCGTCCTTCGAGGACCGTAATAGGAGGGCATGGGGAAGGGTTTTGCTCCCGGCTCCGATCAAGAAACGCCTGAGACTCGCGTCCTTCTCGGCTCCTCAGGCCCAAGACTCCAGGCAGATTTAATGAGCTGAAGGAAACCCATCCTCGGAGCCTTGGGTCCTCGGAGGCTTGCGGCTACCCTCGTCGGACGCTCGTCTCAGGCTGATCTCCGCATGGTCGCTGCAGCCCTCCCCCATGCCCTCTTTCAATTTCATGACCATCGAAGGCCATCAGAAACGCGAGTTCTGAAGGCGCCGAGAAGGGCGGTTCTGGAACGACGTTAAAAACCTGAAGGGGAGCGAGGGCCGTCCCGTCCAAGTTATTGACCCAGCCCACACCAAATGAAAGAGAATCCTTTTAAATTATTTAATGATCGCCCGGAAACGTTCCGGGTCTATGTTGCCTCCGCTGACGACGCAGACGACGTTCCGCCCCGCGAAACGCCCCGGGTCCGTGAGCATGCCGGTCAAGGCAACCGCCCCGGCGCCCTCGACGATCCTGCCGTGCGCTTCATGGATCGCGGCCATGGCTTCGATGATCGCCCCCTCTTCGACCAGGACCCATTCGTCCACATACTTTTGACAAAGAGGAAATGTGATCGAGCCGGCTTCGATGCCGCCCGCGAGTGCGTCGGCGAACGTGGGCTTCTCAGCGAACGCGACAAGCTTCCCAGCCTCAATGGAGGCCTTCATGAAGGCCGAGGTTTCGGGCTCGACGCCCACGATCCGGATCGCCGGATTCACGGACTTGGCGTAGGCGCCGATCCCGGCAATGAGCCCTCCCCCTCCCACGGGAACGATCACGTCCTGGACTTCCGGCAGGTCCTCGAGGACCTCAACGCCGACCGTCCCCTGCCCGGCCACGACATCGAAGTCGTTATATGGCGAAATATAGATCCGCCCGGATTCCTCCGCGAAGCCGCGGGCGTGGACCTCCGTCTTTTCGCAGTCATCCCCAAAGAACCGAAGGTTGACACCCATGGCCTCGATCTTCCTGCGCTTGACCTCCGCAACGGTCTCCGGTAGGAAGAGGACCAGGTCCACCCCTTCAAGCTTGGAAGCATGGCTGATCGCCAGTCCGTGGTTCCCCGTGGACGCCGAAACGACGCCGGCTTTTCGCTCCTCCAGAGTCAGCGAGTGCAGCTTGTTCAGGGCGCCGCGGAGCTTAAACGAACCGGTGATCTGCTCGTTCTCCCATTTAAAATGGAGCTTCGCGCCCGTCCGGCGACCCAGATCTTCCGAGCCTTCGATAGGAGTCCGGCGAATGCCCGGACGGATCCGTTCATAGGCTTGCGTCACACGGGCTGCCAGGTCGAACGTCATGATCCTCCTCCTCTTTGCGTTCCGGTTGTTTCCTCGGTACCGGTATTCTATTGGATACAAGGGCAAAAATAAATTAAAATAAGAGAACGATGGCCCGTTATCACGTTGGCACGGCCGGCTGGAGTTACGAGGACTGGGAAGGCGTCGTCTATCCCCCCGGAAAACCGCACGGTTTTCATCCGCTCCTTTTCCTCGCGAAGTACATAAACATCGTCGAGGTCAACAGCACGTTCTACCGTCCGGCCCCTGCCGCCATGGCCGTCTCCTGGATCAAGAAGGTCGAGGGGTTCCCGGATTTCCTGTTCGCCGTCAAGCTCCACCAGATCTTCACCCACAAGCGGAAGGATTACACGCAGAAGGACGTCGACGATTTCAGGAGCGGGATCGACCCTCTCCAATTGAAACAGCGGCTGGCGGCCATCCTGCTTCAATTCCCCTGGTCCTATCTCAACACGCCTGAGAACATGGACTACCTGGCCAGGCTCTTCGTACTGTTCGCGGATTATCCCCTGGCCCTCGAGGTCCGCCATTCTTCCTGGGAGACTCCCGAGTCCTTCAGGCTCCTCGCGGAGAACAAGGTCGCCTTCTGCAACATCGACCAGCCCCTCTTCAAAAACTCCATCAAACCCTCCGCCGTAAGCACCAACCCCGACTTCGCCTACGTCCGGCTCCACGGCAGGAACTATAAGGACTGGTTCCGCGAGGGCGCCGGCCGCGACGATCGGTACAATTATCTTTACGCTAAGGATGAGCTCCAGGAATGGATCGACCGGATCAAGCAGCTCGGGCAAAAGAGCGGCAAGGTCTTCGTTATTACGAACAATCATTACCGCGGCCAGGCCATGGCCAACGCCCTTCAGATCAAGAACATGATCACCGGTGAGAAGCTCGACATCCCCAAGCTCCTCGTCGAGCAATACCCGGTTCTCGAGGAGATCCTCAAAAAAATCAAACAGGGTCAGATGGACCTTTTCAAGGACAAGTGACATGCACTGGTGGGAAAACGATTTTTTAAGCGTCAGGAACAACAGGGTCCGCTTGGCCGGAGCGGAGGCTTCGGCGCTCGCGGAAAAACATGGAACTCCAATCTATGTCTATGGCAAGGACGCCATCATCGCCAAGTTCAGAGCGCTCCAGGGCCTCTTGGGCGAACAGACGTCCCTGGAGTCCAGGATCTGCTATGCCATGAAGGCCAACCCTCACGCCGGTATCCTGAAGACTCTGAAGGGCGAAGGGGCCTGGATCGACGCCGTCTCTCCGAACGAGGTCAGGACCGCGATGAAAGTTGGTTTCCCGGCTTCGAGGGTCCTCTATACGGGAACAAGCGTCAGCACGGCCGATCTGGAAGCGGTCTTTGGGATCGACGGACTGACGGTCAATATCGACGCGGTCGAACAACTCGAGCTCATGCGCGAGGTCAGGGACCGATCGTTCCGGGGGAAGAGGGTCCGCGTTTCCGTACGCTGGAACCCGGGCACGGGGCGCGGTTTCAGTCCCAAAGCCGTCACCGCCGGCGAACGAGCCTCCGATGGGACGCCCATCAAGTTCGGCGTTGAAGAGAAGAAAGTGACGGACGTGTTCATGAGGGCCCGGGAAGCGGGGTTCCTGCCGATTGGTCTCCACCAGCACCTCGGTTCGGGCTGGGTCCGCGAGGATTTCACGTTTGTCCGCCGGGCCGTGGACGGGATGGTCCGCAAGGCGGCGGAGCTCGAAGGCCTGGGGTTCGACCTGGAGTTTCTTGACTTCGGCGGAGGCTTCGGGCCGAAATACTTCCGAAACCAGAGCCTCTTCCCCGTCCCCGATTACATCAGATACGTTTGCGAAAGCGTCCGGAAGGCGGATTTGAAGATCAAAGCCGTGGCCATCGAGCCCGGGAAATATCTCGTCGGCGACTCCGGGGTCCTGCTCCTCCGCGTCGGGTACGTCAAGGAGAGCTACGGCAACATTTTCGCCTGCGTCAACGGCGGGACCTTCAACACGGTGCCGCGGCCGGCCATCTACATGCAGGCCCGCCACGAGATCGTCAACTGCCTGGAGGTCGATGCTTCCAGGAAGCCGAAGGTCACCGTGGCGGGACATCTCTGCGAGACGGGCGATGTTTTCGGCAAAGAGCGGCCCATGCCCCTGCCTCGGAGGGACGGGCTCCTGGCAGTGCTTTGCGCGGGCGGCTACTGCCGGAGCATGGCCTCAAACTACAACCTGCGGGAGATCCCGAAAGAAATATTGATCTAACCTGCTGGCGCCGTAAACCTTAGCCTGTGTTCTGAGAATTGCGGGCGGCTCAAAAGCAGATGCGAATGCCGGACGATGACTAAAGATACGAAGCGAAAGGCGGTTTGCCCATGGAATATCCCATCATGATCCCGGCGCTCATACTTCTTTGCCAGATGAGCCTGCAAGCCCAGAAAAATGTCGATAAATGGCTCACTGAAGAAGCCGCCTGGAGGGCAGGAAGGGACCGGGAGATGCGTTCGGAGGAAAGCTGGTTGACGATCTCCGGACTCTTCTGGCTCGACGAGGGTGAGAATACGTTCGGATCATCGTCCTCGAACCGGATCGAACTCCCGCCCGGCTCGGCTCCCTTACTCTGTGGGAAATTCATCAGAAAAGACGCGAGAATCACCGTGGAAGCCGTCCCCGGCGTTGCGCTTTTTTGCGGCGGGAAACAGGTCGTCCGGATGGAGCTCAGGGCCGGCGACTCGACCAGTCCGGACATTCTGGCCCTCGGCAGTCTCAGGATGTGGGTCATCCGGAGGGGTGACCGGTACGCCGTCCGCCTTCGCGATCTCAACGCACCGGCTTTCAAGAATTACCTCGGTCTTGAATATTTCCCGCCATCGGAAACCTTTAGGGTCGAGGCCGTCTTCGTACCCTACCCCGCCCCGAGAAACGTCCCCGTCGAGGCAAAGATCGTCAAACGGTCGGAATTAGTCTCTCCGGGAACCGTCAAGTTCTCTTGGGATGGAACAGAATATGAGTTCGTCGCGTTCGACGATGAAGAACGCGGGACCTATTTCCTCGTTTTCGGGGACGAGACCAACGGCGCCGAGACTTACGACGGCGGCCGCTTCCTGGATTTCAAGGTCGAGCCCTCCAACAAGGTAGTTCTGAACTTCAACCGTGCCTATAACCCTCCCTGCGCCTTCACGGCCTTTGCCACGTGTCCCCTTCCCCCCCCGCAGAACCGCTTTGTCTTCCAGCTTGAAGCCGGCGAAAAGAAATATAACGGGCATGATTAGTCAAAACCGAGTTCACGCATATTTGGCCAGCAAAGGAGGCACACCATGAAGGTCATCGACCTAACCAACGAACACAAAGAACTTTATATTGTCTGCCTCGAGGACTGGTCCATGGAATTGCCTGAAGCTGGAGACCACAAGCAAATCTGGTATGATACGATGAAAGAGAAAGGCTTGAGGGTCAAGCTGGCCCTGGACGATTCCGGAAACGTCGGAGGGATGATCCAGTACGCGCCCATTGAACGCTCCTGCATCGAAGGAAACGGACTCTATTTTATCTACTGCATCTGGGTCCACGGTCACAAACAGGGGCGCGGCAACTTTCAGAAAAAAGGAATGGGCAAAGCCCTCCTCCTGGCCGCCGAGGAGGACGCCAAGTCCCTTGGAGCTAAGGGAATGGCTGCCTGGGGAATGGCCATCCCGGTCTTCATGCGGGCGTCCTGGTTCAGGAAACACGGCTATAGGAAGGCGGACAAGATCGGCATGCAGGTTCTTCTTTGGAAGCCTTTCGATGATGATGCCGTCGCTCCTGAATGGATACGAGAAAAGAAGAGGCCGGAAACGGCTCCCGAAAAAGTGACCGTCACCGCCTTCATCAACGGCTGGTGCCCGGCCATGAATATGGCGATCGAGCGGGCGAAGCGGGCGGCCTCTGAATTCGGCGGCAAGGTCGATTTTCAGGCTGTCAATACCCTCGACCGGAACACTTTCCTCGAATGGGGGATCTCGGACGCCCTGTTCATCAACGGAAAGCCGGTGCGGACCGGCCCGCCGCCCTCGTACAATAAGATCAAAAAAAAGATCGCACGGCAGGTCAAGAAGCTTTAGGACGGACTCTTTCGCTCGGCTAACATCGCTAAAAAATCCGTCAGGCGCATAATCCGGATATCCCCGTATCTTCGTAAGGCAAGCAGGTGCTTGTCTCCTGTAACGATGATGGAGGCTTTCCCCTCAACCGCGCATTCGAGGATCCGGTTGTCGGCTTCGTCCGAGAGGGAATGAATTGACTGGTCCGTCCGAAGGACTTCCGCCGACGCGGAAGAGGTGAGCTTGATAGCGCGAATGACCATCTCTTCCTCCCAGTCGAATTTTTCCGCCAGCTTTCCGGCCGTCTCGGTAAGGATTGCCGTCGACGTCAGCAGTTCAAAATCGGCCTCGATCGCGGCGAGGAACGCCGCCTCTGCCCTCCCTCCGGGCAAAATGAAAGCAGAGATAAAGATATTGGTGTCGAAAACGACTTTCAAGATCAACGGCCTTCAAGGACGATTTTCTCGATGGCCTCTTCTGTCAAGATTCCTTTTTTTACAGCCTTAACCGCCCCGTATCGCTGGAGTGCAAACAATTCTCTCTCTATGTTTTTCTGCCTATAGAGCTGGAACATCTCCCTGAAGAGATGGCTCCTACTCTTGGCCTCCTTTTTCGCCAGCCGTTCGTACTCGGATGCGATCTCAGGAGGGACCGAAACCGTCAGGACCTTGCGTGTCGCTTTCATACCTGGATCACCTCTATAATACAATGTATTACAATTAATTATCCGTGTCAATAGTCGCCCCTGTAACCCTATTCGATTCCGATAAGAAAATGAAGTTGCATTAAAACGACCTCAAGAACGCGCAGTTCATGATCTTCACAGGGCCGCCGCTGTTTCGAACCTCTCCCCTCAGACAGCAGATCGGCGGTGTGCCGGAACTCAGGCATTTCGTCTCCCCCACACCCTCGAGGAGCCCCGTCTCGTCCTCGAACAGGTAGAAATACCGGCTCCCCCCTTTGAGCGGGATCTGCCGGGCGTCCACGACACGCACCACCAGCTCGACCAGGCTGCCCACACGGCTCTTGAGGTCCCGGATCCGGAGCGGCGGCCTCTTCCCTTCGTAGAGGTCGAGCGGGTCGCCCTCGGGACTGAATCCGAGCGCGTCGATAAGCATCCGGGCCTTCTCCCCGTCGCCGATGTCAGCTACCTGCTCCATGTCCTCAAGCCCCTGGAAATAGCGGAGGACCTGCCGCGTCCGTCGCGGCTCGAGCGAGTCGAAGACCCCGGCCCGGATGAGCGCCAGGAGTTCGCTCTTGGAAAGGCTCACGCGTTCCAGAAAGTCCTCGATCGACCCGAACTTCCCTCCCTCCGTTCTCTCTTCGAGGACCTTCCCGACGGTCTTCGCCGCCAGCCCCTTGATGGACGTGAACCCGACGCGGATCGCTCCGTCCTCCACCTCGAATCCTTGCCAGCTTCTGTTCACGTCCGGCCCGAGGATCCGGATCCCCTGCCGTTTGGCCTCTTCGATGTATTCCTCGAGACCGTAATAGCCGCCGCCCGCGTTGAGCACGGCCGCGAGGTACGGCACCGTGTGATGCGCCTTGAGATAGACGGCCTGGTAGGCCATGTTGGCGTAGGAGGCGCTGTGGGCCTTGTTGAAGGCGTAGGACGAGAACTTCTCCATGGTCTGCCAGAGTTTTTCGACCTCCCCGGCCGTGTAGCCGCGCTCCTTCGCCTCCCGGACAAACCGCTCCCGGAGAACCGGGTCGCCCTCCTTCTTCCTGAGGCTCCGTCGAAGGAGATCGCCTTCCTCGGGAGGCATTCCGGCCACCCGTTCGGCGATCTGCATGACCTGCTCCTCGTAGAGCAGGATGCCTCCCGTCTCGGGAAGGACCTTCTCGAGGAAAGGGTCTCGCGACGCAGCCCTCCCCTCACGGCTGCGAAGCAGGGCCTCCTTCATCCCGCTTTCGGTCGGTCCGGGCCGGATGATGGCCAGGGCCTGAGTCAGCTCGAAAACGGTCCGCGGCTTCATCCGGCGCAGGAGGTTCATCATGGCCGGGCTCTCCACCTGGAAGCAGCCGATCGTCCGCGCTTCGCCGAGTATCCTGTAGACCGCGGCGTCCCCCGGGGGGATTCCCCGGATCCCGAGCTTCTCTTTTGTCTCCGAGATCGCGGCCAGACCCCTTACCGAGAGGAGGTCGAGCTTGATGAGCCGGAGGTCCTCGACAACGTCCTTGTCGAAGTGGCACATCAGGAGCCCCTTGGCCGATTCCTCGAGCGGCAGGTAGCGTTCGACCGGCGCGGGTGTCAGGATGATCCCGCCCACGTGGAGCGAGATCTCGGCGTAGACGCGGTCCAGCTCGGCGGCCAGCTTCCAGACATCGAGGTAGCCCGAGGCGGGCGCGTCCCGCCTCAGGAAATCGGGCTCCGCGAAGAACGGGACGCGCTTGGTCATGGAGCGAGCTTCGTCCGGCGGGACGCCGAAGGCTCGGGCGGTCTCGTAGAGGGCGGAGCGAGCGCCGAAATTCTTCAGGCTGCAAACGAAGGCCGCCCCTGTCCCGCCGCGGCCGTACCTCTCGAGGACATAGGCCAGGACCTCGTCCCGGCGCCGCGAGTCGAAGTCGATATCGATATCGGGCGGGTCGGGCCGGCCCTTGTTCAGGAAGCGCTCGAAGTAGAGGTCGAACTCGATGGGGCTGACGTGGGAGACGCCGAGGAGGTAGGCCAGGTAGGACGAGGCGCCGGAGCCGCGCAGGTTGTGGAGGATGCCGCGGCGCCGGGCGAACTCGACGACGTCGTGGACGATGAGGAAGTACGGCCCGAAGCCGGAGCTTTCGACGACGCCGAGTTCGCGACGGGCCCGCTGGCGTTCCTTCCAGGAGAGGTTCTTGGCCGCGGTCAGCCGGGCCATGACCGTCTCACGCAGGGTCTTGGGAAAAATGTCCGCGGGAAGGTGGGGCACGATGTCCTCGAAGGTGAAAACGCATTTTTCGGCCGCCTCGAACGTGCGCTTGAGGGCCTCCTTCGCTTCCGCACCGAACCGCCGGACAGCCAAAGCCTCCTGGTCCGGGCCGAAGAGCCCGATCTTGGAAGCGAGCTTTTCGCGTTCCGGCGGGAAAGGGACCTTCTTCTCGATGGCGTGAAGGAGGATGAGCCGCTCCGGGCTCGTCGTGAACTTGAGCGGGTTGGCCCAGACGAGGGGCAGGCCGGACGAGCGGGCCTGGGCGGACGCGGTCCGAAAATTCGAGAAGTCGGCGCCTATGTAGAGGTCGCCGGACGCACACAGGACCTCGGGCAGGCCGATCTCGTCAACCCCGTCCGCCGCGACCGCGTCTCCTCCCCCGCCGCCTTTTCTCCCGTTCACGCTCCCGGCGCCGGACCCGGCACTTCGCTTCTCTCCGTTTCTGCCGTCTGGAATGCCCCTCCCGACGTCGCCGACCGCGCCGGTCGCCCCTGCCCCGTTTCCTCCGGGAAGGTATAGGGTGACCAGCCCGTCGACGCGGCGGAACTCTTTCCGGTTGAAGGCCTCCATAAGATTCCAGTATCCTTCCCGGCTCTTCACCAGGAACACGAACCTCCTTCCCCCGATCTCGAGTTCACAGCCGAAGACAGGCTTGATCCCCGCCCCGGTCGCGGCCCTCTTCCATTTCCCCCAGCCGTAGAAATTTCCGATGTCCGTGAGAGCGGCCGCCGGGAGCCCTCTCTCCGCAGCCCAGGACGCGGCCTCCGCGACGGTCAGGCCGCCCTTGCCCTTGCTGAAAACGGAATGCACGCGCAGGGGAACAAACATGATCACATCCTCTTCCCGCCTTCGAGTGTCGATGCGTCTATCATGGTCATCACGACAAAAGTGGAATCCCTCGCTTACTTCGTCAGGGAGGCGGTCTTGAGGACGAAGCCACGCCG
>Ga0315279_10004047_pt1 | contig 19900 bp, 17 predicted proteins | sample YL17G06_20_MG_FD_203694 | JGI IMG/M metagenome (GOLD analysis project Ga0315279, IMG submission 203694) | Sediment microbial communities from Yellowstone Lake, YNP, Wyoming, USA - YL17G06_20 | ecosystem: Environmental > Aquatic > Freshwater > Lake > Sediment | place: USA: Wyoming | collected... | reverse complement strand
CCTGAAAAAAATGGACCTAAAACCGAAGATAAATTTTCCTGTTTCATCGATAAATATTCTAATTGTAGGTATACTTTATTCCCTGCCTCAAAGAAATAACTATAGTCACTTCCTATCTGGTAAAGAAAATCACCATTATCATCAGCTTTAAAATAATAACCCAGGGCTCCATACACTCCTAATGGTCCTAAATCCCCTTTCCCGGTAAAACCTATTCTTCTACTGGTCGGAATAAATATTCCAGCTACTTCTTGCTCTGGTTCCTGAACATAATTTAAAGTAAGATCATATCCTTCAATCAATGTTCTGCCTCTTAGTCCCCATTTTATATCCTGCCTATTTTCTGAGAAAGCAGCTACTACTGAGATACTGGTATTCCAATTTAAGGGCATATATCCTTCTATAGCGTCCTGATATTTTGTTCCCGTCTCTTCATCCATTACCATAGCACCCAGACTAAAATCAACCGGGTTAAGCATTGAGCCGAAAGACCAGGATATGGGCTGACGACCTACGGTCAGGTGGAATTTTTCAAATTTATGTTTAAGATAAAGTTTTTTAAGCAGGTAATCAAATCCACCGCTAAGAGGATCGTTATAAAGGTATATTTCAAATTTTGCCTGAGTATCATCAAAAGAGGGCAAGAATAGCTCTAAATCCAAGCCTTCCTGTAAATAAGTAGAAAGCTGCCGCCCTTCGTTATAAATAATATTAACCAGGGAAGCAGAAAGCTCACCACCAATATTTATCTTGGAGGAAATTGGAATTGACCCTAAAAGAAAAAAGATTACCAATAAAACGGTGATGTTAAAAAATTTTTTCGTAATCAATTTGGTTTCCTTCTCTAAATAATTATTTTTTAATTTATCTTAAATTTTGCAAAGTAAATGTTCCTTCGGGAATTTCCGGATTGAAATCTATCTGGGTAATTTTAAATTCAGTGTAAGTATTTTTTCTTAATTTATCTTCCATAACTGAATCAATGGGGATCCAACGTTCTTCTATTTCATTTATTTCGTTTACTTTAGTCTCTTTCAATAAGCGACCACTTTGGGCATACAATTCTTCTTTCAATCCGATAAATCTCTCCCTATCTACCCAACTTACCCGACGATAATAAGATACTTTAACCCCTTCTTTAGCTATCCCTTCTAATACATAACATTGACGTCCATTTAACTCTTCTTCTTTAAGAATTTTAAAGTCATATAGATCAGTTAATTTATCTGATTCCATGATATCCTGATAGGAAAAATCACTCCCCATCATCCCCTGATTTAACATATGCCCGGATATTTTAACAATATCTTCAGCATCAGGAAAAAACATCCATAAATCATCTTCTCTCTTAAGAAATTTTGTTCCTCTATCTTGCGGATTGGTAAACTCCACTAAAGAATTTTTTTTATCACTTAAAGCAACCATAGTTTTGGTTATTTTTCTACTACCGTTAACAATAATCATCTCTGCTTCTAATCGAACTGAATCAAAATATTCATTATTATCTCTCTGGTTAATTATCTCCTCAGCAGTCATTTCTGCAGCAGTAATGACCATTAATATAGAAAACAAAATCGAGATTATTATTCCTATCAGTAAAAGCTTTTTAACTTTTCGCATTCTTAACTCTCCTTTCTATTTTTCACCCCCACCTTAATCCTCCCCCCTCAAGGGGGAGGAAAGAAGGTCTGCCCCTACTACTAACGACTATTCACTATTCACTAACGACCATTTTCCTGCACGCTATACGCTAAATTTGCCGTAAGGCTTCGGTTGGTTCAAGTTTGGCGGCTTTTCTCGCCGGAATAATACAAGCAATAGTGACCACAACGACCCCTAATACAAAGCAAAAAATAAGATTCTCCAAACTAAAGACAGTATAAAAAATTGGCTCTAATAAAAAATCTCCACCGGACATTCCCTCCATAGCCGCACTATAGTCGAGACCTACAATGGAAAAGACTTTGGTTAATATGCCACCCAATACAGTACCGATGGCACTACCGATTACGCCAATAATTGCTCCTTCCATGGTAAAGAGATACAATATTTCTCTGCTGCTTAAACCCAGGGCACTCATCATCCCAATTTCACGGGTACGTTCATTGACAATCATAATCAGTGTATTCACCAATACAAAACAGGCTAATATGATGATAAAAATATAGACAAAGTTATATATTTTAGTAACAATTTCAAATAGCCCAATGAGTTCATAATCCTTATTCCAAACCTGCAAGATATATTTTCCGGTTTTATCTTCTTGGGAAAATAATGCATTGAGACCTGGTAAAATCGAAGATGCTTTATGATAATCCGAAGTTATCAAAAGTAATTCTGTCACCTCACCGGACATCTCCAAAATCCTCTGGGCTTGGTCCAAAGGAAGATAAAAAATAGTATCATCCAGCATCTGTATGGCACTTTGAACCTTCCCGACAATCTGAAAAGTAGAACCTTTGAAGGAGCCAAAAGGAGTCGTATATAGAATAGTGACTTTATCCCCTACTTTACGGTCTATTTTTTCCAGTAGCCCGGCTCCCATAACGATTTCTCTACTACCCAGCTCAACCATTCTTCCCTCGATTATTTTTTCATCTATCTTGGTAAAGGCTATTTCTTCAGCAGGGTCAACTCCCCAGCCCATCATTCCTACTAATTCATCATCCATACTGACCACAGCTCCGAATTTCAGTCGTGGAACAACCTGTTCTACTCCTTCTACCTGTTTTAACTTTTCAATCATTATTGAGGTTCCTTCACCATTAAATCCATCTAAAACATAATTTAACGAAAAAAGACGCTCTTTTAACTTATATTCTTTATCTATCACTCGAATATGACCGGCTTTATAATTGATATGATTTTCAAAAGTAGATTCTATCATTCCGCTGATTAACCCTCGGGCAAAGACCACGGCAATAATAGCAACTGCAATAGCAATAGCAGAAATCGATGTTCTAATCCTGGATCTCGATAGATTTTTTTTCGCTAAATTCCATAAAAATTTCATTTTTTACCTCCCTATCGATGGTAGATTGCTTTTACCGGATCTTTATGTGCTGCCCAATATGCCGGTACTATACTGGATAACAGTGCAACCACAACGCCTAAAATAAATAAGAAACTGAAGGCAGGATAATTCCAGGTTCCATAAATTTTATCGAGAATGGGAATACCAAACTCAGACATATCTACGCCTATGGGGCTGAAATTAACACCGTATTTCGCCATCAAACCTACTCCTGCAAATCCAATCAAACATCCGGCTAATCCACCCAGGATGCCTATGCCGGTTGCCTCTACCATAAAGACAAAAACAATCTCCCACTCTCTCATTCCCAAAGCTTTCATCATACCGATTTCTGCCGTTCTTTCCAGGGCGGACAGGATAACATTATTAATAATTCCTATCATACCAATAAGAAGAACGACTGACAGGATAGTTGCAGCTCCACCCTTTTTGGCAGTACTTAAAGCTATAATTGATTCAGCGGATTTTCTCCAGGAATACGCTTTCAAATCCAGGTCTTTATTATTAAAACTGTCCATCAATACTTTAGCGATTTTATCCTCATCTCCGGAAGCTGTTTTCAAGGCAAGCAGACTAACTCCATCACCTACGTTTAATGCTTGTTGAGCAATATCTAAAGGGACGAAAACAACCCCGTTATTAATTATCGGATTGGGCGTATTTAACAGACCTGCAATTTCCACATCGATGGTATTAAAGGTATCTTCTTTCGTCCTGACCAGAAGTGTAATATAATCATTAACTTTTAAATCCATCAGTTCGGCTAATTTTACCCCTATGACTGCTTTTGATTCGCCCGGGGTAAACATCGAACCTTCAATGATATAATTTTGAGTATCAAAAACTTCATTATATTGCTCGGGAGAGATACCTAAACCCAGGACGACTGTTTCATCAATCCCGTTATTAAGGTTGGCCTTAAATCTTAGTTCAGGAGATACTCCCAATACTCCATCCATGTTTTTTATGCTGTCTACTGTATCCTGGTTTAAATAAATTAAATTTTCTAAAGGCAGCTTTTCTCTGTCCTCCCAGTATTCAGGATAAGCCACCTGAATATTCCCGGTATCGTAATTCTTTATATTGCTAAAAGACAGTTCTTCCATGCCGCCCATGACAGAATCCATAAATAAATAACCGAAAAATGCAAAGGCAATCACCAGAATAGTAATTACATTTCTCCTTTTTTGACGGGTTAAATTTTTCAAGCCAAGTTTAAAACTAAACACCTTTTACCCCCTCCTTTCATCGGCAGAAATCATACCATCCTTAAGATTAATATATCTATGAGCATATTCCATTACCATCGGGTCGTGGGTAGAAAAGATAAAAGTAGTGCCTAATTCTTTATTCATCTTCACCATTATTTTTACTACATCAGCAGCATTTTTGGAATCCAAATTGGCAGTTGGTTCATCTGCTAAAACAAGCTTGGGTTCTTTAACTAAAGCCCGGGCAATGGCCACTCTTTGGCTTTCTCCGCCGGAAAGTTCATTGGGTCTTCGATTCTCCAATCCCTTAAGTCCAACTTCTTCTAATATTTTTAATACTCTTTCTTTTACTTTCAATTCTGAAGTATGGTCAATTAGTCGGATAGCAAATTCTACATTTTCATAGGCAGTCAATACCGGAATCAAATTGTAACTTTGGAAGACAAATCCGATATTGAACCTTCTGGTCATGGCAAGGGCTTTCCTGGAAAGATCACTTACCTTATTTCCGTTTAGACGAATTTCCCCCTCTGTAGGTGTGTCCAAACAACCTATCATGTTGAGAAGAGTGGTTTTTCCTGAACCGGATGGGCCAAAAATAGTTGAAAATTCACCTTGTTCTACTATTAAATCTACTCCTCGCAAAGCAGGTACTTCTATTTTTCCCTGTTGGTAAATTTTTTTGACTCCTTTTAGTTCGAGTAAAGACATTTAATTTTCCTCCTTGACTAAATTCGAATGAATTAATGATTACTTTTATATTTTAATTACTTATCCAGTGAATAAATTTAAGTCAATTCTCTTTGATTATTTTATACTTTATTTCAATTTTTTTCACCTATCGATGATAAATTGCTTTTACCGGGTCTTTATGGGCTGCCCAGTAGGCGGGAGCTATACTGGAAAATAATGCAATCACTATTCCAAAAAAGAAGATGAAAACAAAAGAAGATAAATTCCAAACCCCATAAATTTTATCTAAAATCGGGATCCCATATAGAGACATATCTCCACCTATATAACTTAAGTCATATCCATATTTAACCATCCATCCTACTCCTGCAGCCCCCAATAAGCAACCGGCCAATCCGCCGATGATTCCTACGCCGGATGCCTCTATCATAAAGACAAGAACAATCTCCCATTCTCTCATCCCCAAAGCTTTCATCATACCAATCTCTCTGGTCCTCTCCAGGGCAGAGAGGATAACATTATTAATAATTCCTATCATACCGATCATTAAAATTACGGTTAAAACAACGGTGGTTTCAGCATCTTGAGCTGCACTCATGGCTATCACCGTCTTGGCAGATTCTCGCCAGGAGTAAGCTTTAATATTTATGTTTTTTTTCTGAAATATTTGATTAATATTATCTATAATAGGGTTAATTTCTTTTCCCTTATTTGTTCTAATGGTAATCATGCTAATACCATTTTCCACATTCAATGCCTGCTGGGCGATATCCAAAGGAACAAAAACAATGCCATTATTTATCACCGGATGCGGGGTATTCAACAATCCCCCAATTTCTAAATCAATCGTATTAAAAGTCTCTTCTTTGGTCCTGATTAAAAGTGTAATATAATCATTAACTTTTAAATCCATCAATTCAGTTAATCTTTCCCCTATAACCGCTTTGGATTCTCCCAGAGTAAAGATTGAACCGGCAACCAGATACTGTTGAGTGGTATAGACTTCATTATATTTCTCCGGAACGATACCCAGACCTATGACCGCTATTTCATCAATACCATTATTAAGACTTGCAGTAAATCGAAGTTCGGGAGATGTTGCCAATAAACCATCCATATTTTTTATGCTCTCTTCTATATCCTGATTTAAATAGATTAAATTTTCCAGAGGCAGCTCTTCTCTTTCTTCCCAATATTGAGGATAGGCAACTTGTATATTTCCAGTTTCAAAATTTATTATATTATTAAAGGATAATTCTTCCATACCGCCCATAACAGAATCTAAAAATAAATAAATAAAAAAAGCAAAAGCAATCACTAAAATGGTGATGCCATTCCTTCTTTTTTGGCGGGTTAAATTTTTTAAACCGAGTTTAATACTAAACATCTTCTGCTCCTACAATTTACCCTTGAAAATCTTGAAACTTTTTTAATTAATTGATTTTACTATCTATCGCTGCCAAATAAACGAAATTTAAAAAGACATAATCCGTATTTTTCATTTATTTTTAACGAAATAATTTTTTTAATCTTTTCAAATGTTTATTTTTTCATGAAAATAATTTAAAATATTTCGATTGATAATTTTAACCGTTCCTTCTTCGGCACCAATAATTCTTTCTATGGCATTTTCATAAACCCTGAATTCTTTTTCAGCTTTATCCAGATTTTTTGGATTTTTATCACTTCCTAATATAAGGTTAGGAATCCTTTCACTGAACGTATAAGCTATTTCGAAAATCAACCTGGCGGCTTCATCTGGGTATGGTGTATTGAATGCTTTTTCTTTTATGCCCTGCCTGATAATTTTGCTAAATTCAGGTGCCAATATCTCTAGGCTACTCCTATATATTTTAAATCTAAATAATATATTTTTATCATCATAAAGCACTTTTAGCAATACTTTTAATAATTCTAAATTTTCTAATTTTACACTTCTAGTAACAGCATAAGCCCTATTTAGCTTGGTAATAGCATCTAAATCTTCTCTATCTACAATTTTTTTGACTTCTTCTAAAATCTTTTCACTTAATCTTTTAATCAATGCATCCAATAAATCTTCTTTAGATTTGAAGTAATAATAAAAAGTACCTTTAGACAATCCCATTTTTTTAATAATGGTTTCAACTGCAGTTTGTTCATATCCCTTCGTAAAAAATAATTCTTGTGCTGTATTGAGAAATTCTGTTCTACGTTCATCATATTTTTTGATGATCCTTGCCATAATTATCTCACCTTTTATTTTTTGACTGACCGTCAGTCTACATATATCATACATTTTATTCCCTGTCAAATTTTTTTCGTATTGCGTATCAGGTATTGCGTATTGTGTTAAGGAAGTAGAAAAAATCAGGGAAAATAAGAAGGATAAATATAACGTATTGCGTATTGTGTGAAGAGAAATAGAAATGTCTATGGAGCAAGAGGAAGGGTTTACTAAATCTTCATATTTAAAAAAACAGGGGCAAAAATTTACCCCTGTTTTTTTAATTTAATTTATGGTGATAATTTTCAATTTACCAAATACTGCACTTGCTTCAATTTCTAAATATCCTTGATTAGTACTAATATCGCCTATTTTATATTTTTGGGAACTAAATATCACTGATGATCTATCCGGTAATTCCAATTCACCAAAGGCAGAACTTGCCTTAATCAGTGTTGGGACACCAGGATTAAGGATAACTTTTCCATCTGCGAATATGGTATTAACCTTTATTTTCTTTACCTTATCTTCTATCTTTACTTTTGATAAATCGACTGTGCCTGAAGCAAATACAATATTATATTCATCTTGAACTTCTGAAACCCTGATTATTCCTTCTCTAAAGACAATGTTTCTGCTATCTTGAAAACTAAAACCATTAAAAAGGATAAATACTCCGAACAAGACAATAACGATTCCCACGATTAATTTGAATGTATGAACATTAAAATTAAAAATACTATTCAACAGTAAAACGATTCCTATTACTAAAAATACGATTCCCATAAAATATCCGCCAAATATTCTCATTATTTATCTCCTTTAAATATTCTATTTATTTTGTAAAGCTGCAATGATAGCCGGAAGAAATGCCGGAAGGTCTTGAGGTGTTCTGGAAGTAATTAAATTATTATCCACTACGACTTCTTCATCCAGATAAATCGCTCCGGCATTGATGAGGTCGTCCTTGAGCGAAATCACAGCTGTGGTTTGTTTACCCTTCATAATATTCGCCGAGATAAGGACCCAGGGGCCATGGCAGATAGAAGCTACTACGCCACCTTTTAAAAAAATTTCCCGAACTATATCAAGGATTTTGGGGTAGCGTCGCAATCGGTCGGGAGCAAAACCTCCGGGCACTACGATTCCCTGAAAATCACCTGCTTTCGCCTCTGCGGCAGATAAATCAGCAACAGCCGGATACCCGTGTTTACTTTTGTAAACTTTGGCTTCCGGTCCAATGATTTTAACTTCAGCACCTTCCTCTAATAACCTATAATATGGATACCACAATTCTAAATCTTCGTATAAATCTTCAACTAAAATTGCAATCTTCTTTCCTTTTAATTTCATTAAAATATCCTCCTTCTAAAATTATTTTCTAATAATTTATCCATGTATTTTTGCCTCCGCTATCATTTTTTAATTATAACCAAATTATCAAAGATATACAAAACATCTACAGAATAAAGGAGTTGATTAATCTTCTTAAAAGAGTATAAACAATTTACATTGCCAATGTTCCCCTATTTTATAATAAAGTATATTCCCTACTCTTATTCTGACCATGTATTATATAAATATTAAATAAGGTAAAATTAATCTAATTTTGGCCAATCTTTTAATGGTTCACGTATTATAATTGATGAATCAAAATTATAAAAATCTGACATCTTATCATAGATTTTAGAAAATTTTTGTTTATCATCTACAACCATTTTTCTCATTTTGCTTGCATGTTTCGATAGAATATTATACTTTTCTGGAATGATACTTGAACTTATCTCAATTTTATCCAGCATTTCACTTATTTTATTAAAAATATATAAAATATATTCGTTAGAATTAACAATATCCTTTGACTCTATAATATTTATTCCAATCTTACTTAAGTTTTCTATTGAAAATTCATCCAATATGCCTCTATCTATCAGCTCTAACAATATCGTACAATAAAGAATTATCATCTGTTTTGCTAAATCAGTATCTTTTCTAATAAGAATTAATAATTTATCAAAACTGAAAGAATCACTTAAGATGTCTTCGTTATAATATTCTTTATTGGCAATTTTCAAGAAATAATACTTATAGTAAAAACAATTTTGATAAACTATTTCAATTTTCTTGAGTGGAAGAATATCACTGGATTCAATTGTCTCATAAATAATATCGAAAAGATTTTTTAATGCTTCTCTTACGATGTTTTCTGCTTTTGCAATTATTGCTCTATTTGTAATATTGTGTAATAAACCTAAAAGTCTCTTTTCTGGATAATCAATGATATATTCCTTTTGTTTTTTTAATAATATGATAATACAATTTTTAATAAATAAAAGATATACAGGAAACCTGATAGGTAATAAATTATTTGATTCAACCATTAATATAAATAATTCTGCCAATATATTATCTAGCTCTTCAATATCTTCTCCCTTAAAATCTTTATTGATACAATAAAAATAATTTACAACTACTGAATTAAGGATTGTTGATAAAATTGATTCTTCCTGTTCATTTATTGCCACTTGCAAAGGATAAACATACAGTTCATTGAAAAATTTAAAAATATTCTTTTTTTCTTCTGAATTTCTAGATTTATTTATTAAATCTTTTATTTTTAAATTTAATTGTTCGTAAAAGCCAATTATTGCAAAATTTTCTTTTCTCCTAACAGTATTTACCAACATTTCTTCTATAGTAAAATGAGGATTCTTATCTATATTTTTATAATCTTTTGGTAATGTTGTTAACAATATAGAATGTTTCTCTAAATAATTTGATATATCGCTATACTTTAAACGTGAAATTATCTCTTTTGTTCTAATATTTGCGAACTCAGAAGAAAGAATTGATTTTATAAGGCTATACAGAAGCGTGATGCATATTATAAAAAGGATGAAAGAGAGATAGAATAAATTTACAATTTTGTGTGGATAAATATTTTGCTTTATAAAAGTAAGTGAAATATAAGAAATTAATATTGAAGATAAATAAAGTATAAATAAGGAAACGATATTACTATCAATTAAAAATTCATTTACTAAAGAAGAAACATTATTTATCTTGAAGATTTGAAAAGATACTAAAAAAATTGCTATTATTATTCCAAATATTGAAGCTAAAATAATAGAAATGTTTGAAAATAACGTTATTATTAAATCATGATTATAAAAATCGATATTTAAGAAATTCGGAATTAAGTAAATTTCGCAAATTGCAAATAAAAAATATATAATAATACATACAAAAAGTAGAATATTTATAACAATATAATATATTTTTTTATTTAAGTTATTAATCTTCACTATTTTCTTACTTCGCTTTCTAATTATTGAACTATTCATATTTTTCTAATCTCCTATTGCATATTGCATAAAGAATATATTCATTTATTATAAGGAATAGTTTTTTATTTTTTAGTTATTTTATCAATAAAAATACAGCTTGATAATTTTTTATCAATTTCATTAAAAACTACCTCAAAATCTTTCCGATTTAGATTTTTTTTGCTGATTCTATCTCGTAATTGTGCACCTGCAGTATGTATTATAAAATCTGCAACTTCCATTCCAGGCTCAACTTTTTCTTTGCTACAAAAAAAGTATTTAGAAGATATTTCTATTTTTTTATTTAGTTTATTATCATATTCCTCAAATTTATAACTTGGAAAAAATTCTTCGCAAGACTATTACATCTTTCTGAATCTTCAAGTATAAAAATAACTCTATTAAAACAAGTCCAATTTGCAACATCAAAAATCCTTTTATACAGTGCACTTGTTACAAGATTATATATACTATATTCTGTTTTATTGATTGTTTTATTAGACATTACGGCAGCTACTCGTGCAAATTTATTCTTTTTAAAAAATTCTGACATTACATTTATTTGTATCTTTTTTGATTGAAAGAAATCTTTAGCGTGTAATTTATTTTCTTTGCCATTAAAAAACGTATCTTTCATTTTATACCATGTTTTTCTAATCGAATTATTATATTCTTTGCAAATTACTGCACAACCCCCTAATCCAAATATTGGATATTCTTTATCTTTTAAATACTCATTGCCTGTTTCATCAATAAAAACTAACAAAGAATTTCCTTCAATTTGAACTTTACCCTCTTTCGTATTGATAATGATCATTTTTTTTGCTACAATCCTTCCTTTCAAAACATTTAATAACTAAATCAAAAAAATATCTATATTAAATAAAAATACAAATTTTTCTTTGTTTATCTTCCCCCTGTTCTCCTGGCAAAAGTATAAACAAATAATGTCATTGTAAAAGCTCCAATAATTGCCTCTACTGATACAAAAAATCTACTTAATCCTACTGCCGGTTGGAAATCACCATATCCTAAAGTTGTAAAAGTTACTACACTAAAATACAAACAATTTAGAAAACTCTCCAGAATAGGTCCCAAATATCTTAAAGTATATCCATCGCCTTGATTTTCTTTTATAATTTCTATTATCAAATTAGTTCTATCGCTATTAACAATTCCAGAAATATTTAATAGTATTGCAAATAAAAATATTATAATCAGAGCAAATCTAATAACTCGCCTGGGACTTTCTCCATATCGATAGATAAAATTTGAAAATGATAAATGAAACCACTCGAAAGCTTTTTTTGAAAATAACCATTTGCTGAATATTTTTAACTTTATAATAACTCTTTTTAATAAATTGCCTTCTTTAAATATTTTTTTAAATAGGCTATGTTTTTTATATTTATTTAATAATGAGTAAAAAGATTTGCTCATCTTTTCCATATCTCTTTCTTTTATATAAGCCCAACTTTCATCATCATATCTCCCAATTGAATGAAAATTATTCTTAATAAGAAGATAAATTTCTTTAGCCTGAACAAAATCTTCTTCATTCTCCTGTTTAATATGACCCTCTAAATCCTTTCGCTTTATATTAGTATTGCTCAATCTAGTATTTTCAAAGTCAATAATGGCATCTTTTCCCAGCTTAAGGGATAATGATATATTTTCTAACAAAGCGTTATTAAATGTAGCTTTACCTTCCTTAAACCCAAATAATGAAGATATGCCTGAAGAAAATTTTGTTTCCGTAAAATGCATTCGTTCTAATTTTTTTAAATTTCCAAATTGTGTTTTGCCATAAAAATTTACTAGCGGGAAAAAAGCCCATTTGAAACTAGATTCATTGAATATTGCATTCCATTTAAAATTTGTAGCATTAAAGTGAACTTTATTAAAATTGGCATAATTAAAAATAGCATCATTTTGAAAATTTACTCCAATAAATTCGGCGTCTCCATGAAATGTTGTTCTCATAAAAATAGCATAGTCATTAAAAGTAATTCCGCTGAAACTAGTTTTTCCATGAAAAATTGCACTATCAAAACGAACCAGATTATTAAAATGCTTCACATTATAATCTTTTACAAAATCATTATTCCCTATAAAAACAAAACCCATAAAATCATAAACTATATTTTTTAGTTTAATTTCTTCTATGAATTGTTTAAGAGCTTTTTTGAATTCTTCTTCAGTTTTTTCCTCTGCACCCGCATGAAAAATACAATATTTTGATTCTTTGTGAGTTGGTCTTCCGCAAATCGGACATTTGTTGGAGTTTTTTTCTTCTTTGTTCATAAATGACTCCTTCTGGATTTATTCTATAGTGAGGTAATTTGGTGAAATTAAATCTCTTCATATTTTTAAGTTCATTAAGCAAGCTAATAAGTAAAATTTGTTAATATTGTTTTAAAAGCATTCTCAATTTAGTAGAAACCAACAATCTATATTTTTGGGGCCTTCTTTAGCGATTTCAATTGTTTCTCTTATTCTTGACACCGGCTCAATTAGTGCATAATTCATTCTTTCATTTATAGCGATTACTAATCCCAGTAATTTTATTTCTGGAGCAAAAGGTAATAATTGTTTTATTACCGGGCTGCCACTATTTCCTGGAAACATATTAGAATCAATTAAAATTGTTTTTTCTTCAGCAAATTTACCATTTTCCGTTTTTAAGAATTTTTTTCCAGTAACCATAGATACTATACCCAAACGACATAAAGGTTTTTGCTCACTAAGTTTAAATCCGATATCTAAAGGAAATCCAAAAATTAATATACTATCAGGAGGCAATGGATCCTCAAATGGAAGTTGATTTTGGTTAGCTTCTTCAGTATTTGGTAATTCATATCTAAACATTTTTATATCTCGATCTATTATCCAGCCAATTTTCATAACTGCGACATCAACGTAATTTGTATCAATTGATTCATCTTTTGGATGAAAAACCCATTTATCTCTTTTCAGTTTTAATAAAATTACTTCAATTTCACCCGTTATTCTATCCATACATTGAACCCTTGCATGTAAATCATAATCGTTTTCGACAACGTGTCGAGCAGTTACTATAAAAAGATCTGCAACGTTCCCAACAAAGAAAGCAGTTCCATTTGGTACATTTGTATTTATGACTTCATTCGAACTTTCTTTTGGTATTTCTTCACTATGTTCCAACCGAATAACTGCTTTACATAATTGTGGATATAAATCTTCTTTTCCCTCTGTTTGTTCTATCGCAAAACAAATAAAAGGCATCCCTATAATAAATAATAAAAGAAGCATAAAAAAAACAATTTTTTTCATTATATATTTTCCCTCTCTTTGTGCGTTAACTTTCAAAAAAATGTACATTATAAAATGTCTTAAATTAAAATTAACGAGGTTAAGTCTTCACATTTGAAATATTTACTTCTAAAAATTAAACTCTCCTTTATTAAATTCTTGCAAAACATTTTTATTTAAAACAAAAAAGACAGCATAAGAAAACAATTTATTACTCTCTAGCTCTATCTTTTTACCTGAAAGATTCTTCCTAAAGATTAGGAATTGCCCCGTCGGTGCTTCTTTATATAAAGCTCTCCAGAGTTCTGTCCGATGACAGTTCTTTTACCTGAAAGTTTGGATAGGTTTATTATCTTTATACAGAAGAAAATATTTAATTTTCAGTTACATAATTATAGAAAATTGATAGATGGATAGTTAGTTTAGATAGAGAATGTTGTTTAGTGGATTTCTTGGGACAAAGAAGGGATGTTACTCTTACTACTGCTCTTATATGATATAACTGCTTACCTTAAGATAATGAAATTTATTATTCGGCTTAGTTAAAAAATAGATTTATTTAATATTTTTTAACACACTATTTTCTTTATACTACAAATCTATTTAAAAATCCTTCTTTCTTGGAAGAATATTTATAATAAAAAAGCCCTTCAGTAAAATGCCAAAGGGCTTGAAATTGTCTGGTTCCCCTAATTAGATAGAAAAAAAGAGTACCTATACTCAATAAATTCTGCAAATTTTTTATAAATCCTTTTTTCGTGCTTACCTAAAATAATATATTAAAATTATTATAATAGCCCACGGATAGAAGGGAAGTGATTTTCGATTCATAGAAGGTTTAACGTTTTCTTTAAACAATATATAACTTAATACCAATATTTTTAATAATTTCTTCACACTCTTTGGAAATTCCTGAATCAGTGATAACAATATCAAAATCGGTAAGGTCTGCAAAGTGCGAAATCTTAATTTTACCAAATTTTGAAGAATCTACTAATAAAATTTTAATATCCGAAGATTTAATAACTGCTTTCTTGGTTTCCTTCTCGTAATTAGTTGCACAGGTAACTCCTAATTTTTCAGAAACGCCTGCGGCTGAAATAAAGGCTTTATTGGCTCTTATCTTCTTTATCATATCAATCCCCTCTGGTCTCTCAAACATTAGAGTATCATCATGAAAATAACCTCCGGGGAATATTAATTTCCAATTCTTATTTTCATAAACATTAAACAAAATATTTAGAGTATAACATATAACAGTTAGGGGTATATTTTCCGGAATAAATTTAGGGAGATTTTCGGTAGTTGAACCGGTATCTATAATAATCACATCATTAGGGTCTATTAGAGAAGCTGCTTTTCGAGAGATTTTAATCTTCTCTTCTAACATCAAGGATCCGGCAGTTTGAATCAAATACTTTTCTTCATCTTTATCCAGGGGGGGATTTTTCTTTAGAATGGCACCACCAGGGATAAGGGTAATAATATTACTTTTAGATAATTCCCGAAGATCTCTCCTAATGGTCATCTCTGAAACTTCCAACTTTTTAGACAATTCTTTAATACTAACAAAACCATTAGCATATAAATTATTTATTATAAAATCAGTTCGATAATTGCTTCGCGCCATAATTTACCTTTTTATTTATATAATTAAAATTATTTGTTTTCTATTTTCTAAAGCTAAAATATATCCTTATTTTTTTCATATAAATTGAGATAATTCTTATAATATTGTATTATAACATATTGAATAGTTAGATAGGTAAATTATTTTTTCTTCCGAAGTCATATTGGTTATAACTTCAGTAAATGAGTTGTATATTGGTGATCCATAAGCAGTACAAATCGTTGAATTAATAATCCCACACTTGCCTGTACAGCATAATATACTAAGAGGAAATCAGTAAATCCTATTTAATGATTTTTATCCTTCTTCTATCTATCGTGGATATACCCATAACTATAGCAATTAAGCCGAAAATTACCATCTGAATACTGCGACCGGCTCCGATCATTAACAATCCAGCTTGAATCCAGGTAATGATAATCACTCCCAGCAAGGTTCTGTGCGGACCTCCCACGCCTCCCGTGAGGGCTGTGCCACCCGCGACTACGCTCGCGAAAAGCGGTATGGTCATATCTGCACCCATCTCTATGGAGCCTCCCCCAAACTGTGCCATGTATAAAATTCCTGCCAGCCCGGCAAAAAATCCACTGAGCATGAAAACGTAAATTCTATTACTTTCCACGTTGATCCCCGAAAGCATAGCACCTATCGGATTTCCTCCGACTGCGTAAATACGTCTTCCAAATGGTGTCCATATAGCGATGAAAGTGCATAACATCCAGACACCTATTGCCCAATAGAATATCGATGGTATACCCGCTATAAAGGTTACTGAAAGGGACCTGAAGGTCCTATCATTCATTATGTGAAGGAAACCCTTCGAGAGGTACAGCGATATTCCCTCAACGACAACGGAAATGCCGAGTGTTGCCATGAAAGAGGGGACTTTTAATTTTGCAAATAATAGCCCGTTAATGAAGCCGAACCCCACGCATATTGATAAAGCTAAAGGAATCACCAAGAGGCCGAACTTATCGATATATAAAACGCATATTAGTGCGGCAAGCTTTAGCAAGCTTAATACCGAGAAGTCAAAAGATCCCATCATGATAACGAAAGTCAATCCGCAGGCAGCAATGAGGAAGTATGACATTGCATAGACTAAAGTTATTATCCCCTGATATCTGAGAAATGTCGGATTTATCAGTTGGAATACACCTATAATCGCTATCGCAGCAATTATTGGACCGATATTATTCATGTTTTTCCGAAACCATTCCGGCAGTAGTCTGATTATTATCTTTTCAATCCTTTCATAGAACCGTTATTCCCTTCGATCCTCTGGAACTTGCTACAATAGATGCAATTAGCAATAGCCCGGTAATGAGTTGTATCATTGTGGGATCTAAAAATGAAAGAGTCAATCCGCGACAAAGCACAGTAAAAGTCAACGCTCCGAGTATCGTTTTTTGGGGTCCACCGCTTCCCCCGGTAAGCGGTGTTCCACCCAGGACTATTGCCACGAGCGGCCAAACCATGGTGTTTAGATTCAGTACAACTGGTACTGCACCTCCTTGATGTTGGAAATAGATCACCGATCCTATGCCCGTAAATAGCCCGCTTATGGTGAAAGCCAGGATCTTGTACTTATCGACGTTTATTCCGGCTAATCGAGCTCCTTCTTCATTTGACCCAATAGCGTATAGATATATACCTATCTTAGTGTACTTCATAATGAATACCGCGGCGATTATTATGGGAACAGTCCATAGAAGAGCCGTAGGAATGTAAGGGATCAAACGCGCGGTTATAAACTCATATCCGCGAACCGATCTGGAGATTCCTCCTGAGATCGTACCGGTTAATCCACAGTATATTACTAATACACTTAAAGTTAGTATGAAAGAGGGTATTTTCGCCTTGGCTTGTATTACGCCAACGATGAACCCTGTCGCTAATCCCAATAGTGGGATGACGAGAATTGAGAACATCCCTAGTGTAGGCATGAGAAGCCACACCAGGATGCCTCCCAGCATCCAAATTCCAACATAAGATAAGTCTAATGAACCGGTCACTACCACAATTGAGGGACCAAGTGCAAATAACATGAGGGACACAAACTGTCTTAGAATCGTCGATAAATTTAGGGGGGTTAGAAATTTTTCCGGGTATAAACTTGAGAATATCACAAGGAGAGCAAATAAGAATAGAGTGACGGGGTAAATCTTTATCGTTTGAATTATGATTAAAGGTATCAGCTTCTTTTTGTTTGGGATCTTCACTTTTCCAGCTCCTGCTTAAACTTTTCACCACTAATAACTTTTTGAATTTTGCCATGTTTTATAAACATTATCTTGTCACATAGTAGAGAATATTCTTTAGGATCATCGCTAATAAGAATCATTGCGATGCCTCTCTTCTTCTTTATCTCCAAAGTATTTTCGTAGATGTCTTTTCTGGCTCCCACATCTATTCCGATCGTGGGGTCTTCTAGTAAAAGTATATCGGGGCTTCTTTCAAACCATTTCCCCACAGAAACTTTCTGCTTACTACCACCGCTTAGAGAGTAGCAATCCGTGCTAACACCTGGAGTCTTTATTCTCAACCTCTGCACAATCTTTTCCGCCATCTGTTTCTCAGCGTTAAAATTTATCATCGGGATGAACTTTCGCAATATTTTCTTAATATTTACTATGGAGATGTTCTTGGTAATCGGCCAGTTGAGGAATAGCTCTTTTCCGGTTTCACCCGAAAAATATCCAATACCCCTTGTTAGCCTAACGTGGGGAGGTTCTTTGGTTTTGGCTTCTTGTCCTTTAATGATTAGGGCTCCGTTCTCAAAACTTATGAGGCCGGCAATGGTATTTATTATTTCGCTTTTACCTGATCCCGCTGTACCAAAAATTCCTATGCACTCGCCCCGGTGAAGGTCGAAGGAGATATCATAATAGCATCCATTTTTAGTCAGATTCTTGACTGTTAAAACTACTTCCTCGTTTGCCACTCTTTTAATTTCGGGTTTGTAAATATGTTCCAAGGATTCTTTACCGACTATCGCTCGGAAAAAATCTTCCTCGGTTATCTTCTCCTTGGACAAGTCATAATGGGCAACCATCTTGCCATCTCGCAATACGTGTACCCTGTCCGTGAATTCCATTACTTCAGGTATGATATGAGACACGAAGACGAAAGAAGCATTTTTCTTCATATTTAATATATCGCTGAATAACTCCCGACGTTCCTCGATGGTTAACGGCGCGGTTGGTTCGTCGAGTATGATGACTGAGGTAATGTTATTATCTTCGTGTTCCAATCTTACACTTAAAATCGCTTTAGCTATTTCAATCATCTTCTGGGTGGAAAGGGGTAGTTCATACATAAAATTCTCAATATTGCATTTTACATGAAACTCCTCTAATACCTCCCTAGCATATTTTTTCATTTTATCTATATCTAATCTCGAGTATTTTATGTACTTATCCTCATGTCCTAGGAACAGGAATTGATATACCTTTAAACAGGGTATAACTCCTTTTTCCTGGTAAACTATTGAGATACCTCTTTTTGCTGCTTCTTTCGGATTTTTGGGGAATGGTACTTTTTTTCCCCTATAATACCATTCCCCATTATCTGGAGGAAAAACGCCTACCAGAATCTTCATTAGCGTAGATTTTCCGGCACCGTTTTCCCCGACTACACCTATTATTTCATTTTTACCAATCGCTATACTAACGTTATCCAGAGCATGCACAACTCCATTGAAGGTTTTGGAAACACCCTTTATCTCAACTATTGGATCATCTGTGACCATCACCATAATAATTCATCCTTTCTAACGTTAATAATCACTACCAATTATAAAAAGAGTAAGGTATAACGATTTGGTCTTTATTCCCAGTTAGGCTCTAACTTTAGCTCTGGTGGGAACTGTTTTGCATATTCTTCGGCTTCAGCCCAGGTATCAGCCCAGCTAGTATCGAGGAAGTACTTAAAGAGAACAGTAACGTGCTTCCTAAGTGCATCAATGCTTCCGAACTTCTTGGTCATTGCTGGGAAGTAGTAATCATTCTGGCCAAGTGCGAGATCGCCACCTGCGTGCTTGTCAAAGGTTAAGCCGAGCTCTTTACACTTTGATATAGATGCTAGCCTGAAGTCAAATGGATATTCTGGCGGTGTCGCTTTCATTTGCTTTAATATCTTATTCATATTTTCCTCGGTTGGACCTACCTTGAAGCTCGGATTATTTATTACCCCAGAAGCTTTAGCCAGCTGCTCGATTTCACCTGGATAACCATAACAATCTATCCTGCCTGCTTGAATCATCTCATCAGGAAGCGGATACCATGCCCCAACGCACATGTCGTATGCCATTGGAACCATCCTTCCTCCAAAGTAGGGTACGGCAAATCCAGCACTAACGATAAAGTTTTTATCAAGTATTGCTTGTGCGGTGGTCAATTCCATGTCTCTGGAAGCTGTGAAAGGTCCTATTTTTAGACCGCGGTCTTCGAGTGCAGCCAAAGCACCCATAGTCTGCGAGTCGTTAGCTCCCCAAAGACCTTCATAATC
>Ga0315279_10004046_pt1 | contig 19903 bp, 18 predicted proteins | sample YL17G06_20_MG_FD_203694 | JGI IMG/M metagenome (GOLD analysis project Ga0315279, IMG submission 203694) | Sediment microbial communities from Yellowstone Lake, YNP, Wyoming, USA - YL17G06_20 | ecosystem: Environmental > Aquatic > Freshwater > Lake > Sediment | place: USA: Wyoming | collected... | reverse complement strand
CCAGAAGACTTATACCACCTTCGATGGAGGGGAAAGTTTGAAGAGTCTCCCCGAACTTTGTCTCGAGCTCCTATCAAAACAGAAAAAGGCGTGGCTGGATCTTCGGGAAGGCTACGAATCGCTAAAGAGCATCAGGGAGCAGGATGTTTCCTGCAAAGGATTTTCCGTTCGACTTCAGCACAATCTCAGAAGAATCAAGAGCAGCCTGGCCGATGTGAGCCAAAAAAATGTAAACGAACGACGATGTTTTCTGTGCCTGGATCATCTCCCTGAAGGTCAGAAAGGGATCTTCCTCCGAAGCGATTATTTGATCCTCTGCAATCCCATGCCTGTTTTCTCTTCCCACTTCACCGTCTCCCATTTGGACCATCGCCTCCAGGTCATCGCTGAACATATCGATACCTTTCTCCAACTCATGGCTGATTTTGGTTCCGGATGGACAGTGCTCTACAACGGACCCAGATGCGGCGCTTCTGCACCGGATCACCTACATTTTCAAGCAGCCCCATCAGGACAGATGCCAATCGAGAAAGAAATCCGGGAGGGAAAAAGACTCACTCTGATGAAACAGGATGACAATGTTCTTCTCTTTCGCTTAAGAGATTTGGGACGGGAAGTCATCATCCTGGAAGGGAATGAACCCATGGCCGTGGGAGGTGCTTTCAAGGGTTTTCTGAATGCTCTGAAAAAGGTCCTTCTCATAGACGAGGAGCCTATGTTGAATATCGCCGGGTTCTATAAAGAAAGGAGATGGCGTCTCGTCATCTTTCCTCGCAGAAAACACCGTCCCGACGCCTTTTTCAGGGAAGGGAATGCCCGGGTTGTGGTCAGCCCGGGGGTGATCGATATGGGGGGTCTTCTGATAACTCCTATAGAAAAAGATTTCGACCGGCTGGATGCAGCTGCGGTGGAAGGTATTTATGGGGAAGTATCCCTGGATGGAGAAACTGTGAAAAGGGCAATCGAGGCGATGGTATAGATTGAAGGGTACCAGGCGTGGTGGGGGTCAAGAGTCCCAGTTATCGGAAGGTTGAAATGCTCCGACTCACAAAATTCTTGCTCCCAGGAAGCAGTTTGACAGGAATGGGGTGATCTGATAAATTAGGTTATGAATAAATTATTCCCCCTGAGGAGGCCATCTTGGAAGCTTACCGTTTAATGGATAAAATTCCGTGGATCCCTCACCCTACCGCTGAAGGAGTTCAGCTCAAACCCTTTATTTCTCAGAAAGAACACGGTCTGGGTGTGACCTGCATGTTAGTAAGGATCCCGCTAGGAAAGGAGGTCAGCGAGCATATCCATTCAAATCAAGATGATATTCTCTATCCGCTGACCGGGAAAGCGAGTATGTGGGTCGATGGGGCCGGAGAATTTTCGTTGGAACCTGGAATCGTTGTACGGGTTCCAAAGGGAACGAAGCACAGAATTTTTGGGGTGACCCAAGATTTGCTTATTTATGATGTCTTTTGCCCAGCCCTCCTGTAATGTGAGGGACCAAAGAACATCCCCGTCGCCCTCATCCGCATCTTCTCCATTGGCTTCTTCTTCGAAGTCTTGGTTCTGCCCATCGATATTTCAGGAAACTCTAGCCACTATGATCCCGGAGCGGGACCTGCTTTGCATCAGATAGCGGTAGAGTGTCTTTTTGGAGAGAACAACCTTACCCTCGATGCTGGAGGCGTGAAGGAGGTGAATTCGATTTTTCACTCTTGCTGCAAGCCCCACATGCTGAACATCAAGGCCCTCTGTATTCGTCGTGATGGCGATGAGATCACCATCACGAATCCGATCCTCCAAACGTCCCAGGGTCTTCTTTGGAATGAAAAACAGGGATCTTCTGCTGATCGTCTTTTCAATAGACTTCATCCTCCGAAGGTTCGTCACATTTTTTAGTGAGGGATAGAGGTCCGGATGTGTGGTCATGAAGGTTATGGTCTTTCTCAAAGGCCTGCCCCCGATTTTTGCTGTGACATCCCTGACGATGCCCTTCTTTTGGTTGTCATGAATCCAGTCTGAAAAATAATGAAGCCGCGAAGAGTAGCCCTGCAACCGTCCTTGTCTGTAACGTATCTTCCGGAGTAACCTTCGAAAAGTTTCAAAAGATTTTCCCCGGGATTTTACCCCGGCAGTGGAAAGCCCCCCAACGTTTGGCCGGGATGTCGCCCCACGGAGACTTGAAGTTGAGCGCCACTTCCTTTGCAGGTGGGGCTCCACATGCCATAACAAAGCGACCACGTTTTCGATGAAAGTAACACAGTCGTACTCCCTCAGATTCACGACCAGATGTTCGGCCCTCTTCGTTTCAAGTGTGCCGGTCACATAAGGCGTCCCCAGAAAGAATTTTCCAATCTCGAGCATGAACTGGTCAGGGAATGTTGCAGAGGTTTTCTTCCTATCCAGAAACCCGATCAGTTCTTTAAAAATTTTTCGGTCCTGCCCCTGGCGATTCAAGACTTCTCTTTCCTTATATAAGTACTAGATATTTGGATTGGGAACGGCGGGAGTTAAACGATTCGTGAAGAATCCTCTTATCCTCCAGCAAGCATGATGACAAGGTGAATTTCGTCGCCATCCTTGACGGGTTTAATGAGTTCATTGGGGTAGGCAGTCTCATGATTTATAAAAACCTCAACGACGTTTAGGAGCTTATCTTTCTTCGCAAACAACGCTTTCTCCATTCCAGGGAACTGCTTGATGAGATGGTTCAGACATTCACCCACTGTATTTCCCTCTACGGTCACCACCTCCAAGCCGTTGGTATATTGCCGATGCGTAACATGAATGCGTACCTTAACAGGCATGTCTTAATCCCTTCTGATAAGTAGGGAACTCAGATCTGCGTTCCCTACGATATATCTCGTTCGTTATCTTATCTGTTTTAACGATTCGAGAAATTTGTTGGCGGCTTCTCGCTTTTTGGACATTTGAATCTTATCAGCATCCGTGAAAAAGACGGCCTTGGCATAGCAGAAAGCTACACATTGGGGATCTCCGTCGCAGTAATCACATTTCACAGTGACTTGTTCTTTGATATCAAAGAAGGGATGGCTGAAAGGGCAGGCCATGATGCAAGTCTTGCATCCAATGCACAGTTTTTTGTCGATGACTACCCTGTTATTGAGCTCAGGCTCTCTGTGGCAGGCCTTTGTAGGGCACACTTCAAGGCAGTAGGCTTTTTCACAATGATTGCAGATCAGGGGAAGGTAGATTCCCGCATGTTCCCACTTGACCACCTTGATTCGGGAGCGGCTCGGATTGCTTGACCCGGTATGATACACCGAGCACACGAGTTCGCACTGACGGCATCCCGTGCACTTTTGCTGATCAACGACTAATACCCTCTCCTCCATTTCAAATCGCCTCTATTTCGTTCCCTTCAAATCATATTGGAATTCTGTCCACCGTTGCATTGGAATTTGCTCCTTGATTCCAGCGGAAAGAACTCCAAGCCTAAGAAAGAAACCGCCACAGAGCAGGGTTAAGCCGGAGACAAAGATCAACACCACATTTCCATGGGAGAAAGCAGCGATGGTTTCAAGGACAAACGGGAAGATGAAACCCAGCAGGACAATCCCTCCCCAGAATATCAGCTTCTTCTTACCGAATAAAAGAAGGCGAACCGAATCCTTCCCTTGCTCCGAGACCCTGTACCTCCGAGAGAGATAAAGATAAAGGACAATCCCTTCGATCACCACCAGGATTTGTTCCCCACTTATCAAGACTTCCAACGCTCCTGCGTCATGTGAAAAGAGGCCAGTCCCCAAGGTGGAAAGGATGATGGCCATTGATCCAGTGGAGAGTGCTGATACCAGAAAGAGAAGGGGAAGGAGATAGGTATTCCATAAGGGGATCGATTTCGTCGCCTTTAAGAGAATCCCTGTGTAAATGGCAGTCCCAAAGGCAAAGGCAATGGCGATGACCTCCGGGATGTACCAGAGATCGGATTCTGCATGGAGCCATCCAAAAGGCAACACGGACTTTGCGAAAAGAACCAGTCCAAAAACAATAAAGATGGAGAGAATGAGAAATCCTCGGGCCACCCAGGATGTTCTCGGATTCAGGCAAGCATATAAGAACCTCTTTTTGATGCCCAGATCTAAGATGAGGAAGGGAGTACCTATTGCGACCAGAATAGGTCCCCACAATAGGGCTGCTTTTGCTGGGTCTAAAGCCAGACCCCGGATCAGTACTACTCTGGAAGGATTAATGAACCAATTGATGATAGCACCGATGATGTAAGAACCAGCTCCCATACCGGCCAGATACAAATAGATAGCAATGATCCAACCCCAGTGTTCTTGAGGTCTAAGATGCTTCATATTTCTTATTGGATGAATAGGCTCTGTCTTCATCCCTGGTTCTCTAGATTAAGATAGGTCTTTTTCAGAGCGATTTTTTTCACAGTGGGGAAAGGATCAGTTCTTTAGAATGAACAATTAGAATTCGGGCTAATCATAGCATATAAATCCATCTTGTCAAGATTTATAGAAAAAATGTTAAGAGGATGTGTTGACAAAAGGGAGAAGAATCTGGTATCTTTCTTCAAAGGTTCAACCTGGTGAACGAATGGAAAAGACGGGTTATTCTGCTCCTTCTGTAAAAAAAGCTTTTAAGATCCTCCATACCATCGCCGATTCTTCAAATGGTCTTGGAGTGAGTGAATTAGCAAAGCAATTAAAGATCGGAAAGAGTACGGTTCATGGGATTACCTCTGCTCTTGAAGAGTTAGGGGTTTTAGTGAGGGATCCAAAAAGAAAAAAATATAGTCTGGGCTTTACCCTTCTGGAACTAAGGAAAAAAGCCTATGGGAAAATGGAGCTAAGAGATGTAGCAAAGACTCCCATGGAGAAATTGATGGAGAAAATAGGGGAGACGGTTTTTTTAGGGATATTAAGTGGAGACCACGTCACGATGTTGGATATGGTTGAATCTCATCATGAGATGAAAATCACCTCGCCTCCTGGGACAAGACTTCCAATCATTGCTGGGGCAACGGGAAAGGTTTTTCTTTCCCAGTTGGAAGAGAAAAAGGCAAAAGAGGTTATTCAAAAAATCGGATTGGTCAAGTTTACCTCCAAGTCCATCGTCGATCAGAAAAAGTTTTTTAAAGAAGTAGAGGAGACGAAGAAGAGAGGCTATGCGATTGATGATGAAGAATATATGCTCGGGGTAAAGGCCATCGCAGCACCCATTCAAACTTCATCATCTCCCCCGGCTGCGATTTGGGTGGTAGGATTTACTTCGAGTCTCAATGACCAAAAGATGGAAAAGGTTATTTTAGAAATTCGGAAAACCGCAAAAGAAATTAGTGACTCCATGAGGGATCATGTCAGGTGAGATGGGAGAAATATCATACCCTCTGGGCCATCATGATCTTCGGCTGGGTGACCAACTACATGGTTCGCTCAAGCTTGTCTCCTCTTCTCATTCCTATCCTCCAAGAATTTAAATTGACCTATGCCCAGGCTGGGATATTAGCCACAGCCTTCTTTTATGCCTACACCTTCATGCAATTTCCTGCTGGCCATCTGGGTGACCGATTGGGTCGAAAGGTCGTCCTTGTCCTCTGCACGAGTTGGTGGGGTATTATGTCATTGCTTACGGGTTTAGCTCACTCTTTTACCTCTCTTTTTATCTTTCGTTTTTTGACCGGTGTTGGAGAAGGCGCTTATTTCAGCAATGACCGACCTATTATCTCTGCATACACTCCGGAGAAGAAGAGGGGACTGGGGCAAGGGATTTCGTTTATCGGATTGGGTACCGGGATGTTTATCGGTGTCTCACTCGCCGGTTGGATATCTGACCTCTGGGGTTGGCGCTCTGTCTTCATCCTCTATGCCTTTCCCTCCTTTCTCGCCTCCTTTTTAATTTATCGTTTGATTGAAGAACCTCCACGTGAGGAATCGAAAAAGCCAGAAAATGGGAAAACCTCTTATTCCCTGATTTTTAAAAGCAGGGATTTATGGCTTCTCTACCTCGGGGGAATTCCAGGAGTCTATGCCCTCTGGGTAGTGGGGACATGGGCTCCTGCCATGTTTAAAGAGATGGGTGTGGAAAGCCTTGCCCGATCGTCTTTCTATTCGAGCCTCTTGGGGATTTCTGCCATTCCTGGTCTTGCCATAACAGGATTAGTCAGCGATCGACTGGCTAAAAAAGGGAAGGGGAGGAAAGGTCTCATTGCTATTGAATTCTTCCTCATCTCATTATGTATGATCTTATTGGGATATGGATTGAAGGTGAAGATAAATGTTTATCTTTTCATACTTTTCTTCTTTATGGCCGGGTTCTTTATCTGGGGACATTGGGCCGCATTCTATGCTCTTCTTCCAGACATCATTCCTTATGAAATTCTTGGAACGGCGTATGGATTAACTAATACGATTCACTTCCTGGGTTCTTTGATCGCTCCCTGGGCGACAGGATGGGTTAAAGATGTGACCGCTTCATTTTCATGGGGACTTTATTTAGCGGCCATTTTCTGTATGATGGGAGGAATCCTGATCCTTTCAGTGAGGCCTTTCTTCCGTTTTGGGAAGGAAACGGCTATTCTAAAATCATAAAATACTCAATATCCGCCGAGACCGCGAAATTGAGAATGGCAAGTAGAAAACTATAGAAATCATGTAGAGGCTGGGCCTATATTCCTAGGTAAGCTTTCTTTACGTGATCGTTCTTAAGAAGGTCGGCACCCATACCTTCTATGGTGATGCGGCCATTTTCCAAGACATAGGCTCGTGTCGCGATGGTGAGGGTATGTTTCACGTTCTGCTCGACGAGGAGGATCGTTACTCCTTCTCCGTTTACTCGCTCCACAGCCTTAAAAACTTCTTGAACAAGAAGAGGTCCCAATCCCAAGGAAGGTTCATCCAACATGAGAAGCTTGGGTCGGGCCATTAATCCACGTCCGACTGCCACCATCTGTTGTTCTCCACCGCTTAGAGTTCCAGCGAGCTGATTTCGCCTCTCCCTCAGCCGTGGGAAAATGCCATAAACCCAGTCCAGGGTTTCGTTCCGATGCCTTTTTGCCTCGGCCATGAAAGAACCCAATTCAAGATTTTCCAGGACGGTCATTTCAGGGAAGAGCCTGCGTCCCTCAGGGACTTGGGAGATTCCCAACTCGACCACCCGGCTTGCTGGAGCATGATCGATGCGCTCGCCGTTGAATTCAATCGTCCCAGAACGGGGTCGGAGAATGGCTGAGATGGTATTCAGGGTCGTTGATTTCCCCGCTCCATTAGCCCCAACCAGGGCAGCGAGTTCTCTCGATTGGACGTTGATGGATACATCCCAGAGAACCTGGACATCCCCGTAGGCGACTTGAATTTGGTTCAAGCTAAGCATAGGCTTCTCCCAGATAGGCTTCGATGACCGCTTTGTTGTTCGCCACTTCCTGAGGGGTTCCCTCGGCAATGGTCTGCCCGTAATTGATGGCGTGAATGCGATCGGAGATCGACATGATGACCTTCATGATATGCTCCACAATCAGGATGGTGATCCCCTTTTCGCGAATCTTCCTGATCAGTTCTATGGCCTGATCGAGCTCAGCAGGATTAAGCCCTGCGGCAGTCTCATCCAGGAGGATCAACTGAGGGTGGGTGGCGAGGGCGCGGGCGATCTCCAAACGTTTTCGATCCCCGATGGTCAAACTCTTGGCCAGGTAATCTTTTCGATGAATCAAGGAACAGAATTCCAGCGTCTTTAAGGCTTCTTCTCTGGCTTCACTGACACCGTTGACTCGGAGAAAAGCGGAGGCCATCACATTTTCTAAAACCGTCATCCGTGAAAGCGGCTTGACCACCTGAAAGGTTCGAGCGATTCCTTTTTTGCAAACGGCATTGGGCTTCTGGCCGCTGATGGATTCACCCTTAAATAGCACCTCTCCGGAAGTGGGAGGATAAAACCCGTTGATGAGATTGAAAATCGTCGTTTTCCCAGACCCGTTAGGGCCAATCAATCCGAAAATCTCTCCTTCCTTGACTTGAAAGGAAAGTTCTACGACCGCTCCAAGACCACCAAAGAACTTGGTCAGATTTTTCAACTCAAGCATCTTATTTCCTCCTCAAAAATCTCCGAATTTCAACGACCCCATCCGGAATGAAAACAATGATTAAGATGATTAATATCCCCAAGATGAGCAAATTGGCATGACCGAAATAAGCACGGAAGACCTCGCTCAGGAGGACCATGATGACCGCACCAATGGCTGGCCCATAAAGAGTTCCCGCGCCCCCGAGCATCACGACGAGAATCATCATGATGGAGATGTCGACCAGGGAAAAGACGACATGAGGATCGATGAAGGCCATGTAGTTCATGTAGAAGGCTCCAGCGAGGCCTGTGAAGAAGGCAGAGATCATGAGGGAGATGAGCTTGTATTGGGTGGTGTTGATCCCCATTGATTCTGCCGCATCCTGATCTTCTCGAATGGCAATGAAATAGAATCCCCATTTCGAATGAAGCACTCGATAGATCACATAGAAGCTAATCGCTGCAAGGGCAAGGGCCATGTAATAGTAGAGAACTTTCGAAACTACGGGAACGATGAGGATTCCAACAGATCCATTGGTAAAGGAGATCCAGTTCGTCGCAACCAGTCGGAGAACCTCGGCTAAGGCAAGCATTGCCAAAGCAAAATACGCTCCCCTGAGCCTGAAACAAATGAGGCCGATGGGAACAGCAAAGATCATCGCCACGATGGGTCCCAGAATCATCCCATACCAGGTCGAAATCTCTTTGTGAAAATAAAGGAGGCCCGCTCCGTAAGCACCCAATCCATAAAAGGTGGCATGTCCGAAGGAGACCTGTCCTGTATATCCTCCCAGGAGGTTCCAACTCTGACCCAGAGTGATCCAGATGAGGACCATGATCATCATGTGGAGAATGTAAGGATTTCTCTGAACAAGAGGGACCAGGGCGAGCAGAACCAAAATGATCCAAGGAGAGAAATCCTTTAATCTTCGTTTGTTTTCCATGGAGATTTCTCCCTAAACCCTTGTGAGCCGCTTCAAGCCTCCAGGCAAGAAGAGCAGGACCAAGACAAAAATGATAAATCCAATAGCGTCCTTATACCCTGGAGAGATATAATAAGCACCAAGGGATTCGGCGATTCCCAGAACGAGGCCTCCTACCGTTGCCCCGATCGCGCTCCCCATCCCACCCAACACCGTGACGATGAAGGCCTTAAGGGTAAAGGGACCTCCGACAGCAGGATAGAGATAAAAGACCGGGAGGAGGAGGGAGCCCGCTGCACCTGCGAGGGCTGAACCAATGCCATACGTCATGATGATGATCCGATCCGTTTTAATGCCCATGAGCATGGCTGCATTTCGATCCTGGGCAGTGGCACGGATGGCTTTTCCAATATCTGTTTTCATCAGAAAGAGATAGAGGGCGAGGGTGATTCCTACTGCGATGAGGAAGGCAATGGTGAGGGCGACATTGATCGAAACTCCTCTCACATACCATACCGCGCTGGTATATTCGGTGCGAAGCGTTCGGTAGTCTCCAGTAAAGAGAAGAAGAGCGATGTTTGTCATCACCATCCCAACGGCAAAAGTTAAGAGAACTTGGGTTTCGGGAAGAAGAGTAGGAATCCGGATGACCGGATTGATCAGAAACTTCTGGATGAAGAGCCCCATGAGGAAGCAGGCCGGCATGCAGAAGATCAAGGAGAGATAGGGATCAATACCATAAAGGGCATGAGCCCAGAAGGTAATGAACATCCCTGCCATAAGCAGTTCACCATGGGCGAGGTTGATGATCCCCATGACGCCCATGATCAACGTCATTCCCATCCCAATCAAGGCATAGAGCCCCCCGATGAGGATGCCACCGATCAATGTTTGGGTAAATATTCCAAAACCAGTCATAGGAACCCCTTCTTTTTTAAAAGAATTGATCTGTTCCCTCGGTGCGGCCAAGGGGCCCCGAGGATATCCTCATTGATTCACCCTTTATCTTTTATCTTTCCACTTGGGCTGGGGATAGACATATTTTGCTGCAGCCGCTTCTAAAGGCCAAATGGTTTCATGTTTTCCTTTGATGACCTGAACCACCAGGGATGGAACTTTATTTTGATTAGTGAATTTTTTGTAATTGACGAATTTTACCGGACCGAAAATGGTCATCATGTCCGTATCAGTGAGGGCTTTCATCAAGTCTTCTTTGGACAGGGATTTTGTTCGTTCCAAAACATCCCGGCAGACAAAGGCTGCGGAGTAGGCCTCTGCGCCATGATAGGTGGGAGCTAAATTATATTTCTTGGAAAATTTATCGTAAAAGTCTCGTGCTCCAGGATATTTGACATCATTGCTCCAGAGGACAGCGGTCATCACCCCTTCAGCCAGTTTTCCAACCCCCTTGGTATATTCAGGTAGGGCGAATCCAGCTGCTCCACCACAGAATAGCTTGGAATCGATGTCCAATTCGGCAGACTGCCGGGTGAGAAGAACAGCATCCATAATGTAGGAGACCATGAAGATGACATCTGCATTGGCCACCTTCACGCGGGTTAAAAGGGGTTTGAAGTCCGGAGCTCCGGCCTCGTAAGTCTCGAACGAGGATACTTTGATCTTATTTTCATCACACCATTCTCTCATGGCCTTGGCTGTGCTGGTGCCGAAAAGGGTATTCTCAAAGAGGATCACCATGGAGGCCGGTTTCACAATCTTTAAGATAAAATCCTGGAGACCTGTGCAATATTCGCTTGCAGGCTGGTTAAGACGGAAAACATTCTTCCATCCCTTCTGGGTAATGTCATCGGCAGCTCCGCTTGGGGAGATAAAAGGGATACCATACTGGACTGTTGTGCCAGCAATGGCGAAGACTTCGGAACTGGAGTACCCGCCCATGATCATGGGAACATTGTCACGGGTGATGAGCTTTTCCGTCACAGCTTTGGCCTTATCTGGCTTTCCTTCTTCATCCTCGAATTGAAACTCTAATTTTTTCCCTTTGAAGAGTCCTTTTCGGATTCCTCCCTGGGCGAGGATTTCCTCAAGGGCTAATTTATATCCGTTATGGTGTTGTTCCCCAAATTTTGCGTGGATTCCTGTGATCGACAAAGGAATTCCAATAACCACTTTATCCTGTGCTTCAACATTCAGTGGAATGCCCCAAAGGGAAAACAAACCTAAGAACAACAATAGCAACACAATTGATCTCTTCATTTTTCCCCCTAATTAATTAGTTATTTTTTACCCCTGGGATGGGGCTACGGACGAATTTTTACAATGTTTTTATCTTGATAGACAATGAAAGTCAAGGAGAAAATGATATTCTCTTCCAAAAGCAGATTGGCCTCCAACTACACCGAAGGGATGGACAAGGAAGATTATCAATTCTTCTTGTTTTTAGGCCTAAAAGTCTTATAATATCTTAAAATTTATCAAATTGACGAGGGTGATGATGGATCGCTGGGATAAAATTAGGAAATTTATCAATAAAGAGATGGCAGGGGAACAGATCGCTGGAACCGACCACCTTGAGAGGGCTTATGAATGGTGTCAGAAGGTTGGAAGAGCGAGGGGTGCAGAGATGGAGATTCTTCTAACGGCTGCTCTGCTTCATGATATTGGAGTGCCCATTGATCGAAAAAGACATTACGAGGCTGCCCTTCCAAAAGCTCGGGCTTTCTTGGGTGAACTTGGATTCAAAGAAGATGAGATTAAGAAAATTTTACACATCATTGAGGCCCATAGCCGATATGGAGGTCCAGACCCTCAAACCCTGGAGGCAAAGATTCTCCAGGATGTCGATGCCATTGAATATGTAGGAGCGGTTGGGTTGATACGAGGAATTGTGAGGGCGCTTCATGAGGGCAGTTTTAATGGGAAGGTTGAGGAAACTCCCAGGTTGATTGACGATCTGATTAAGAGAGTTGAAGGGAATTTTTATACAGAAGAAGCGAAGCGCATCGTTGAAAAACGAATTGCGTTTCTTAAGGCCTTTTCAGATCGATTAAAGAAAGAGTTGGCAGGGGAAGAATAGAAGATGGCTTATACTTCTGAGTTGAAGCAATTGATTAAGCGAGTGGAAGAAACACGGCCCCAGCGTTTAGACAGAAGAAAAGAAGGTTTAGAATTTCCGAGGATGAGTCTTGCCGAGAAGGAGAATCTTTTAAGGACATTTCATCCTTCCTCCAAGGAGGGTTCATTACAGGAATTGAAGATCGGGCCAAGCAAAGGATATCTTATTCCACCGGAGATCTGCGAAGTCTTGGAAGCATGGAGCCGTGTGGATCCGGATCGGATCGACCTGTCAAAGATCACTTTTGAGACTGATGTCCTCATCATTGGAGGAGGAGGGGCTGGGACATCCGCGGCCCTTCTCGCTCAAGAGAGTGGTGCTCAGGTGATCATTGCGACGAAGTTGAGGCATGGCGATGCCAATACGATGATGGCTGAGGGAGGAATTCAAGTCGCCGATCAACCCGGCAAAGATTCACCCTATTATCATTATCTTGATACGATTGGGGGAGGGCACTTCGCCAATATCCCTCAGCTGGTTTATACGCTCGTCACCCAGGCTCCGTCTGTCCTCCAGTGGTTAGAGAACTTGGGCGCAATGTTCGATAAGAATCCGGATGGTAGTTTCAAAGTGCTTCATCTCGGCGGAACGTGCAGGAAAAGAGTCCATGTAGCAGCGGATATTACTGGAGCAGAGATCATGCGGACGATTCGGGACGAAGCCAGAAACAGGAAGGGGATAAACGTTCTTGAATTTGCTCCCGCCGTAGAACTGGTTCTCAATGAGCACGGCCATTGTGCAGGTGCCATTCTCTATAATTTAGAGACCGAGGAATACTTTTTAATAAAGGCAAAAACTGTCATTCTGGCAACGGGTGGCTCCGGCCGACTTCACATTGGTGGCTTTATGACGACCAACCATTATGGAGCAACAGGAGATGGGCTTGTTCTGGGCTATCGGGCTGGATTGGAAGTCTGTTTGCTTCACACCACTCAATTTCATCCCACAGGAGCGATTTTCCCGGAACAGGCCGAAGGGCTTCTCATCTCAGAGAAGTTTAGAGGGGCGGGTGCTCATCTTCTCAACATCGATGGAGAGCAGTTTGTCTTTGAACGAGAACCCAGGGATGCCTGTGCGGCTTCGATCATCAGGGAATGTGTCCAGGTTGGGAAAGGCGTTCCGACCCCAGCAGGGAAGGTAGGCATCTGGCTCGATACTCCCATGATTGACCTGATCCAGGGAGAGGGGGCTTTGGTCAAGGACTTCGTAGGAAAATATAAAATTTTTAAGCGATATGGAATCGATATCACGAAAGAACCCATTCTCATCTTTCCAACGCTCCATTACCAGAATGGTGGACTGAAATTTAACAAAAACGGAGAGACAGCCATTCCAGGGCTCTTTGCGGCTGGAGAAGTGACCGGTGGAGTTCAGGGTGAGAATCGATTAGGAGGGAACTCTCTCTTAGATGTTCTCGTCTTTGGAAGGATTGCAGGCCGTAACGCTGCCTTCTATGCTAAAGAGAGAGCCAGGGATGGACGGCCAACCTTGGATCATGTGCGAAAGTTTCATAAGGAACTGGAAGAAGCAGAGATTGACCGGAGGAAAGTTTCTCCTGTTCTCCTTCCAGATTATTCAAATCCATTGGTGAGACAGAGACAGTTGACCACCACCTATGAGGGGACGATCAGATAAGGCAGATAAGGAAGCAATGCCAAATTTTATAGGGCTGTTGGGAAAAGCTCGAACCTGGTCATTCTGAGGAGCCACAGGCGACGAAGAATCTTATAACTCCATGATTATAAGGAAGAGGAGATTCTTCGCGGAGTTTACCCTGAGAGAAGCGAATGGGCTCAGAATGACAACGAAGGGCACTTTTTTAGCACGGTATCATAATTTGACATTTCGATTCGGAGAAGATTTTATGGGCATTACTCAAGAGTTAGCGAAGTATTGTCAGGGTTTAAAATTTCAACACCTTCCCGAGGAAGTCGTTGATCGAGTCAAATACTTTTTTCTTGACTTCATCGGTGTAGCCTGTCGGGGTTCCCAAGAAGCGTCTTCTCAGAGTATATATCGGTTCGTGAGGAAAATGGGCCATGGCCATCAGGATGGAGTGATCATCGGGACGAAAGAGAGAACCCCTCATTTATATTCAGCCTTGGCCAATGGTACCTCTGCTCATGCCATTGAGATGGATGATGTAAATAATGAAGCTTCCCTCCATCCTGGGGTAGTTGTCTTTCCTGCTGCCTTGGCCACGAGTGAGATGGTTGGGGGGGCTGGGAAGAAATTTATCGAGGCCGTGGTTTTAGGTTACGAGGTGATGATCCGTTTGGGAAGGGCCCTTGGGGCGCAGAACAGCTATAAGAGGGGTTTTCATCCAACCGGCACCTGCGGTTCCTTCGGATCGAGCGTAGTGGTCTCGAAGATTATGGGACTTAAACAAGAGGGGATGACAAGTGCCTTGGGAATTGCAGGGAGTCAAGCGGCTGGTTCCATGGAGTATTTAGCTCAAGGGGCGTGGACGAAACGTTTTCATCCTGGGTGGGCTGCCCTGAGCGGAATGGTTGCAGCCCAGCTGGCACAGAAGGGATTTCGAGGTCCCACTTCGATTATTGAAGGAAGGGATGGATTTCTGCATTCCTATTCGGATGGGGCAGATGAAAGCAAGGTTTTGGAAGGAATTGGTTCTCAATACGAAATCCTCCGAACCTCTATCAAACCTCACGCCTGCTGCCGTTATATGCAGCCTCCGATTGATGCAATCTTGAAGATTGTCAAAGAGAATGACCTCCCTCCGGAGAAGGTGGAGAAGGTCAGGGTGGGAATTTTACGGGCAGGGGCCCATCTGATTGCAGAACCGTTGGAGGAAAAATACACCCCTCAATCGATCGTTGATGCTCAATTCAGTATGCCTTTCGGTGCAGCCGTTGCAATCCTTTATCGAAAAGCGGGTCTGGGGGAGTTTCATCTCTCTAACATTCGGTCAGAGGAAGTGAAACGAATGATGAGGCGGGTTGAATGTGTCACGGACCCCGATCTGGAGAAGACCTTCCCGAAACAGTGGTGTGCCACCGCTGAAATCTTTACCAAAGATGAGCAGAGATATTTCGCAAAAGTTGAATATTGCAAAGGGGATCCTGAAAACCCTCTTTCCTGGGATGAACTCATTGAGAAGTTTCATGATCTGAGCAGTCGGTTCATGACAAAAGAAAGACGTTTGAAAATTGTGGATCAGGTGAGAAGATTTGAGAAGATTCGAGATCTTCAGAAGTGGTCTCCTCTTCTTTTACGAAATCGGTAGTTAATTGAACCGAGTCAATCTAACCAAAAGGAGGACCAGTTATGAAACTATCAAACAAGGTTGCCCTTATTACCGGTTCTGGATCTGGGATGGGTCGTGCCAGTGCCATATTATTTTCTCAGGAGGAGGCAAAAATCTCCGTCGTGGATGTTGACAGAAAAGGTGGCGAACGGACGGTCGAAATGGTAAAACAAAAAGGTGGCGATGCAATCTTTATCCAAGCCGATGTATCGAAAGCGAGTGATGTAGAGAGAATGATTAAGGCAACGTTGGATAAGTATGGAAGACTTGATATTCTCCTTAATAATGCCGGTATTCCAATGTCCTTCACCCCCGTGGAAGAAGTCAGAGAAGATCTATGGGATAGAATTATCGATATTAATGTCAAGGGGATATTCTTGGGCTGTAAGTATGCAGTCCCCATTATGAAAAAACAGGGGGGAGGCGTCATCATCAATACCGCATCCATCAGCGGGGTGCGCCCTCGGCCCGGTTTGTGTGCGTATAGCACGTCTAAAGCAGCAGCTATCATGCTGACCAAGGCACTTGCAATAGAGCTTGCCCCATCTAAAATCCGTGTCAATTGCATTAATCCGGTGGCTGCAGAGACACCCATGTTAGCCAAATTTATCGAAGAACAAGGGGCAACGGGTGAGAAATTTGAAGCGGGGAGAAAACGTTTTATTGATACTGTCCCAATGGGCCGACTGGCACAACCAGAAGATGTTGCCTATGCTGCATTATATTTAGCTTCAGATGAAGCCTCATTGGTGACCGGAGCCAGTTTAGACGTAGATGGAGGCCGTGGAATCTAAATATCAGAGGTTTAGCCTTTGAGAGAACCGCGTGTGAAATTTCAGGGGGTGAGAGATGGAGATGGTTCGGGAAGTTTGGGGTTTTGCGATCTGCGGGGAACTGATTTTTGGGAACCATGCTGTCAATAAAGTTGGAAAGGTTGTAAAGCGACTTCAGGGTGAAAAGGTTTTGGTGGTGACCGATCCTTCGATTCGGGATGCGGGTCTTCTGGAGTTTGTCGAGGAACCTTTGAAGGAGATGTCGATTTCGTTTGAGGTTTATGATCAGGGAGAACCTGAGCCGTCCATCGAAAAGGTTCTCGAATGTACCGAGTTTGCCAAGAGAGGAAACTATGACCTGATCGTCTGTCTGGGAGGAGGAAGTGTCATCGATTTGGGAAAGGCTACGGCAGTCCTGATGACCTATGGGAAACACCCCAATGATTATTTTGGTGAGGGAAAAGTTCCCGGTCCAGTCGCCCCAATTGTAGCCATTCCAACAACGGCGGGAACTGGTTCAGAGGTATCCCCATCCTCCATTCTCACTGACGTTAAAGCGAATCTGAAGAAAGGGATTTCAGATAACAAACTCCGGCCGAGGGTAGCGATCGTTGATCCGGTCCTTACCCTTTCATGTCCTCCCGGTGTCACTGCGGCTACAGGGATTGATGTTCTGGCCCATGCAATCGAATCTTATATCGCCACGGATTATAAATACCTACCTCTTGCCCCAGGAGAGGAAGACACCGTACTCTATCATGGGTCATATCCTCTGACAGACTGTCTGGCCCTGAAGGCGACTGAGTTGGTAGGTCAGCATTTGAGGACCGTTGTCGATCAGGGAAAGAATTTGGAGGCAAGAGTCCATATGGCCATGGCGAATGTGATGGCTGGAATGGCCTTTTCTAATTCTGGAGTGACGGCTGTTCATGCCATGGCCTATCCATTGGGGGCAGTCTCCCATGCTCCCCATGGGGTTGTAAATGGGTTGCTGCTTCCCCATGTGATGGAGTATAACGTTCCGGTGAGGGCGAGAGAATTGGCAGATGTGGCAAGGGCTTTAGGGGAGAAGGTTGAAGGGCTCTCTGCACGGGAGGCAGCATTCAAAGCGATCTCGGCCGTCAATGAGATCATCCGGGATGTTGGCCTCCCCACTCGTATGAGGGACATTGGAGTGAAGGAGAAAGACATCCGGCCCATGGCTGAGGCAACCATGCTGGTAACGAGGCTATTGAGGTCAAATCCCCGGAGGGTCAGTGCGGAGGCCCTTGAGGAAATCTACAAACGGGCCTTTTAGACCTCAGTTTTTTACTGGAGCCGTCGATTGATCATCAACCATTTTCCAAACCCAATTTCCGAATTCAAGATAAGTCGAAGAAGGTGGAAATAGTGGTCTCCCAAGCTTGTTGCTGGTTCTGATAAGGCAGGCATAGACTCACAGGAGGGGATCATGAATTTTTTGAGAGTCAATATGAGTTCAAAGAAGATCACGACAGAGGAGGCCAGTGAAAAATACCGACTTCTGGGCAACCGGGGATTAATTGCCCAATTGTCTTTTGACGAGATCGATCCGAAGTGCGATCCTCTCGGGCCGAATAATAAGTTGATAATCGCCACAAGCCCACTAGATGGATTTGGTATTACCTGCGCCGGAAGGTTGTCCGTGGGAGGGAAAAGTCCGTTAACAGGAGGAATAAAAGAAGCGAATGCAGGTGGGGTAGCAGCAACAAAGCTGGTTCGGCAAGGGATCAAGGCGATTATTGTGGAAGGGATGTCCCAAAACGGAGAGCTTTACATCCTGCATATCCATAAGGGAGGAGCGCAACTAGAGCCCGCAAAGGTGATAGCTGGAAAGGGCACCTATTCGGTTGCTGAAAAAGTCTATGAAGAATATGGACGCGGTGCCGGGCTGATCACGATCGGCCCAGCCGGAGAATACCGGCTGGCATCGGCCGGGGTATTTATCAACGATACGGAGGGTGAACCATCCAGGCCTGCGGCGAGAGGCGGGATGGGAGCCGTCATGGGAACCAAGGGCCTTAAAGCCATCGTGATCGAGGATGACGGAACCTATAAGCCGCCGGTTTTCAATGAAAAGGCCTTAAGCGAAGCCCGTAAGGCTTTTTCCAAGGGGATCATTGAAGAGCCGGCCATTAAGGTCTATACCGAATATGGGACGATGGGGATGTTGATGAGCCTTAATGCCCTGAGCGGTCTGCCCACACTCAATTTTCGAAAGGGCACATGGGAGAAGGCTGAAGAGATTTCAGGGGATCGGTTTCACGATCTGATTTTAGAGCGGGGCGGCGAGGGGAAGATCACGCATAAATGCATGCCAATCTGTGTGATTCAGTGTTCTAATGTATTTCCAGACGCAAATGGGAAAAAGCTTATCGCCCCGCTGGAGTTTGAGTGTGCCGGCTTGCTCGGATCTAATCTGGGGATAGCTGATTTGGATCAGATCGCTCGACTGACCAAAATGTGTAATGACATTGGCGTTGACGCCATTGAAGTGGGTGCTGCCCTTGGTGTGGCTGCAGATGCCGGCCTCTTTGAATTTGCAGATGGCAAACGAGCAGAAGAACTGATTGGAGAGATTGGTAGGGGAACCCCTTTGGGAAGGATCCTCGGTTCGGGTGCCACGGTGACCGGAAAGGTTTTCGGGGTTCTGAGAGTCCCTGCCGTAAAAGGCCAGGCGATGGCCGCCCATGACCCCAGGGGGATTAAGGGAATGAGTGTCACTTATTCCATGTCCCCCATGGGAGCGGATCATACGGCAGCGGCAACCTATCGAGCTCAAATCGATCATCATAAACCGGAAGGACAGATGGAGGTGAGCCGGAATGTGCAGGTGATCATGGCGTTTTACGACAACTGTTGTTGCATGTTCGTATCACGGGGGCTCATTAAGAAACCGGAGCTTTTTGTCAACTTGATCAACGCCATCTATGGAACGAATTATGGAACTGACTATCTTATGGAATTGGGAAAAGAGATCATCAAACTCGAGCGGGCTTTCAATCTCGCCGCAGGCGTGACTCAGGAATATCTTCCTGAGTTTATGAAGATTGAAAAGCTTGAACCTCATGGACTGACTTCGGATATCCCTCAGAGTGATTACGACCGTTTTTGGGAGGAAGCGTTCTGGGGAAAATTCCCCGAGTTGAAACAGGGATGATAACCTTTGGTTCGTAAGTTTTTTGGACATCAAGGGACATACCACCATGGAAATCGCTCAGCATCATCTTGAGATTCATAACCTTTCCCTCAACTTTGGTGGGGTTCAGGCCCTGAATCGGGTCGACCTGAAAGTTAAAAGGGGTTCGCTTTTCTCTCTGATTGGACCAAATGGGGCAGGTAAGACGAGCCTGATTAACTGCATTTCAAAATTCTATGAACCGAAGGAAGGGAAAATCATTTTCAACGACCGTGAGATCACTCACTTCCGACCTCATGAGGTTGCTCGTTGTGGGGTCTCTCGGACCTTCCAGAATATCGAACTATTCAAAGGAATGACCGTCCTTGATAATCTTAAATTGGGAAGGCACATTCATCTCCGGTCGGGTCCACTGGCTGGCATGGCCTATCTGGGCAAGGCCAAGAGGGAAGAAAAAGAACTGGAGGAGTTCATCGATAGGGAGATTTTAGGTTTTCTGGGGTTGACCCCTATTAAAAATTGGGTAGTTGCTACATTGCCTTACGGACTTCAAAAGAGGATTGATCTAGCGAGAGCACTCTCCTCGAAGCCGGAGTTTCTAATTCTCGATGAACCAGTGGCAGGGATGAACCGAGAGGAAACCCAGGATATGATCAAACATATCCTTGAGATTAAAAA
>Ga0315279_10004045_pt1 | contig 19905 bp, 18 predicted proteins | sample YL17G06_20_MG_FD_203694 | JGI IMG/M metagenome (GOLD analysis project Ga0315279, IMG submission 203694) | Sediment microbial communities from Yellowstone Lake, YNP, Wyoming, USA - YL17G06_20 | ecosystem: Environmental > Aquatic > Freshwater > Lake > Sediment | place: USA: Wyoming | collected... | reverse complement strand
TGCATGGCCCCGTCGAAGCCGACCCCGGCTTCGACACTGACCACGAGCAGATCCAGCGTATCGGGCAATGCGCGGCGGATGGCGGCCTGCCGGGCCTCGATGGTGCGCTGCAGCACAATGTCGGGCAACCAGATACCGATGCCGATGACCACCGGCACCGCCAGCCACATCAGCAGCCCTTCCACCTCAAAGTGGCGTATGGCGAACAGGCCCCCGGGAATGACGAGCGCCATGGACAACACCTTCAGCCCGACGTACTCAGTCGCCCCGATGTGGCGGGGGTTGCCGGCCATGTCCAGCTTGCGGCGGATCTTATCCAGGGCCCCGCCGGGGGTCACTCCCTTGAACGCGCCGCCGATGGCGGCGAGAATCGGCCACGCCACGCGCTCGCCGAAGCCGCGCTCCAGCCACGGATGGGTGACGTACTGCTCCTGCTTGGGCACCAGGTAATCGTCGATGCGCCCGCGCACCATCGCGAATCGCGGTCGCAGCGCGCCCGCCACCATGAGCGCCACGGCGAGGAACGTCAGTGCGCTAATGATCAGTAACACCGTTCTTCTCCTTCTCCCGCAGCGGGGTCTTGCGACTGCCCCAGTCCCCGCTGTTGTCGGTCGCGTCCAAGACCCGGTCCGGAAACGAGCTCTCGTCTTTCGTCGGGCTCGAGAGTCGTTAGAAATCAATGCGCAGCATGCGCGTGATCACCAGTCCGCCCAGCATCTGCAGCGCCAGGGCGACCAGTATCAACATGTGCCCTAATGCCGTGGTCAAAAGAGCGGACATGTAGCTCGGATTGAGTACCGTCAGGATGCCCGCCATCGCCAGCGGCAGGATGAACAGGATGATCCCCGACAGGCGCCCCTCCGCGGTGAGGGTATCGACCTCGGCGCGGATGCGCTGGCGCTCGCGCACGGTGGAGGCGACGATTTCCATGACCTCGGCCAGGTTGCCTCCCGTGTCGAGCTGGATCAGAATCGCGGTAACGGCGATGTCGAGGTCGGGCAGAGGCACGCGCCGCGCCAGGTGCGCGAACGCTTCCGCCGTGGGCGCCCCCACGTTGGTCTCGTCGAGCGTCTTGCCGAACTCGACGGAGATCGGAGGCTCCATCTCCTCGCGCACCGCCTGCATCGCGCGCAGGATGCCGTAGCCCGAGCGCAGCGATGAGGCCACGAGCATGAGCGCATCGGGCAACTGGCGCTCGAACTCCCGCAGCCGCCGCGCCTCCAGTCCTTTCAGGATCGCCAGTGGGATCAGGACTGCGACCACGATCCCGCCGGTCGCCCCCAGCGCGCCGAACAGCAGCCAGCCGGCGGCTGCGAGCGCGACGATGGCGGCGATGCAGGCCGCCGCGAGCTCGCTCGGGCGCCACTCGAGTCCGGCGCGCTCGAGCATGCCCTCGATCGCACTGTGCTGGCCCTGACGCTCCAGCAGCGCCGTCAGCGCCGGGAAGCGGTCCGCGTCGCGCTTGGCGGCCTTGCGCGCATCGGTATCGCGCCCCAGCGAGTTGATGCGGCGCCCGACGCGCCGCCTGCTAGAGGTCAGCGCGAGACCCACCAGCAGCACCGCGCTGGCCGCCGCGACGAACGCCAGCGCCGGGATGACCCATGCGCTCATTTTCTACCTCCCTGCGGCTCGAACATGTCGGCCGCAACGTGAACACCCTTGCTCTGCAGCACGGATAAGAACTTCGGCCGCAGCCCGGTGGGCGCGTGCTCGCCGACGATCTTGCCACTCTCGTCGATGCCCTGCTGTCGATAGAGGAAGATGTCCTGCAGCACGATGACGTCTCCCTCCATGCCCTGGATCTCGGATATGTGCGTGACCTTGCGCGAGCCGTCGCTGAAGCGGTGCTGGTGCACGATGAGGTTCATGGCCGAGGCGATCTGCTCGCGCACCGCGCGCGCGGGCAGGTCCATGCCCGCCATGAGCACCAGGGTTTCCAGGCGCGCCAGGGTGTCGCGCGGGCTGTTGGTGTGCGCCGTGCTCAGCGAGCCGTCATGGCCGGTGTTCATGGCCTGCAGCATGTCGAGCGCCTCGCCGCCGCGCACCTCGCCGACGATGATGCGGTCGGGGCGCATGCGCAGCGCGTTGCGCACCAGCATGCGGATGGTGACCTCGCCCCTGCCCTCCAGGTTGGGCGGGCGGCCCTCGAGCGTGACCACGTGATCCTGCTGCAATTGCAGCTCCGCCGCGTCCTCGATGGTCACGATGCGCTCGCTGTTGGGAATGAAGGACGACAAGACGTTGAGGCTGGTGGTCTTGCCGCTGCCGGTGCCGCCGGAGATGATGAGGTTGAGGCGTCCCACCACACATGCCTTGAGGAACGCCGTCATCGGCGGGGTTATCGTGCCGAAGGCGATGAGGTCGTCGGCGGTGTAGGGCACGCGCGAGAACTTGCGGATGTTGATGCACGGTCCCACCAACGACAGCGGCGGGATGATGGCATTGACGCGCGAGCCGTCGGGCAGGCGCGCATCCACCATCGGGCTCGCCTCATCGATGCGGCGCCCCAAGGGGGTGACGATGCGATCGATGATGCGCAGCACGTGCGCGTCGTCGCGGAACTTGAGGTCGGTGAGGAAAAGCTTGCCGTCACGCTCGGCATAGATCTGGTCGGGGCCGTTGACCATGATCTCGGTCAGGGTCGGATCCTCGACCAGGGGCTGAATCGGCCCGTAGCCGTTGACCTCGTCGTACACTTCGCGCAGCACGCGGACGCGGGCGCGCCCGGACAGCGCTGGCGTGCCCTGCGCCGCCGCGCGATCGAGCGCCGTCCGAATCTCGTCCATCATGCGCTCGCGCGGCAGCGCGGTCAGCTTCTTGGGCTCGACTTCCTCCAGCAGCTTGGTGTGCACGCGCGCCACCAGGTCCAGCCGATCCTGGCGCGTGAGTCCACCGCTGGCGTCGGCGTCGGCCTCGCCGCCCTTGTACACATTCGCGGCGTCCTGTTTAGCTACCACGGACATCGCATTCTCCTTCGTCAACGCTTCTTGGTCATCCACTTGAGCTTAGCGCTCTGTTCGGTGCCCGCGGCCCACGGCCGCGATCCGTTGCCGGAGGTCTTGACGACCTGCTGTGCCAGTTCGCGGATGGAACGCGAGATGGGCGCGTCGGGGTGCCGGATGACGAACGGCACCCCCTCGTTGATGGAGGTCACCACCAGCCCCGCGGCATTGGGGATGGTGGCGATGGCCTCGCGCCCGAAGGCGCGCTCGATCTCGTCCACCTGCAGGCGGTTGCTGCGCGCCACGCGATTGAGCACCACGTGGATGCGCTCCTTTGACACATAGTCACGCGTCAGCAGATGGTAGAGCTTGCGCGTATCGTTGAGCGTCGTCAGGTCGAACAGGTTGGCGACCAGCATCACCGCGGTCGCGTGGGTGAGCGCGAAGATGGTGGTCTCGTAGAGCATCGGCGGCACGTCGAGCACGATGTAGCGATAGCGCCGCTTGAGGCTGCTGAGCACCGCGCTCAGAGTCTTGACGTTGACCGTGGCAAGCTCGGTGGGCTCATTCGCCGCCACCAGCACCTTCAGCCCCGAATCGTGCGGGGTAAGGTGCGCTTCCACCAGCTCCTCGTCGATGTGGTCCTCCAGCGGCGCCATATCCACCAGGCTGCGCTTGGGGCGCAGGTTCATCATCAGCGCGACGTCCCCAAACTGCGAGTAGGCGTCCACCAGCACCACCTGCCCGGGGTACTCCTGGACGAGGGCGACGGCTACGTTCGTCGCCACGGTGGTCTTGCCGACGCCGCCCTTGGCCCCGGCGACCGCGATCACCCGCGGCATCAGCTCGGGGTCCACCAACGCGCGGAACTCGGGGGTGTTGCGCCGGTCGCGCGCCTGGCGAATGCCACGCACGGTCTCGAGCAGGTCGCCCGGCACCAGCGGCTTGAGCAGGACATCGCGCGCCCCCGCCCGCATCGCCTGGCGCCACAGGTGGTCCGCTCCGTCGCCGCTCATCAGCACCGTCGCCACGTGCGGCACCGCCAGTCCGATGGTCTCCGCCGCCGACAGCCCGTTCATATCCGCCAGCTCGGCGTCGAGCAGGGCGACGTCGGGATTGAGTTGCACCGTCATCTGCGACGCCTCCAGCCCGTTCTGGGCGATGCCCACGACTTCCATGTCCGGCTGGCTGCTCAGGACCTGCAAGAGCTGCTCACTCTCAAACTCGTCGCCACTGGCGATCAGTATGCGGGTCACCTTGGCAGGGCTGCTCGGCATCTACTTTCCCTCTCCGACCATTTCCAGCGCAGCTGCCGTGCGGGCGGCCGCGGAATCGGCGGTCACGATCTCGGGCGTGACGAAGATCATGAGCTCGGTCTCGCTCTTATTGGTCTGCGTGTGCTTGAAGAACTCGCCGATGATGGGGATGTCGCCCAGGATCGGGATCTTGCGCACGTTCTTGGACAGCTCGCTCTGGTAGAGGCCGCCGATGACCAGGGTTTCCCCGTCGCCGATGTGGAGCACGGTGTGCGCGCGCCGCGTCCGCAGAGCCGGCAGGACGATGCCGCTGACCACGATCGCGTTGCCGAAGTCGAGGCTGCTGACCTCGGGAGTAACGTCAAGGTCTATGCTCTTGTCATCGGTGCCGATGTCGCCCTTCATCTCGAGCTTGACCCCGAATTCCTTCCACTCCACGGTCACCGCGCCGGCGGCCGCCGTGCCGCCGCCAGCGGTCGATTGCACCACCGGAATCGGGATTTCGCCACCCACCAGCATGTTGGCCGTCTCACCCTCGGTCACCAGCAGGTTGGGCTCGGCCAGGATGCGCGCCTTGTTGTCGGCCACCAGCGCCTTGAGCCGCGCGCTGATTCCCTCGAGGCGCCGGATGGGCCCGCCCTGGTCCACCGGCAGCGCCCCGCCAAACACCTCGCCGAACAAGAACGGCTGATCATGGGCGATGTACTTCGTGCTTTCAGTAGTGGTGTTACCCATGGTCTGGGTGACGTTCTCCCGGGTCAAGCCGCCCCAGTCGATACCGATGTCACCGAGCGCCGACTTGTTGACGTCCACCACCTTGACGTGCACCAGGATCTGGCGCGGCGCGTAGGCCGGCGCGGACACCATGTCCACCACCGACACCTGGGCGCCCAGCGCCTTCATGATCTGCCCGATGCGCGCCTTTTGGGCGGGCGTCGCGGTGCCCTCGAACAGCAGGGTCTTGTCGGTGAGCGCGCGGACCTGGATGTCGGGCCCGACCACGCTCTGAATGGCCGCCACGTCGAGCGGCGGCTTCTGCGCCGGCGCGCGCACCTGTATCAGGTTGCTCACCCTGTCTTTCGACACGTAGGCGCCGGCGATGGCCTCCGCCCGCTTGGCCTCATAGTCGGTTTCAACGGCGCCCTCGAGGATCACCATGCCGTTATGCTCGCTCACCTTGATCGCGGGCTGAGCGATGGCCTCGGCTATCTTCTGCACCACTTCCGCCATGCGCGACGGAGGCGCGGTGACGACCAGGCGGTATGCATGCTGCCCCTTGTCGTCCCACACGTAGAAGTCGGTGGTGCCGGGCGCCTTGGCACTGACCAGGAGCTGCTTAGCGGACAGCACCACGTAGTCGGCGACCAGCGGATCGGCCACCGCCGCGCGCTTGATGCCCTGGAAATCGAGGACTTCCGATGCCCCGACTGCCAGTTGTTTCTCGATCGCGGGTGCTGCGCTCTCCTCTGCGGCGCCGGCCACGGCGGAAGCGAGCACCAGCAGCACCACCGCCAGCACCAAAGCCAGGACCGCGCGCCGCGCTATCTGCTGACCTATGTGTGTTCTCGTTCTCATCGAGCCTGTGCGCGCCCCAGTGCATCGGGGCGCTTCCTCCTTTGGTTCTCACCCCGACCAGTCGGGGTGGCGGGTCTATTCGGAACGGACGCTAACCGTGGTCTTCTCGGTGCCGCGCACGGTCTCGACGGCCACCGCTCGCTCCAGCTCGTCACCGGCGATTCTGGCTCGACCGGCGAAGGTAACCGGCTCGGGCCGCGCCTCGGACAGGCGCTGGGAATACAGGCCGGAGCCGCCCATGAACGCAGGCGAGGTGTAGCCCACGGACATGACGTTGGCGCTCGGCCTCGGCGCGGCTGCCACTGCGGTTGCCGCCTGCGGGCGCAGACCGATCAGAGCGTCGCTGCGCACGCCGGCCAGGGACACAATGCCGTCGTCGCCCATGGGGCGCAGAGTCAGCTGCAGCTTGCCCTGGGATTCCGCGAGGATCAGCTTCTCCGCATTCTGCGGGTCCAGCGCCAGGGTGGCGTTCGGCTGCTCTTTCGGCTTTGCGTCGCGTTCCGACGAGGGCTTGTCCACCTCGGCCGGAAGAATCTCCGGGCCGATGGCGAGCAGCTCCACGTCCTGGAGCACGGTCTTGGTCACGGCGAGCTTATCCACCTCGAAGGTGGCCAGCACGTCAACGTGATCACCGGCCTTCAGGAAACCGGCCACGCCGATGATCGGATCCAGCGCCACCGTCACCGCGCGCAAGCCCTCGGGCACCACGTAGGCCAAGCCCAGGGAAGCGCTCGGCGCGGCGACCGCCGCGCGCTGGACCGGCTCCTGCGCCGCCAGCGCGGCGATCGTCACCCGGCCCATCACTTCGCTGACCGAGGCCGCCGGATTGGGCGGCACCGTCGCCGCCGGCAGCGTGGCCTCGCGCACCATGCCCGGCTGGATAACGGTGCGCGCCGGGATGTCCTGCGTCGCCACCACCACCTGCACGGGCTCGGTCATCTTCGCCGCCTGCGCCTTTTCCTGGTTAAGGAAGTAGAACGCCAGCAGCGCCGCCAGTAACCCTGCAAACAGGGCCGCCAGCATGATACTCCTTCCGCTAAACTTGCCCATCGCAATTCCTCCTGCTATCCGTTGATTCCAAATTGGGCGCGACCTTCACAAGGTCGCATATCTCTCGCGCGCTCATGGAGCGCGCGCCCGCAGCGCCTACTCGATGAGGCGGAAAGTCGTCACCCCGTAGTCCGGCCCCGATCCGCCGGCCCCGGGGATGGTGTAATCGAGGAAGTAGCCCTTCACTTCCTGACCCGTGCACGACTGCACGAAAAATGAGGCGAAGCCGAGGATTGTCACGCCCGTGCGGCCGTTGCCCAGCGGGCTGATGATGGGGACGATGACGATGCGCGAGTTGCCGTAATCGTAGTTGTCCCAGGTGTCATCGGCCCACGGGGACTGCTGCGCGCGCTTAAACAGTGAATCCGCATCGGTGCTCACCGCCTGGCGGGTGGGGCCGACCATGTTGCCTGGCTCGGTGTCCGTCACATCGCCCACCTTGACGGTGCCGTCGAAGCCCCACATGATATCATGGCGGTAGACCGACCCACCGCTGCTGCCGTCGCCCAGGCTGCGCTGCAGCGCCAGCGGGTAGAAGTTGCCGCCGGTTTTCCCGATGAGGCCGCTGGAGAGATCGGACTGGCTGCCGACCTTCAGCGTGTACAGGACACCGTTGTTGTACTGGTAGGGCGTGCCGTTGTCGCTGTACCACGGTATGCCCCACGGCACCACGCGGCCCTGCACCCAGGACACCGAGCCCGTCTTGAGCACGACCGCATACGCTCCCACCTGGCGCGAGCTGAAGCCCAGCACGTTGGCGAAAGTGTGGGCCACGACCATCTGCCCGTCCACGCGGATCTTCGTGGGCCCATCGGCGGTCATGCCGTCCGCGGGGAACGACACCTGGTGGGTGGGCATGTTGTTGGCAACGGCGCACTCGGAGGCCTTGGTCTGGGCCTTCGCTTGGTCGGGCAGCTCGATGCCGCCGGCGAGCGCCGCCGCGTCGCACGAATTCACCAGGAACTGTCGAACCACGTAGAGCCTGCCGATATCAACCGCCAGCGCGACCATGCCCAGCAGCACCACGATCAGCATGGCGGCCATGATCAGACTTATGCCCCGCTCGTCTTTCACCCATTTCATCATCGCAGTGTCCCTCGTCAAGCTACTCCCTGCGCATTATGATCTCGGACTTGAGCGGCAAAGTGTTGTTCCGCACGTTGCTCAGCCAGGAGAAGAAGCTCCCGGTGAGCAGGTGGTGCGGCCAGTTCAGCTTGACCTTGATGAGGCTGCCAGGCGGGGCGCTGTTCTCGCTGCCGCCGCCGGCGTCGGCGAGCGTGTAGGGATAAGTTAGCCCCTGGTTGGTGGAATAGGACAGGCTAATCTGCAGCTCGCTGTGGTTGGGTAGCGCCCCGGCCATGTTGAGGATGCGCTCCTGTATGCTTGCCACCGGCCGCCCCAGGGAGGCCTCGCGCGAGCCCTCGCGCGCCACCTGCACCAGCGTCAGTTCATGCATCATCATCACGCCGAACTCGATAATCCCGAGAAACAGCATGAGCAGAATGGGCAGAATCAGCGCGAATTCCACCAGCGCCGCTCCCCGCTGCCTGCTCGTCTTGTGTATCCGATTCATGTGCCCTCACCCCCTACATCTGGAGAGCCAACGCGGCAATCGCCCCCAAGGCGATCGCCACAGAATACGGGATCTTCCCTACAGCCGATCCAGCGGCCAGGTTCATGCGCACGCCGCTGGGGCTTGAGACCATGTTCGCAATCATGTTGACCGCGGTCTGCTTGACCGCTCGCCGCCGGATGATGACAACCGCCGCCAGCACCCCGCCGAACACCCCGGTCAGCAGCATCGCCCAGACGGCGAAATGGAATCCCTTGAGCGCCCCCACTGCGATCAGCAGCTTTGCATCCCCCCCGCCGAGCCTGACCAGGCCCGACAGCATCAGCACCGCGGCCAGCGCCGCCGCCGCCCCGAGGGCGTGGTCGCCGAGGCCGGTCAGGCCTCCGCCCAGCCCGCCGAGCGCCAGCCCTGCCGCCGCGCATGGCACCGTCAGCCAGTTGCGAACCTTGCCGCTGCGCAGGTCGCTGACCACCGCCACCGCCAGCATCGCCGTCATCAGACTCGTCGCCGCAATCTCCGCCACTTACCTCTGCCTCTGGTGGCACAGGATTGTATCCTGTGGCTCGTGATCTTCACTGTCCTCTGGCAGGCGAGCCGCCTGCCTTAATCCTGTGAGTCCGCGGGCGGGGCTTCGCTGGCAGCTATTCTTTCCAGCGAGGGCCCGGGGCGATCAGCCGGCCGAACGAAGCCCCGCCACACCGCCGCCTCTGCGCCGCTACGGCGTGGGCTGGACCTGCCCGCCGCCAGCGGGGAGCTGGGTCTGGGCGGAATCGAAGGTCTGGCCCGTCTTCTGGCCGAGGACGGTAATGACCAGGATGCACACGATGGCGATCAGCGCCAGCATCAGCGCGTACTCGACCATCGTCGCGCCTTCCTCGTCGCTCCACAAAGCCTTCAGGTTGCTCAGCATTCGTCTACCTTTCTCGATGAGACTTGTCACCACGTTGCGCGTGCCCGTCGTCATCAACCGCTGTTTACTCTACTCTGCTCAGGCGGGGCTTCGCTGGCTGCCATCTGCCAGCAGGGCCCCGAGGCCGTTGGCCGGCCCAACGGAAGCCCGCCTCATCACCGCGTCCGTGCTGCTACGGCGTGGGCTGAACTTGCCCGCCGCCAGCCGGGAGCTGGGTCTGAGCCGCGTCGAAAGTCTGGCCCGTCTTGGTGCCCAGAGCGGTGATGACCAGGATGCACACAATGGCGATCAGCGCCAGCATCAGCGCATACTCGACCATCGTGGCGCCCTCCTCATCACTCCACAGCGCCTTGATCCTCTCCAGCATGTCCTTCTCACCCCCTTCCGGTGATTGGTGATCGTTATCCGCGTCTGCGAGCCCATACCCTTAGGAGAAGGCTGCAAGGACGGCCGCTTGTGGCAGCTCGCGTGATCGTCGGTAACGTCACTTACAATGGTACCGGCGGCGCCGCGAGCGGCCAATTCGTCCGGGGCCGTATATTGCGAAGCCCGAAGTTGCAGTGGCTGTGGCCGCAGGGACTACTACCGGGGTACTACCGACAGCCGCAGCCGTGCCTGCCGGGGCCCCGCGGATAGGCGATTGCGCGCGCGGCGCTTTGCGGAATAGCGACGGGGCGAACGCGTGCGCAGGAGTCCTGCCTCGCGGCGGCGAAGGCGGACGTACCGCGCGCTTGGCTATGCGACGGCGACAGGCCCGGGATCATCCCCTCGCGCAGCGTCCCCACCCCGATTGGTGCGGGGCGAACACGAATTGGCAGTTGGGCTCGTGCTTCGTAGCGTAGGCTACTACGCAGAGTAGCAAAGGAAGTCATGGTTCCGCTATGAGTAAGCTTGGGATTGCACTGGTCGTGATGGGGCTGACGACGGCGGGCGCCGGCGCTCACGCCGCGACAGCCGCCTACCCCTTGCAGGTGCTGCCCCCCGAACACAAGCTGATGAAGGACCCAATCACGGGGGTGGATTTGCTGTTCGTCAGCGCGTCCTCGGCCAAGGACCACAACCTCTACTTCCACCAGCGGTCGTGGATATCCGACGATTCGATGGTGCTTTTCCGGTCGGACCGGCCTGGCGGCGAGCTGATGGGCTACCTGTTCGCCACCGGCGAATTGGTGTGCCTGACCACTCCTACGGGCGCGTTGTTGTGCCCGACGGCAGCGTGGGAGGGCAACCGCGTGTACGCCTACCGCCCGCCGGACATCGTGGAAATCACGCTCAAGATCGAGCCCTCCGCGGACGTCACGAAGGCGCCCTCAACAGTTACGGCGACCGAGCGCCTGATCTGCACGCTGCCGGCGGGGACCGGCCTGAACGCCGGCCTGACCGAGAACCGCAACGGCACGCTCCTGGGGCTGGACCTCTCGCGTCCCGACGGACAGTGGGTGGCAGTTGCCGATGTGCGAACCGGCGAGATGCGGGAGGTGTGTCACTACGGCTTCGCCGGGCACCTGCAGTTCAGCATCACCAATCCCGACCTCATGAGCGTCGCCGGGACGAAGGACCGACTGGTGGTTATCGACCTGTCTCGGGGCGGCCAACCACGCATCATCCATCACCAGGTGGAGGGCGAATACGTCACCCACGAGTGCTGGTGAGTCAACGACTCGCTCACCTTCTGCGGCGGCTATCGCGACAAAGAGTCCGACGTCAAGGTTATCGACGTTCACACGGGCGAGGTGCGGACCGTCGGCGCCGGCGCCTGGGTGCCATGGGCCGCAAGCGGCGACGACGTGCTCAATCGCTGGAACTGGTGGCATGCCGCTGGGCACGAGTCGGGCCGCTGGATCGTGGCCGATAACTGGTACGGCGACGTCGTCGTGTTCGATGGCGAGACCACGCAGATGCACCGGCTGACGCTGGGGCACCGCCGCTACGGCGGAGGACTGCATCCCGAGCCGGGATGGGACCGCAGCGGCAGGCGGGTGGTCTTCACCTCCGAGATGCTGGGCGGCTCACACGTGTGCGTGGCCACCATTCCGGATGAGTGGCGCCCGGACCCGGCGGATGAGGGGTTGATCATCACCGGGGGCGTGCTGAAGCCGGAGCTGCCGCCGGAAGGAACGAACTGAAGGCGCCTGCGCGGTCAAGGCTGCGGTCACGCCCAGGCGCGATTGTGCGCGACGACTGACACTCCCCGACAGCTTTCGTATCGCCTGCCGGTTCTGCCGCCCGAGCACTGGGCGATGAAGGATCCGCCCACGGGCGTGGACCTGCTGTTCGTGACCACCGGCCCGACGCGCGACCTCGTCCTCTACCTCCACCAGCGGTCCTGGCTGGCCGACGAATCCATGCTGCTGTTCCAGTCGTTGCGCCCGGAATACGAGCTGAGGGGTTACCTGGTCGCCACCGGCGAGCTGGTGCACCTGACAACGCCGCGCGGCGGCATATACGGGGGCACCTGCGCCCGCTTTCGCAACAGCATCTTCGCCTATCGCGGGCGGGAGGTATTGGAGTTGGCGCTGACCGTCGAGCCCTCCACCGATCCGGCAAAGGCGCCTTCTCGCGTCACGGCAACGGAGCGCGTCATCGCACCCTTGCCGGAAAACCCCATTCACTTCGTCACCGAGAATGCCGATAGCACCCTGCTGGGCTGCGAGTACCGCACCGCGCAGGGACAGAACGGCATGCTCGTCGTCGAAATCGCAGCCGGCGAGATTCGCGATCTCGGGACGCTCAACTTCGGCGGGCACATGCAGTTCAGCCGCAACGACCCCATCCTGTTCAGCTTTGCCGGACGACCGAACCGCCTGATGGTCTGGGATCTGAATGAGGACGCTCCGCGCTGCATCCACGAGCAGGTGCAGAGCAAGCATGTCACCCACGAGACGTGGTGGGTGGACGATCTGATTATCTTCACCGGCGGCTATCGCGACAAGGAAGAGCACGTGAAAGTGATTGATCCGGCCACCGGGATCATCCGCATCATCGGGGCCGGCGCCTGGCTTCCGTGGCGCGATGACGGCGACGACATCCTCAACCGCTGGAACTGGTGGCACACCTCCGGGGACTGGCAGGGGCGTTGGGTGGCCGCGGATAACTGGTACGGCGACATCGTCCTGTTCGCCGGGGGCACGACGCAGATGCACCGCCTGACCCTCGGTCATCGGACCCACGGAGGAGGCGAGGACCCACACGTGGGCTGGGATCGCAGCGGCAAGCGGGTGATCTTCACGTCGCAGATGCTGGGAGGCGTCCACCCGTGCGTGGCGACCATACCGGACGCCTGGCCACCGGACCCGGCGGACGAAGGGCCGGTGCTGACCGCCGGCTCGGCGGCATCTCCGCCGACCGACAAGCGAGGCGAATAGCCCCGCGGCAGGGCGGATTCCGAATCGCACGGAGGCGGCGATGGACTACAAGCTCGCAGTCGCGGCTGCGCTCGTGGCTGGCGCCTTGCTCCAGGCGCATCCGGCGTGCGCGCAGCAGTACCCCCTGCGCAAGAAGCTCATCGAATACGGCTGGGACGTGCCCACGCCGGCGTATGTGCGCCAGCACATTCGCGAGATGGAGCAGCGGCCGTTGGACGGGCTCATCATGTACCTGCCAAATGACGGCGACGCCTTCCGCGACATCTTCATGATGGACAAGTGGGACGAGGCGAGATTCGCCGCCGTAGAGGATGATCTGCGCAACATCAAGTGGGGTGGGTTCACCGACAACTTCATCATTGTGTGGTCGCGCTCGAACATGGACTGGTTCAGCGACGCCGACTGGGAAGTCGTGACCCACAAGGCGCGGCTGATGGCGCGGGCCGCGGTGGCCGGGCGCTGCAAGGGCTTGTGCTTCGACCCCGAGCCCTATGGCGACAACCCGTGGGCCTACAGCAGCGTCACGCACCCGGGGACATCGTTCGCGGAGTGCGAGGCCCAGGTGCGCAAGCGCGGGGCGCAGTTCATGCGCGCTATCGCCGACGAGATGCCGGACGTAGTGGTGCACACCTTCTTCCTGCTGAGCCTGTTTCCCGACATCATGAATGAGCGAGACCCCGCGCAACGTCACAAGCTGCTTGCGGCTCACCAGTACGCGCTCCTGCCCGCTTTCCTCAACGGCATGCTCGACGCCGCCGCAGCGAGCGTGATTATCACCGACGGCAACGAGAGCGCGTACTACTACACTAACCCGCTTGACTACTACGTGGCCTATCACGCCATCCGCCAGAATGCACTATCCCTGGTTGCATCCGACAACGTCCGCACTTACCACGCCCAGCTTCAGGTCAGCCAGGCGCTGTACGTCGATCACGTCTTCGACCTGCGGCCGGGCATGAAGTCGCTGAGCTCTACGCTGACGCCCGAGGAGCGCGCTCGCTGGTTCGAGCAGGACGTGTACTACGCTCTCGCCACGGCCGACGAGTATGTGTGGTGCTATAGCGAGCACATGAACTGGTGGGAAAGCCAGGGGATCCCGGCCGGCCTGGAGGATGCCATCCGCGCGGCGCGCGCGAAGGTCGCCGCAGGCGAGCCGCTTGGCTTCGATGTCTCGGATGATCTCAAGGCGGCCGAGGAAGGGCAACGTGCGGAGTTGGAATCGAAGATGGCCCGCCGCACGGCTGAGATCGCGCGCCGCCCCACGGAGGCCCCGCCCCCTGTCATAGACGGCAAGCTCGATGACGCCGTCTGGCGGCGCACGCCGCCGCTGCAACCGTTCCTGCCCTACGTTACCGCCGCCGAAGACGCCGTGAAGGCCGCCACCATCGCCCGCGTCACCTACGACGATCAGAACCTGTATGTCGCCTTTCAATGCGACGAGCCGCGGACGGCCGCAATGCAGGTGCAGGGCAGCGCCCGCGACGATCCGGGCGTATGGCTCGGGGACAGCGTAGATATCTTTCTCTCCGTCGGCGAGGCGCCCGAACCGTTCGTCCACTTCATCCTGAACGCCGGCAACGTGCAGTGGGACGCCTACTACACCACGAAGGCTGACGAGAACATCAGCTTCAATCCAATATGGCAAAGCGCAGCGAACACCGGCGACGGCGCTTGGTATGCGGAGATCGCGCTGCCATGGGAGCAAATCCGGGTGCCCGCGCCCAAGCCCGGGCAAGTGCGCCGAGCGCAACTCGGCCGCCAGCGAATCCCCGATGGCGAACGCAGCACCTGGTCACAGGTGTATTTTGGCTTCGTCGCGCCGAAGTACTTCGGGACATGGATCTTCCGCTGAGCGCCCGTCTGGAAGTGATCGTGGCGCCCTCACGCGGTGCAGCCTGTGGTTGCCACGTCCGACCCGGATCGGGTTCGCATTGCCGGCGCAATGGGAGGGTAGGTGATGTCGGATGAGTGGACGGCGGAGGAATCGGCAAGGCGCTGGGATTCGCATGCTGCCGGACTCACCTCGCGCTACACCGCGCAGGGAGACGTGCATCGCGAGGTGCTGCTCAATCCGGCACTGCTCGCGCTTCTCGGCGCTGTCGGCGGCAAGCGCATGCTCGATGCCGGCTGCGGCGAGGGCTACCTGAGCCGCATGCTGGCGCGGGCGGGCGCGTCCGTCGTCGCCGTGGACTATTCTCGAAAGATGATAGAAATCGCCGGGGTCAAGACGCCGGCGGACTTGGTGATCGACTACAGGCACGCGAACTGCGAAGACCTGGCGTTCCTGGACGACGGCTCTGTGGACGTCGTCGTCTCCAACATGGTGCTGCAGGATCTTCCCGCGTACGAGGCCGCGATCAATGAGGCCTATCGCGTGCTCGTCCCCGGCGGCGTGTTCATCTTTTCCATCCTCCATCCCTGCTTCTCCACGCCGGGGTCGGGCTGGGTGAAGAATGATGACGGACGGAACCTGCACTGGAGCGTGGACGGGTATTTCGACGAAGCTGCGATAGACTTGGAGTGGCCGCGGGGGGCCCAGGACGGGATACTCTACTTTCACCGGACCTTGACGAGCTACTTTGAGGCCGTCCGAAGGGCGGGATTCGCAGTCGATGCCTTGGTCGAGCCGAAACCCTCCGAAGAGATGCTGGCGAAGTACCCCGAGTTCGGGGACGATCTGCGAATGTGCCACTTTATGGTGCTGAAGGCGATCAAGCCGTAGGATCCAACTGGCGTTGTCGTTGGAGTTAGCAGCCGGAGCCTTAGGCGCCGAAGGGAGTAGATGGTGGATAGCACACTCTCGCCCGACGTCCAGATGCAGTTCATGCGGCCGCGGCAGGTGGAAGAGGCCGCCCGCCGCTTCCCGGTCGTGTACGTCCCGTTCGGACTGATTGAATGGCACGGGCGGCACCTCCCGCTGGGCAATGACGCGCTCAAGGCGCACGCCATATTGGTAAAGTGCGCCGAGCAGTTCGGCGGGGTCGTCTATCCGCCGGTCTGGTTTCACGCCGACTTCGACCGGGAGCACCTGGTGTTGGTCCTGACGGAGCTGTTTGAGCGCCTGAAGAAGATGGGCTTTCGCGCGATCGTGGGCGTGTCGGGGCACAATGTCCAGGGACAGATCGACATGATCAACCGGGCGCTCGAGCCGGTGATCGCGGACGGCGCCGTCGCCGGCATGGGTCTGTGGGAGGTGACCCTGAGCCAAGGCGAGGAGTCCAACACCGATCACGCCGCCAAGTGGGAAACCTCGAACATGCAGTTCTTCTATCCCGACCTGGTGGACATGAGCGAGCTGGGGGACAAGGGCATCGCGCTCGACATGAGTGCGCCGTCCGGCATCGGCGGGCTTGACCCCAGAGCATATGCGAGCCCGGCCGTCGGGGAACGCAACTGCGAGCTCGCCGCCCAGGCCATCGGGCGAAAGGCGCGGGAGCTGCTGGATTCGCTTGCCCCCGAGCACCGCGCTTTCGGCCTGCAGGCTTTGTCGCCCGAGCACTGGTGGATGGTGTGAGCCTGTAGCCGCAGGCCGGACGGCTGCGGACCCCATTGCCTGCTGACTACGGCCCGGGAGCAGGTCGCGGCCCCTCATCCCCACCGCCGCGTCGGCCGCGAGCCACGCCGCCACGGTCGCGGACTCTCCGATGATGATCCCCAGAAACGTCGGGCGCGTCGCCGGTCGGCGGTCGGCCACCCGGCACCCTCTTAGAAGACCGGCTGAGTATGGAATAAGTCTCCAGCGATGGGGCAGACGCTTGCCCCCACGCCAGGAGATATCGAGATATGAGACCCGGTCCCATCGTCATGATCAGCAGCTACGCGCCCCGCCTGTGCGGGATCGCGACCTTCTGTGAGGAGGCGCGCGAGTTCATCCAGGGCCGGCATCCCGACCGCGATGTGCTGGTCATATCTCACACCGACGGCCACGGGTACGGCGTCTTTCCGGTCATCGACATGACCCGCCACGACTGGTGGCGGGCGGTGGTCGACAAGGTCGCCGAGCTCGATCCCGCCGTCATCCATATCGAACACGAATACGGCCTGTACGAGTACTGCGACGCCCGGGGACGCGGGGACTGCAACGCGGGCCTCCTGGAGTTGGTGGACGCGCTCGACCGCTGGCCGGTGGTGGTCGAGCCGCACACGGTGCACGGCCGGCTGCGCGACTCGGAGGCGGAGTTCATATTTCAGCTCACCGACCGCGCCGACATCGTGATTTTCAAGTGCCACTACCAGAAGTGGCGGCTGGACTGGAACTTCCACGGCTACGACTGGCCCACCCCGCGCAACATCATGGTCATACCGCACGGCGCTCGCGCCGATCGCATGTGCCACCCTGGCGACATTCCGCGCCTGAAGACCGAGTTGGGATTTGACAAGTTCCCCTACCTCCGCAACCACCTGGTGGGCCTGGTAGGCTGGATTCAGAGCAACAAGCGCTGGGACATCCTGACTTCCATGTGGGAGGACATCGCGACCGAGATCCAGCGCCGCACCGGTGAGGACTGGGACCTGCTGGCCGCCGGGGAATGGCGCGACCCGGCGCATCAGGTCGACTTCGAGAACTACACCCACGAGCTCGAATTGCTCGAAGGCAAGGGCCTGGCGCACTTCTACGAGTTCGTGCCGCGCGGCAACCTCTACTACAAGGTGATGTCGGTGTGCGACTTCGTGGTGCTGCCGTCGGTGGACGAGACGCAGTCAGGCACGCTCGCACGCATTATCGCGCTCAACAAGCCCTTCATCACCACCGCGCCGATGGAGGGATTGACGGCGCAGACCCTCGAGAGCGGCGGCGGCCTGCTTTTCACCAACAAGCAGATGCTGCGCGACCAGGTGCTGCGGCTGGCGTGCGACGAGCCCCTGCGCCACGAGCTGGCGGCCAACCTCCGCCGCTACCTGATCGAGGAGGTGGCGTGGGAGGTGGTGGTGGACCAGTACACCGAGGCCTACGAGCTGGCCACCGCCGCCTGCGAGGCCCACCAGCCCGCCGTGCTGCCGCTGGAGTTTTAGGCGCTGCTGGGCCACGCGGCGCCAGCCATGCGCCCCGCCGGCGCGGACTGAGGGGTACGTGCGGTTCGCGACTTGTCCTGAGCGGAGCCGAAGGAACCACCCCTACGGTGGGCGCAGGCGGCAAAGACACAAAGACGGCACTTGGGACCTCTGCGCCTCGGGCGGATTCCAGCCATGAGACTCCCGTTCCCTTGGCGTCGTGGGGCCCTTGTGGTGCGGAGGGCTCTGAACCCCGAAATCTGATCCACCTGGGATGAGAGGAAGCAACCAAGTTAGAACCTGTCCCAGGGGGATAAGAGGATGCCCCAGCGATGGGGCGAAGTCAACCCCGAGGTTGCTTAGGAACCGGGGTCTCTGGCCTCCGGGCTGCCTCAGATTAGCTCTTGTACATTTCGACGGCTTGACGATCTGGTTCTCATGGTCTACTCCGGCGTCCCCAACAGGAGTACCGGTCGGTGAAATGCTTCGACGCTCACCTCCAGATGGGCGATCACATCGCGGCCCAGCCTCCGCTCGAGCGAATGGGCGCCGACGGGATCGTCCCGTACCTCCGTCGACAGGCCCTCCGGGGCGCGTTCCTCACCCCTTACGGATCCGTGCCCTACCTCGACGGTTTCGAGCAGATCCGCGCCGCCCAGCGCAAAGCACCGGAACAGATCTTCCCCATCGCCCAGATCGCTGGCTCGGCCCACAAGCGCCCAGAAGCAGTTGCGCGCATCATCGACCAACTGCACATTCAGTATGCCGCCAGTTCCGTCTACGGTCTGAAAGTAGTGCTGCCGGCAGAACAGCCGAGCGATGAGATACTGAGATGGTGTGCAGAGCGCGCGCTGCCCATCATATGGGAGATGACCACACCCGCCGACTTGGAGTGGCTTGAGCGGAATGTTCTCAGTGTCCACAGCAGCCCTGCCATACTCGCCCACTTCGGCCCGAACCCGGGAACTCCCCAGTACTACGCCCGCGCCGTCGACCTGCTCGCCCGCTACCCGCAGGTCTATGTTGAGACGAGCACCGTCTTCTTCCACCACTTCATTCTCACCGCCCTCCGCGCGGCACCGGAGAGGGTACTGTTCGGTTCTGCGGGGCCGGCGGTTGCTCCCCGCGCGGCAAGACGGGCTATCGAAACGCTACCATGCGGCCGAGGCCTGAGGAAGCGTCTCCTCTGGGACAACGCCGCATGCCTCGTCGATGCAATTAGACAACACCGGCTTCGCGAACTCGCTTCCGGGCAGCCGCGGCGCCGCCCCATTCCGGTAACCCCAGAGGAAACGCGTGATCTAGGCTTCGTCGTGATGCCCCCTGAGCAGTTTCCGCCCGACGAAGACGAGTCTGCCAAGCAATGGTGGTCTCAGCGGCCTGTGGCAGGCTTCTACTGGGACTACCAGCCGTGGGTTGACGTAATCCAGGACTATGTAGCCGCTGTTCGGCCGACGAGGGTCATGGAGTTCGGATGCAATGTGGGCCGAAATCTCCACTATTTGCGAGAGGCGTTCCCGCACCTGGAGCTGCTCGGAGTGGACGTGAACGCTGCCGCCGTCGAGCATGGTCGCTCCGAGTTCGGCCTGGACCTCCACGTGGGCGACGAGCGTCTTTTCCAGCGGTTTGACGCGGGCAGGTTCGACCTCATCTTCACCTTGTCGGTCCTGGATCACATACCCAGCATCCGGTCCCTCTGTCGGGAGATGCTGCGATGCAGTCAGCGCCACGTCCTATGCATCGAAGTGGCTCTGCCGCTCGAAGGCAAGGTGTGCAAGCACTTCGACCACCGTACCCAGCGGATCATGGACACAACCCCGTACTCGTACTCCTGGGACTACGCGCGTGTCTTCAGCGAACTGGGAACCGCTGGGGTGGACGTTCGGACAGCGTACCTTCACGAGACAAGCCTACATCCTTACTACAAGGCGTTCCTTGCCCATAAGCGTAGCGCGTAAGAGCGCCAACCTGTGCTGTAGAGCGGCGGCGGCCTGCTGTTCACCAACAAGCAGATGCTCCGCGACCAGGTGCTGCGGCTGGCGTGCGACGAGCCCCTGCGCCACGAGTTGGCGGCCAACCTGCGCCGCTACCTGATCGAGGAGGTGGCGTGGGAGGTGGTGGTGGACCAGTACACCGAGGCCTACGAGCTGGCCACCGCCGCCTGCGAGCGCAACCAGCCCGCCGTGCTGCCGCTGGAGTTTTAGGCCGGCGTGTTCAACACCCGTCGCGCCCCGATACATCG
>Ga0315279_10004044_pt1 | contig 19908 bp, 14 predicted proteins | sample YL17G06_20_MG_FD_203694 | JGI IMG/M metagenome (GOLD analysis project Ga0315279, IMG submission 203694) | Sediment microbial communities from Yellowstone Lake, YNP, Wyoming, USA - YL17G06_20 | ecosystem: Environmental > Aquatic > Freshwater > Lake > Sediment | place: USA: Wyoming | collected... | reverse complement strand
TGGCGGAACCTGAATCATCCTCAGCCTGGGACATCTCTGCATCAGGTTAAGGAAATCTACATTGCTGGCCCGGAAGGCCAGATGAACTGTCTTCTCATTGGGATTCAAATTGGGGATCTCATTTCTGGTGCTGATTACTCTAAGTCTCATTTTAGCACTCCGGACCTCAAGAAGCATTCATAATATTAATAGACACTTCCGCTGTACACATCAGACTAAAACGATTGCGACAGAGACAATCATCACTAAAAATTTGGAATTTAGCACTGCGCTGGAGCGAGAGGATTTATATCCCAATTCCAACGACCTGAGAAGGGAGATGGGGCAAAATTGGCCAAGAAAGCAGTGAAGAGCGACGCCGTCATGACTGGCATCCTGGTTACCCGGTTCAAAATGGGCCAGATCGACGTCGAGGACCTGGCGGAGATGGCAGCAGATGCGTCCCGGGCGGAGAGATGCTCGGCGGCGAAGAAGGTGCTGGAGGCTGTGAGGGACTCGCCGGATCTTACTCCTCACATCAGAGCCCATCCAGCATATCGGTGCCCACCTTCTTGACCTGTGGGTATTATGAACTGAGTGGTCTATTCTTATTTCAACCCCAGGGCCTTTCTCGCAGCCATGAATGGTTCGCCATAGAAGATTGGATCGACCCTCTCGACGACATCTGCGGTGACATCCAAGAAATGTCTTTTGTTCTCAAGTGGAATCAGTGCGCACCTGGCACCATTATCCATGCCGATCTGTAGGGGCTCTGCAAGGGATCGTACTGCTTTGATATTTCCTTGGATGCTGAGATCGCCCAAAACCATAAGACCAGCCAGCACAGGCTGCCTCATGAGAGACGAGTATATGGCCACTACCAGTCCAACACCAGCATCGCAAGAGACGTGATTAGCCAGAAGGTTTATGGCCTCAACGTGGAAGTCTGTCGTCTCGAATGCCTGGGCAATACCCATCATGACCTTATGGCCGTTGATGTATGCAAAAGCCCTTTGTATTGACTCTTTCGTGGTGCTGTCGATTCCGCCTGCCATCTTTAGCTTGCCCGTCCCTGGAGAGCTTCCAACCTCAAGGCGGAACAGCCCTGCCTTGCCCTGGTCGTTGACAGAAGCGGCATATATGGAACCTGGAGCCAGCGGATCTTGTGAGATTAGGTCCCTGCCGCCTTCTTCTGGCACTCCCACGTATTTCTCTTCTCGGCTCTCAATATCTACGTACGAAAAGGAAGTCTGGTGGTACTCAAATGAGCCCATCTTTTTGAGCTGCTCTTTAACACGGCGGCGGCCCTCTAGCGCCATCTCCAGCAGCTCGGCCATCTCACCTCTGGATACCTCTCCATGCGGATAGATCAGCTTGATGAGGCCAGACACGGTTTTTCGTACTGCCTTAACATCACGAGCATTGAGGTGAGAACCGAAGGAAAAGTAATGGTCAACCATATCCACAAAGTTCTGGCGGCGCAGCTCCCTGAGTGCTTCTGCCAGGTAATCCACTACAAAGCCATAATGATCAGTGAAGAAATCCACCTGCATCTTGGGCACCTCCCAGCCAGGGAGATAGACGTGGATGCGGTCGAAGAAAGCCATATCCTCTCTAATCACTTCTGGCATGGGCGCAAAGAGGTGGGAGGACCGAACCATGATCTCCACAGGTTGGTTGGTGTTCCCGAACATAACTATGGACGCTGTTCCTGAAAGGGCATCCTTTCCGCGGGCAAATGCCCCAGACTCGCAGTAGGTCTTTAGGGTGGATATCACTTCCTTGGGCATCTTCTGAAGATCTGCCACCTCATCGAAGGCTACGGCGTCCCAGAGGCCCACAAGGCCCATCTTGCCCGTGCCTATATTGTAGAAGAGGTTGGCTACTGTGGTCGGGCCGGTGAGAAGGATAGCATAAGGGGTGAACTCCTGGTAGGCGTAAGACTTTCCTGTTCCACGGGGGCCAAGCTCTATCAGGTTGTAGTTCTGCTCGCATAGCGGGATCATCCTGATTAAGAAGAGAAGCTTTAGCCTCCGGTCGAAGTGGGACGGTTCCATGCCTATGGTACGGATCAGGAGGTCTATCCACTCGTCACTGGTGAACTGGTGGCGGCACTCGATGAACTCTGGCAGATCGAAGCTAGCCATCTGAATAGGCTTCAGATCCTCGATCCAGAAGGGGCTGCGTTTTCCTTTGGCCTCCTCATCGTACCTATGAACCAGATCTACCTGGGCCCAAATGCCACCCATGAGGAGCCGATCGTACTTTTGGACATAGAGCTCGGGAATGTGGACGTACTTATGACCGAAGTTTACGAACTCCGCCCAGTACTTGTCGTCCTCGGAGAGATATCTCACCTTGATCTTATCGATGATGGTGTGCTTTCCCATCTCCTTTACTTTGGACTGAGCCTTGTTAGCCTCATCCGGGCGGACGTAATTCTCGGCCAGGGTGGAGGTGACAAGCTTCATGCCCGCCTCTATGGTCGCAAGGTCATCGGTGGCACAGTATTTGCCCAAGAGGTATTCGAGGACGAAATTGGGAACGGCCCCTCCGACACCAGCCTTCAGTTTCAGAACCAGGTCCTTGCGCACCACTTTTCCGGCGAATACAGATGTTACCTTTCGATCAAGCTCGGGCATGATATACCATCCTTGGATGCGATCTGCAAATCGATTGATTCTCTGTCTACCTTCTCAATACGGCATCATGGAGACCTCTATCTCCTTAGAGGAGGCCAGTTCTTCATCGGTTGTAGCATTCAGCACATAGACCTTCAATTCTTTCTGGGAAGGATCTTTGGTTATCATTAAGGTGATCATATTGGGCTCTATAGACCAGGTATCTTTTTCTGACGTCTTCAGTTGGACATCCCCTGTGGCATCCTCGAAGCCATAGGAGGCCACGACTGGCTTAGATATGCAATTTTTTCCTTCTCTAAGCTCTACCCGCACCATGGGAGGTATAACCGCTGAAAGGCCTTTATTGCGACCCGATATCTTTACAGCGAAGAAACGGGTGGTGATCTTTCTGCCGCCGTAGTCAATGGACCAGATTATATCTTTAACTTCTTCCAGGGGTTGCAGCTTCGGGGCCAGGGTGATCACAGGTATCACCATCTCCTGGGGGGATAAGCCGCCATGGAAGTAAGCCTTCAATCCCCCTTTAGCCTTAAAGCAGGCGAAGTTCCAGGGAGCAGCGATCTCAAGATCGCCTCCTAAGCCGAAATCAGAGATCTTTGCCCTCAGGTAGTTAGGATTAGCAGCGCCACCGTGACCGATCCATATGCGCCTGTGGAGATCAACCGTATCACCTCCTGGGGCTTCTATCTTCATATCGATGCCGGGTTCATCGCCGAAGAGGTAACCGTGATCTGCGGCCACGATAATACTCTTCACACCTTGCTTCGCCAGGGCGCGGAAGCCCCTCTGAAGCATGAAAAGGATCTCATCCATCACGCTCCTGGCCAGGGCTACATTATCGCTCTCGCACAGATTATCGATCTCAGGAGAGGTTACCAAAACCAGATCTGCGTCTTTAATCCCGTTGATCACCGGGGGTTTGGGAGTTGGAAGAAGATCATCGAGCCAGAGATCGAAGACCCTGATAGGGAGGATCTCTTTCAGGAATCCAATACGATCATTGCGGTTCTTGACTATTTTGCCGTCAAACTCCAGCCCCAGCTTGCCATCACCTATGGAAACCACCCTGGAATCTTGGGCACCAGGCAGGAGCGATGCCATGCCTATTTCGGTAATGCCAGGGACTGATCCCATAGCGGGAAATATCTCGCAATTAAACTCGTTGGAGAGGATGCGGACCAGCTCCTGGGCCATCTCAAACCTGAGGGCATCAACCCAGATGTAGGCAATACTGCCTTCTTCTAATGCAGGTTTGACCTTTCTCTCGAAGATTTCAGACTGGCGAAGGATGTCGTTTATGCGGAAGCTATCCTTGGCGTAAAGCCTGAGGAACCTCTCGGCGAGAGCTGAGCCAGCGTCCATGTATCTGTTCCTTGCCTTATAGACGAGCCGTTCAAGTCTATCGCTGGCATCTAGGAAGCTAAAATCGTGGAATTTTCGCTCCATGATCCTGTGATTGGTATCCAGCAGGTACCAGGGGCGATCTCCAGAGGTGTAAGAATCCAGGAATGACCTGACGTCTTCTGGAGATGATCTGATCTCCTTCTCGATCCTGTCTGCCTCTAACAGAACCTGTCCCGCAGCGGCTATCAGAGACCACCTGGCCAGGGTATCGGGCATCTGCTCGGACCAGAAGCTCGATTGATGCGATTTGGCAGTCTCCACCAGTATATCACTGGCACCGGCAATGAGGGCCTCTTCGACCAAGCCTTGAAGAGCCTTCTCCAGCTCCAGGAAAGTTTCAGCTCCCAGGATTTGATCCAGGGAGAATTTCATATTTGAGATGCCCAACTCGCTGCCTACTCTGGTAGCGTGATCGATGTAGCTAACCCTTAAGTCGCGCCTGAGCCGCCAGGTTCGAGCCAAGGCGGTGCACGCCTCCCGAGTGGCTGGCTTGGCTGCTATTTTGACCGAGCAAAGCTTTGCAGGGATGTCTCCCTTGATGTTTACCAGGAACTCAGTGACCAGGATATACCTCCCTAGCCTGGCCCGGAGATCCCCGAGACTCTCTCCGGCCTGGGGAGAGATCTCAAACTCGTTCTGCATTAGGGATTGGAGCTCTCCAATGGCATCCTTCTTCATGATCTCGGCATCGTAGCGGTCGCTAGAAAGGAACTTGAGCGCTATCTCCTGGGGATTACCGGTGCCGAAGATAAGAGATATAAGCCCGCTCGGAGCGCCGCCGTTGCCCCCGGCGATCCTGTCTAGGTCATCGAGGCTCAGCTTGCCAGCATCCACCTGCTTAACTATCTGGGCGATCTCCTCTTCACTCCTGAGTTTCTTGAGGCCGGCTTTGGCTATGACTGAGAGCCTGGTGTTCTGCATCCAGGGCTGCATCCCAGGCCTAAGGACAACACCAGCCGCCTCGGCCTCCACCAGGGCACTATGGGTCTTGGCCTGATCCAGAGGGACGTAGATGATAAGCCTAGGAGGCGCTAGCTCACCTATCAGCGGCTCTATTCTGTGGCGAAGATCAAAGAAGCTGTCCTTGAAGGGCTCCAGCGATGCGCCTGGCAGATCCAGGCCGTTAATAAACTCAGCATAATGGCCTTCAGGATCATACCAGACCACGATGCCATGATCGTCCACCTGTTTCTTGATCAGGCCACGCAGGTAGTCAGAGACTTTGCCCGTCATTTCCCTCCCTTGTAGACGTCCAGCCGGTTGTGAGCTATGGCGTAGGACTTATTGGTCTTGCACTTCTCCATCACCCTGTCCGGCCAGTAGCGCATGGCAGTGTAGGACCAATCGTATTTGCCTTCCGCCAGCTCTTGCCAGAACTTATCGGGCTCCTTCCAGGAGGGCATCAATTCGTTGAGAGGCGCAAGGTTGAGGATGACGCCATCATCGATCTCTGGAGCCCAGCCGACCGTCTCGTCGCTGCCGTCTTTGCGCTCGTTCTTCTGCTCAAGGACGCGCCTGATAGCAGCCTCGAATACCTCGACGTCCAGCACCATCTTCTCTCTTTGTTCCAGCATCTTCTCCAGGTCCTTCCTCTTCTTTCCTTGGGAGGACTTCATCTCCTCTTGGATTCCCTCCATCCTGTTCTGGAGATAGTTGATCTTCCCGGCCACGTACCGGCTGCCCATAATTAGGGGCAAGGTGTCTCGTGTTGCTCGCTCGTGGAAGACGTAGACGCTGTAGCTCCTCTCCGGGGACTCTAACAGCCAGTAAACAGGGCGCTTGCGATATTGCTGCAGGTGTCTTTTGAAGAAGTCCTTGGCCAGGTAGCGGCGAAGCAGCGTCTCAGGGTTGCCCTCCTCCAGGGCAGTCTCCACCACCTCCGAGGCTCCGGCCTCGCCCAGCATGATCTCCAGGGCCTCCCAAACCTTACGGGCTAAATCGTCCTGGTGGCCTTCGTCTAAGGTGGCTACGCCATCAGCATCTGCAAGGGCGCGGAGCCTGGCGGACACATCTTTGGGGAACCTGCCACATCCCAGCTCGCCGTTGATGCCAGGCTTGAACCTGCCCATGACAATGCCTATAGCGTAGCTGATCCAGCGCAAGGATAGCTCTTCGTCGTCGATGTAATCGGGCTCGTCTTCAGTCTCCGCTCCTCCGCCCTCGGCAATGGGCTCGGCCAGCTCGGCCTCGATGGCCCCGCGGTCCTCGTCACCGATATTGTAGAGCCGGTAGACCTCCTCGTCGATGGCCTGCTCCACGTCTTTCAGGGCATCCTCCCGCAGCCAGATCTCGGCCAGGGTGTCGTCCAAGCTGGCCGACCAGGGCGGGGCGATGAAGTCGAAGGTGGTTTCGTCTTCTGCAGCATCTTTCATGGTCAGAGAGATGGCGCGGTCAACAAGATCTTCGAGCTGTATGCTGGACTCGGTGGGGATGGGCAGGCGGGCTAGGTCGCCGACCTGAACGTGAACTGTTGGATTGATAATCTTTAGCATGAACTGCGAGATGGTGGCGTTCATTGCTGCAATCACGAGTGAAATGTCTTCAGGGAACACCGAAGATCCAGCTACATCAAAGATGAAACCGCCTGGCGAGAGCCTGGCGCTGAAGCGGCCCGAAGTCAGGTCTGTCCAGGTCACCCCGCGGCGGAAGTAGAAGTCAGTATTCTGCGGGCGAGAAGCAACTCTTCCTGATTCAAGCCCAATATTTTTAATTTCAGATCCATCTCCCGCCCAATTCACCACATACTCTTGATTGCCATACCATCGCCAGAAGCTCCCGCCCTTCATGTAAGGTAACCAGGCCTTCCCGCTCGCCTGTGCTTCTTCTTTGTTTTTGCATCCGAATCCAATCCGCTCGTCGCCCACCTCCCACCAGAAGCGAAGGAACCGGAAGTTATCCGCTGTGGCCAACCCTTGTCTTGGCTGCGCTATCTCCCCCAGCTTGGGCAGCTCCACGAACAGCCGCCGCAGCCCCGGCGTGATCCAGTAGACCCAGGGGCTGCCGGGGATGGAGTTGAAGTCCGCCTGCTGGTAGATATAGACGCCCTCTGCCTTTCCGGCGAGCTGCTTCTCGAAGAGGTCTTTCTTCTCCTCGCCCTCTGCTTTCATTAGCCGGTACCAGGTCCCGTACCAGCTCTCATCTGGATTGTAGAGCCTGACCTCTGCAGAGCCCTTCCTGCAGACAAAGGCCACGAACCCTTGAGCGTTGGGATTGGAGATCTCGAACTCCGACCTCGGCCCAAGGTGGCAGCCCGATTCGATGGCCGCCTGCGTGCTGATATCTTCTCGGAGCTTCTCATGGGAAGAGATGAACATGAAGGAATGGATGGTCAAGAGTCCGAAACGCCCAAAATCCTTGGCAAAATTCAGACAGCGCTCGATGAACGCAGTGTAAAAATCACCCTTTGAAAGAGGATAGCTCTCCTCCAGGAAATCCGCCAACGACTCTTGCATGTTCCTGCGGGTCATGTAGGGCGGATTGGTGAACACGCAGTCGTACTTGCGGCGCATGATGTCCAGAAGTCGCATCCCCTTGCTTGCCTCGCCCACAAAGTAGCTCTCGTCCTCGCCCGAGGCCGCCTGCTCATCTGCGAAGCTGTTGAAGGCCATGACGATCTGATCCCCCAGCACATCCCAGAACTCCGGCCCCCAGGCATTCGTGCGAGCTAAATCCTTGGGCGCTTCCGCCATATCCTCGAACCTCTGCAAGCTGGAGAGATGAGCACGGCGCTCCCGCTCCACCTCATGGGTTATGGCGCTCTCCAGGGGCAGGAGCGATCCTGCGCCAATGCCCGATCCGGCTCGCATGGTGCTCCACAGCTTGCGGATGACTCTCTCGTAGACGGGCAGGGTGAACTTGCTTGACTTGAGAAACTCCTCTAGCTTGGCATCATCGGGCAGTTGCAGCTCGGCGCAGGCCAGATGGCTCTCGGTGATCTGTGCTTTAGGATTGCAGCTTTTGGCCTTCAAGTAGAGGGCCAGGACGGAGAGCTGGACGGCCCGCAGATCAATATCGATGCCGAAGATGTTTTTGGCAATAATGGCCGCCGGAATGGCCTCCGCGGATGAAACGGAGGGCTTTTCCGGCCAGCCGGGCTGCCCTGCTTTCTCAAGCTCCTCCCGATACATCTCGGCCAGAAGGTCAAAGGCCACCAGGCCAAAGTGCATCGTCCCGCAGGCCGGATCGAGCACCTCAATCTCTTGCACTGGCTTCACAGGAACAATCGGAACCTCCCCGGCCAGGGGTGCCAGATAATCCAGCTTCTCCGCCAGGCGGGAATCCGGGTGCATCTGCATCCACTGGCGGCCCAACGTGTTCTGCACCAGGAACTTCACAATCCAGCGTGGCGTGAAGAGCTGCGTGGCCGCGGGAATGTCCTCTGGCCTGATCTTCTGTTTCTTCTTGTATAGCCGATTGAAGACTTCTTTCTTCTCTTCTTCGTTGAAATACTGGTAAATCCAGCCTATGGTCTCTTCACGGCTCCAGGCTTCCTCTAATGTCGAGTCGTTAAGCATTCCCAACAGATCCTTCAACGCCCTGGGCCTGGGGAAGAGCCTGCTCGGCAGGTTCTCGGGATCGAAGAGGACCTTGATCTCTTTCGAGAGCTGATCACACTGACACAACAGAAAATGCCTGTAGGCCACATCCCTCGGCCCTTCACTCACATCGTTTTGGGGCAGGCTCCCCTGTTCATAGAGCTTGTAGTCCGCTCCATGCTCTGCCAGGTAGAACTTAAAGGCGTTGGACTCCTGGTAGCGATCCACAGTACCGCGGATGAGTTTTCGGGACTCCAGCATCTTGAAGGCCACCAGGCGGTTGAGGTGCGTGAAGGCTGCCTCTTTGACCAGCTTATCCACTGCCTCCGGTTTTTTCAGCCCTGCCTGCTCCTCATCTTTGAGGAATTTCTCCAGGCGCTTTCTGGCGTCTCGGACCTCTTGAAGATTCTGAACCGCAGGCAGCCGTTTCACATCTTCGAAGCTGCCTTTGGAATCTAAGCCGTAAATACCCTGCAGTAAGTCCCTTATCTCACCTATCAGAAGCTCTCGCGCTTGCAGGGTCATGTCGTGGATCGCTGATCTGTCCATCGAATCACTCCAGGATTATGCTTGCATTTTCCTGAAGAAGCTTCATCAAATGGTCTCTCAGCGCTTCCACAACCTTCTCGACGGATTCTTCAGAATCTATCTTGCCTTTGTATATCCTGGAAAGGCGCACCCTCTCCACACGCAGTGGTTGGTCAATTGGACCTGTGAGCTTGGCTATCCTTTCCAGAGCGTTGGCTTTGATCTCCGGCAAAGCTTGCTTGTCAGACTCCATCTGAGGGATGCTTGCTCTGCAATTAGAGCAATACACACTGGTTTCCAGTATATGCAGATCCTCGCAGCCTTTTCCAGTTAGCTCTCGCAAGATAGGCTCTCTCATTGGCTCCTTGATGATCGCCCAATCTGGAACAAGCTTGATCTCCTCGATGACCGCCTGGAACGCATCCCTCCTAGAGTCGTGCAGCTTGCCGTAGATCTCAAGATATCGCTGGGAAATTTCCGCAGATGATCTCTTCACCTCTGTCAGCCGATCATACAAATCCCCGGAGGAGAGGAGCACCTCAAGATCCCCGGCCATCTTCTTGATCTCTTCATCGTATTCCAGCCGCAACTTGAGAGTTGGCCACATCTCTTTTTGCGCCAATCTGGCACTATTGATAGCCTTGATAGCATCCTCGTCTATAGCATCTCTGATAACGTGGACGCCATCCAACGATTCCTTCAGGGACTTACCCTCTCCAGCCAGAACGCCCACGACCTCCTCAGCCGTTCCCTTTCGAACCCGCTGGAGGATCTCTTTGACCTTTTCGAATTTGTCAAGCCCAGGCAGACCATTCGCCTTGATCCTCTCCTCAATAGGCAGCAGTTCCCGCGTCTCCTTTTCTGCGAACTGCTTGAAAGCAGATGATATGGCATTCTTGTCCACATCAACCGTCCCGCCAGTTATTTCTTCGAAGCTCTGTACTGCCCTTGTTAGGTCCTTTAAATCCAATACTTTCGCGGGAGTAAACAAGGCTGACCTAAAAGTTCGGTTGTTAGTGAAAGCCTCATGGCTGGCCGGGTCCTGATATGAATCGAAACGCTGCCCTCCGAAGGAGGCCTCGATCGCTCCTGCCCGAAAGAGCACCGCCAGCACCAGCCTGAGCATGTCCAGATCTCCGCCATATCCCAAGCCCCCGAAGTGGGCTTCCAGAGCCTTGCCCATCCTTGAGTCTCTGTTTCCGTAGCCGTGCTCCCGGCTGAGGTATTCCAGAACTTCGCGTACTACTTCCGCTTCTCTATTGAGCACATACTTCTGCCCGTCTCTTACTGCCAGGTTCATCCCCTGCTCGCCATTGTAGAAGACCGCAGGAAGCCCATTCAAGTTTGCAGCCTTCAGCAGCTCTTCTGCCTCATTCCCTTTGAGGGGCCTGGCCCACATCGGCAGCTTGGGGTATAGATTCAGGACGAGGTCATCCAAGAGATTTTTAATTATGCTCTCAACGCTCTTGCCCAGGTCTGATCCATCCTTGGGGCTGCCCCGGAACATGGAGGCACCGCTCTTGAAAGCCTCAGCCACCTTCTCTTGCAGCCTGGCCTTCTTTCGACTCACTTCCTTCTTCTCCGCCTCCAAAAGCGCAGCCTCCTCCATGGTGATCTTGTTCTGCGCCCGGAGAATGTCATATTTCTTCACCATCTCTTTAGAGGAGTGAAGATCGGCAACCAGAGCGTCAATCTCAGGGTTTAGTGGAAACACAAAATAAATCTCGTTTTTGTGGGCGTCCTGCCTGCTTTCTTCCTGAATCTCCACCTTCCTGGCCTGGAAACTCGATGCATCGTCGGAGGTGATTATGGAGAAAGGTATCTGTCCATCCTCTATCTTCTCGCCGTTGCAACTGACTCCCACTTTAAAGGTCTTCAGCTTCTGGAAGCGGTAGCTTTTCAGCCCAGACTCGTTGAAGATCTCGGCGACGGCCTCATTGAGAATTTCCCTTCGATCCCTGGGCTTCGGTTCCAGGCCCCGTCTCTCTGTCTCCCAGCTCTTCTCCTGAGCAGTCTGCAGCTTCCAACCATCCTCGGTGTTTCTGACGAACTTGGCTCCCTGAAGATGATCCAAAGCCGCTTTTACAGCCACTAAGGGCGCTGGCCGGTTAACTTCATCAACCAGGCAGGCTGCTATATTGGCCTCGGTTCTGGGAAGATCCCTGATGAACTCCAGCAGGCATATCGCCTTGGATACCCTAATGGGCCACTCTGACTCCTTCTTAAAGCCCTTGGTAATATCATCGATGTCTTTCCTCTTCTCAGTGGAGATATTTCCTTCCACCAGATCGAAAATCCTGTCCAGCGTAACGAGGACTCCTATTGGTTTGTCCTTCAAGGCCGTTCTTTCGTTGACCAGCATCTCATGGGCCTGCTTGATTATGGTCCTGTTGCTTCCGCCCAGATGTCTGTCTGCTCCCGGTTGCATCCTGATGCCGGACATTATGTCGATGGATATATCGATGAAGTGAGGGGGATACGGGTAGCTCTGAACAAACTCTTCTTCTATAACCTCGCTCCTGCGTGAGGTCCTCTCCAGGTGGCACGCAAGGTTCAGCTGTCCCTGAGCACCCTCGTATAAGCTCCTCAGAACCGGTATTGCCTCATCTTTCTTGGCCAGAACTCTGCGGCTTGCTACCTCTCGGATATCTGCAGGAGCCAGATCGACCCTGTATTTGAACCTGTCTTGAAGCTTGGCCAGCTCTACCCTCTTTGAGTCCAGGGCCGCCACAACCTCTTCCAGCTTCTCTTGAGAGGTGACTGCAATCCAGACCGGGGCGATAGCCTTCCTCGCCTTTAAGCGGTTCTTGCTGACCTTTCCAAACTGCTCCACTACCGCACGCAGATCCTCGATCCTGTCCACGCTCCGAGCAACGTACTGGCCGACCTCGTCAATAATGAAGAATAGAGCTTTGCCGGGGCGTCTCCTGGCCATCAGCTCGAAGGCCCGATCCACCACCATCTCTACAGTGAGGGTAGGATGCTTGCCCTGAAGAGATCTGGCCCAGGAATCGGCCTGAGGGAAATTCTCTGGGTCCATTTTGTTCAGGATTGCAGAGGCATAATTGATCTTCATCGCTCCTTTTCTGGCCGCATTCCAGTCCTTGCCGTTGACTTCCTTGGAAAGGCCAACGAACTCATCCAGCCGTCCGTCGCCTTCCAGCTCGATCTCCAGCTCAGCAATATCATAATCTTCAGCGTAACCTAAATGCGAGAGCAACCGTCGGTAGATGACCTCTGCAATCTTTTCGTCTCCCCTCTTCACCTCCTTGGCCTTGGAGATGTCAAACATAATCACCTCCGTTGGAATGCCTTGGTTGATGAAATCCACCAGGTCGCTTATCCGCTTATCTTTGAGCTGATTTTTAAAGAGGTCGCTGTAGCTGTTACCCAAGATCGTGGGATTGGACAGTACATAGCCGAGATTCTTGGCGAAGGACGACTTACCGGACCCGAAGAATCCTGAGATCCAGATCCCCACACCTTCATGAGGCTCTGATGGGGCATCTGCTATCGCTTTAAGGAGCATTCTGTAATGGTCTTTAATCCTGTCTGTTGCCACGTACTCAGTTATCTCCGAGTAGACTGTCTGCTCATCCAGCTGATCTACCTGTATAATCTCCTCAATGATTTGCCTAAGATCCCTGGAGAGTAGTTCGCCGATTAACTTCATTCCCACATCTCCCTTCGAATATCAGTAAACTTTCACCCTATAATTTCCCTGAACATCTCTGTCCTTCAAGTCCATGAATCGCAGACCTGTCGTTCCTTCCAGAGTCCCAGGATAAAATAGAATGGTGGTAACTTTGGTGCAGCCATGCATTTCGTCGAGCAATCTGGACATAGGATATATTGCCGGGGCCATGGAAGCGGCCCTGGTCAGAAAAGCGATCTGTTTTTCAGAATTGAGTGATTTCAGACGATCGGCAAGCAGATCCCTGAGAGGCCGATAGTCGGAATCCGAAAGGTAAGTGGTAACCTGCTCCTGAGCTTTCTCAAAGCCCATCGTGTTCTCATAATCTACCAATAAGTCTAGGCCCTCCGATCCGTCTATTGCTTCCCACAGCAACTCGGCCAAGGAGATCAAAATCACCTCCTTGCCTATGCTAGACAATCTGGTGGCTAGAAGGCTCAGCTCCTTCCGCATTATCCACTCATCCGAAGGCTTATACCTCAATATGGCGAAGGGCATATCGTGGTAGACACTGATTCTTTGAGGCTTGGCCCTGAGATCGTTCTCCAAAAGGTCAATGCGCTCTCTCAAGGATAACATGAATATACTCCTCTAAAGTTTCTGCCGGGAAATCAACCCTGATAACAGAGCCTGCCGCATGGTATTCCAGAAGATGTGATTGATGAGCCTCCATAAAGAGGCGCTCAACTGTCTGAGGACTAAGGAAGAATAGAGACCACTCTTGATCCTCTAGCAGGCGCTTCCCGGAGGGCTGAAGCCTATTCAGATAAAAGGCGACATAAGAGAAGGCTCCAATAGGCAGATAAGCTGGGGCCGTTCGCTTGTTATTCAATCCCTGAAGAACGCCGAAGTCCCTGAGGGTGCTCATTAGTCCTTGTGCGGATTTCTCAATGGTGTTGTCTGACCAGGGACGTATGGTAGCGCCCATGGCGATCTTCTCCCGTATCCAGCCTTCTGCATCCTTAACTAGGATATCCTGTCTCCCCCTAAGATATCTTGGCCAGAGAACTTCAATTACGAAATCGTGAATGAGTGGATCAGATCGAGTCGCATGAAAATAGAGAATACGATCAAAGGCATCGGCTTCATATCTAGCTCTGATTAGGCTGACAAGTGCTTTGGTAACCGGTTCCTCAACCAAGTATCGCTGCTGGAATACTTGAAAAATATCCTCTACCCTTGACCGAGATGCTTTTCCAAGAATGTTATTCCGGCGGAATCTGTCGAGGTTGTCATGTTTGGAGAGAGATTCATTCCAGTTGGCCAGCAGTATCTTGGTTTCATTTAGGATTGCTCCACCCTTCAAGATCCTGCTTGAATAAGTCTGCCTCTCCATCGATTTCATCTGCCTGCTCCTTTTATTACGGAGGGCGGCAGCTGGTGCATTGGCATCAGTCTCCCTCAAATCATCCTGAAATTCCTTGTTCTGGCATGAGCTATACATTTATGGCTCTTGCGGTAATTGCTTAGTGAGTTGTTTATGGGTTGGAATTTGGATCAGCCGGAGAATACAGCATTATTGGATATTGATTATTCCTAGACGAACTCTCGCGGAATTTATTCATAGGATCAAATGCTGTAATCGAGTTCTGAGAACACCAATATCTTTCGGTGTGCTATCTGGGGGCAAAATGACGCGATTGCCCAATCGTGAGGGCTTAAAAATGGGTGGCGTGCATTCGTCCTTTAAGATCAATCCATTCCATCCCCTCCCTCGCCAGCCTCTCCGCCATCTAGTACTCCTGGGATAGTATCTATGCCCAAATTCATCCCCGACTCGATCCTCCTGAACCCGGCGTACATGATGCACACCAGCTGCAGCGCAGAGATGACCCCTCCCCGGCAGCGCCGCAGGACATGCGTCTCCTTGGGGTCGTTGATGTCCAGCCCGTATTGCCCCAGCATACCGATCTCGAAAGAGATCTCCCGGATCTCCTCCAGCGACTTCCCGCGGAACAGCCGCAGGGCATCCAGCAGATAGAAGACCGCATCCATCCTCGGCCCTTTGGCCTTGAGACCCCCGGTCCGCAATCTCCCGCAGCCCGTTCCTGGCCAGGCCGCGCAGGTCCTCGGGAGCCTCCATCTCCAGCACCTTCTGGAAATGCTTCTGGGCCTGCTCGACGTCTCCCAGCTCCATATAGGCGAAGGCTAGACCGTGCACGGTCTGCGGGTCCTGGGGATCGATCTCGAAGGAGCGGCGCAGGTAGTAGAGGGCCTTCAAGTTGTCACCCTCTTTGCCGAAGATGGCGCCCAGATTTTTGAGAGCCACCGGGTTCCTGGAATCTGCCGCCAGAGCCTGCATGGCGAATTCCTTGGCCTTCTGCAGGTCGCCCTTCTTCTGGTAGGCGATCCCCAGGGCCACATAGGCATGCGAGTGCTCCGGTGCGCGCTGGAGGCAGCGGTGCAGCAGCTCTAGCCCCTGATCGAGCTGGTCAAGGTCCACGTAGCAGAGGCCCAGGTTGTAGAGGAGGTCGGGATTATCGGGATCCTGGCTGAGGAGCTCCTCCAGGTAGATGCGGGCCTCTTCAAGAACGTCCTAGGGTATGCCACATAAGAAATAACCAGAAATGGTAAAAGGATTTCCTGACTTAGAGAGTTCATCCCACAATTGAACTAGTGTGTCACGGAGAGCTGATGCTCTTGGAAATGCCGCCTCGTTGTATTTAGATAATATGGCCGCTGAGAAATACTCTGAGAACTTCACAGCATCTTTATCAAGAATTGGCCACAATGAAGATAGGGTTGATATAGCGCCCATTGAATATAAAGAAGATAGAAAACCTAATGGATTTGAACTTACAACTAAAGTCCTTCCGAGAAGACAGCTATTAAGCACAACAAGCCAACAAGTGGAGAAGTTCCATCCATCCTGGTTCAATAAATCGATATTTGTGATACGTCCATCAGAAAGCCAAATTCCCGCATCTGGAAACGGATAGATTTTTCTATCGAATCGAAGACTCATTGAAGGATTGAAGGAGCCATGCCCCGCAAACCACAAAACTTCAGCAGAGGAGTGCCAACAATAGAAGGCTTGACGAGTAGCCTCAAAATCGGGTAGTCTACCGTAAACAAGTTTATATTCCTTCGTTGCATGATTTAATCGGGGAAAGCAATGAAGACAGATCGATTAGCTTTAGCGGGTTCGTTTTGTTGGAATAGAGACTGTCCTGGCTATGGCAAAGTAGATCACGGAAACATAGTCCGGTATGGTCGGACTGACAAGGGCACGCAGCGTTTGAAATGCAAAATCTGTGGCAGAGTATTCGTAGGGAATAAAGGGACCATATTTTATGGCTTGCATCATAGCCCAAAAGAAATCCTAGAATGCCTGGCTATGCTTGCCGAAAGGAACAGTCTGGCAGCCATCCATAGAATAAAAGGGATAAAAGAAGAAACAATTGTGGATTGGCTCCGCAAAGCGGCAAATCATGCTGAAGAGATTGAGGCACTGCTTCTGGCTAACCACCATCTAACCCGTGTCCAGCTCGATGCCATGTGGACCTACGTAGGTCACAAGGGGGAAAAAGTAACCATCCCGAGGAGCCCGATCGAGGCACATTCTGGCGAGGCACTGCAATAGACGTTGATACGAGGCTGAGAGTGGGACGTGCAATAGGAAAGAATGAGGAAGAAGTCGCAGCGGTTATGATGTTGCAAATAAAAGATCGCTGCAACCCCATTGAACCCCCTGCAATATCGAGCGACGGAAACGACAGTTATCCTGAAGCAATGCTTGAAACCTGGGGAAAGTTGCCTGAATACACTGGTAGAGGAAGGCCTCCAATACGCAAACAACCGCAGCCTGGTTGGAAATGCCTTCAAGTGACGAAGCATCGATCTGGTGGCAGGTTGATCCGCGTCACTCACAGAGTAGTTTATGGAGATCCTAACGAGGTGCCAAATTTTATGGGCTTGAATACGGCCTACGTCGAAAGGACGAATCTAACTTCGCGGCAAATGAATGGACGAATGGTTCGAAAGACCCTATCATTCTCTAAAGAGGAGAAGATGCTGAAAGCTTCTTGTTCCTTGGAGGATGCGGTCTATAACTTTGCGAGACCTGTTAAATCCTTACGAAAAGAAGCTAATAGTGATCAGCGACGATGGGAGCACAGATCTCCTGCCATGGCAGCTGGTATAACCGATCATATCTGGACAATTGACGAAATTATGATGATGTTAGTGGTTCCTGAAGAGAACAACGCATAATGGGGTGACTACCCAAAATCGGATTCCTCTGAATCAGAGAAAATAAATGTGTCTCCTCTTCCAAATGATTGGGCTACTTTCTTGGCCTCTGAAGCTATATCCAATGAAGGTGATCCCTTAGATCCGAAAAATGCGCATCTTGGATTTGGGTAGTCTCCCTATTTTATGTTGTTTAACTCCGGAACAACGACGGTCATCATGAGTTCCTTGATAGTCCACACATGATCGGTTAATCTCGCAGCCATAGCGGCAGACCTAGGTTGCCATCGTCGCTGCCCATCATTAACCCCTCGTTTCGCATTAACGGTCTAACTTGACATTGTTAGATAGTGCTAATACTATTAGCATGTTATCCACCTGCAACAAATTTTAAATAATAAAAATAAAATAATAGTAATTATTAATCACCTTCTAATATTATGGATTGGAGCGTTAATGCGGAATGCAGGATTAACCTCGATGCGCAGTGATTTAACGGGTCGAGTCAAGTTGTAAACCCAGTCCTCCCAAGCGCAAGATGCTTCGAGCATCTCATCTTCTTTGGAGAACGACAGAGTCTTTCGGACCATTCGGCCATTCATCTGCCGGGAAGTGAGATTCGTTCTTTCAACATAAGCTGTGTTAAGACCCATCAGATCAAGAACCTCCTTCTGATCACCATAGACTACTCTGTAAGTGATGCCGATCAGCCGCCCACCCGACCGATGCTTGGTCACCTGGAGGCATTTCCACTCCTTCTGTGGTTGCTTTCGAGTAGGAGGTCGTCCCCGACCAGAGTAATCCGGCAACTTTCCCCAGGTTTCAAGCATTGCTTCCGGATAACTATCATTGCCATCGCTCGCTATCGCAGGAGGCTCTTGTGGATGGCTGCGATCTCTGATTTGAGACATCATAGCCATAGCAACCTCCTCTTCATTCTTTCCGATAGCTCGCCCCACTCTCAGTCTCGTATCAATATTTAAGGCTGTGCCTCGCCAGAAGCTCCTGTGTAGTCCTGAATGTTTGGACTTTATATACTCCAGCCGGTTTCTTATATTCTTTAACAACCATTTAATTCAGTCTCCATCCGGCTCAGGAACATTCCCAATTTGCATCCTTCTGGCAGCCTTGACCAGAATGCGATATCTGGCGTCTGTAGATACCATTTTGTATCAAGAGACTCATGAAATCTGACTGTATTATACCAATTCACGAAATTGTCAAAATTCTCGAACTTAAACCTGTTAAGTTCATAGGTATCGTTCCATTTTTCCACTTTTCCATTGGTCTGAGGATGATTGACGCGAGACTTGATATGTTTGATTTTATTTTTCTCAAGAAAGTCTTCAAATCTGCTATCCGCATTGCCGTTCTTATCTCGCTTGTTGGCATAGAATTGTGTCCCTCGATCGGTCAACACCTGCTCAATATTTGCCAGGCAGCCAAATTTATTCATAGCTTCCTTGAGGAGCTGTAAGCTGTTTTCTGTTGTTTCGGCATCGAACTCGCCGCCCGCGAGAATGCGCCGCGAACTATCATCAAGAACCACGCAGACGTACACCTTTTTTCCATCGTGATTGCTGGTATGCCAATCCAGGTGCACTAGGGACAGGCTGTGCTTGCGTTCGTATCTAATCCAGGGTTTTCTGCGCTTCGATTTGTTGCGGTTCACATTGGCCAAGCCATGATGCAGCAGCACCTTATGAATAGCATTATGCGGGATATGCTTTCCATGCTTGAACTCGATGATCTTTTCAAGGCGTCTTGCGCCCAAATTTTGCTCTTTGTGGACTTCAAGTATCAGCTTTTCGGATTCTTCATCCAAGGGCTTTTTCTTTCTTCCAAATTTCTTAATGTTTAGGGGCATCTTGGTTTTCGTCCAGTGCATCCAGACACGTTTCACAGAGGACGGACTCAACTTCATATCCTGCGCGATTCTTTAGGTGCTCTCGCCTCTCTTTTTGGCCCGAATGATATATCTGATCATCCTCTCTGTTAGCTTTACAACTTTATTCTTCTTTCCCATGCCCCATTGATGGGTATATAAAGTCAAAGGTTTCCTTGGTGTCCCTAAATCATTAACTGGTTGATACGAGCAGCCGCAGCAATGCGGTCTATACCTGTTAGTTATAAGCATTTAATGGTTCCTGGACACCAAGAAGGTTTCGGGACTACACACCTCGCCAGAAGCTCCCGCGATCAGGCTCTTCGGGATGACCACTTTTTCCCCTTTGTGACCCACATAAGTCCACATGGCATCAAGGTGAACACGTGTCAGAGGATGGTTGGCCAGCAACAATGCCTCGATCTCTTCAACATGATTTGCAGCTTCTCGCAGCCAATCCATAACGGTCTCCTCTTTGATGCCCTTGATTCTATGGATAGCTGCCAGACGGTTCCTTTCAGCGAGCATAGCCAAGCATTCTAAGATCTCTTTTGGACTATGATGCCTACCATAGAATACAGTCCCCTTGTTCTGCACGAAGACTCTCTCGCAGGTAGTACATTTCAGGCGCTGTGTGCCCTTCCCTGTTCGACCATACTTGACTATGTTTCCTTGATTTGTTATGCCATAGTCGGGACACTCTTTGTTCCAGCAAAACGAACCGGCTAAAACTAATCGATTTGCCTTCATTGCTTTCCCCGACTATATTATTCGTTAGATGGTAGTATATAAACTTAATTAAGGTAGACTACCTGGATTTGAATGAGACAAAAAAGGTTCGCATCTCCAATGATAGCGGTATAATGACCACTTTAATGCCAGAAGACTTAGGCAAATTGATAAGCCACCTAAGTGTTTTATGATTGGTTGTTCCGATTGATCCAAAAGAAATCCGAATGGAAGCACGAAGGTTGCTTCATCAGGAGCCAAGACTAAGTGCTTAGAAGGAAATAAAATGCCCATTATTTAATGAAATGCATTTTAATATAT
>Ga0315279_10004043_pt1 | contig 19910 bp, 13 predicted proteins | sample YL17G06_20_MG_FD_203694 | JGI IMG/M metagenome (GOLD analysis project Ga0315279, IMG submission 203694) | Sediment microbial communities from Yellowstone Lake, YNP, Wyoming, USA - YL17G06_20 | ecosystem: Environmental > Aquatic > Freshwater > Lake > Sediment | place: USA: Wyoming | collected... | reverse complement strand
AACGGACGGATATGCCTTTCGGCTCGGCCAGAACCCGGATGTGCTCGACGCATTGAGCCACCAGCTGTCCCGCCTCCAGGTCTTCCTTGTCCAGAGAGGCGACGCCCTTTTCCAGTCTGGCCAGAACGAGGAGGTCCTCGACGATCCTGATGATCCGGTCGATCTCCTCCAGGCTGCTCTCCAGGATCGATTCGTACTCCCGGGCCGAACGCATCCTCTTCAGCGTCACCTCCAGCTCTCCTTTGAGAACGGCCAGTGGCGTCTTGAGCTCGTGGGTCAGGTCTTCGATGAAGAGCCGCTGCGATGTGAAGGCCTGTTCGAGTCTGGCCAGCATGTCGTTGAAGGTATCGGCCAGTCTTCGGACCTCGTCCTTCGACTCCGGGAGAGTGAGCCTCAGACTCAGGTTCTCTTCCGTGATCGCGTGGATGATCTCGATCATGCGATTGATGGGCCTCAGGGTCACCCTGGCCATGATGGAGCCGACGACCCCGCTCAGGATGACCGCGATTGGGAAGAGGATGAAGACGATGAGCCTGAAGTCTCTGAACAGGAAATTCAGGGAGGTAAGGGGGCTCAGGACCCGGACGATATAGGTGATGCTTTGATTTTCGACAACTGGGATGGTCAAGGCCCTCAGGGAGACCGGGTTCCCCGAGGTAGGGGCGGCCGGGGAGTCGTCAAACCGCTTCTTGCCCCGGAGGACCGAGCGGAAGACATCGGGAGGAAGGTTGTCCATTTCCGGCATGGTCTTGGACGAGGCGATCTGACCTCCCTTGACATCAAAGATCTGGACGATGATGCCCAAAAGTTCCGGGTCATCGGTCCTGTCCATGACCCAACGTTGGGCGATCTTGACGAAGTTGGCGTTGCCGATCTTGCTGAGAGACCCGGCCATAATCCCGCCCCCGGCCACTTCCAGCTTCTCCGCTTCCCAATAACTGCTTACGGAATCCGCGACGCCTTGGGCCCGGGATTCCAGCAATTTGTCGATGTCGTTGTTCAGCCTTCGTTCGAGGTCGCGGAAGAGTGCGAAACTGAACAGGGTGAGGGACAGGAGGAGGATCGCCATGTAAAGGGCGATGATCCGGACGCGGACGGACCTCAAGACACGCATCTTAGCCTTTGATCACGTAGCCGCGGCCACGGACGGTTTGGATGAGCTTGACGGGAAAGGCCCGGTCGATCTTGTCGCGGAGGTAGCTCATGTAAACGTCGATGACGTTGGTGAAGGTGTCGAAGTTAACGTCCCAGACATGTTCGGCGATCATGGTCCTGGTGACTACGATCCCGACGTTCCGTATCAGGAACTCGAGGAGAGCGAACTCCCTGGCCGTCAGCTCGATCTCCCGTCCAGCGCGAAGGACCTTGTGGGCCAGGAGGTCCATCGTGAGGTCGGCCACTTGGAGCTTTGTCGGCGAGCGCGCTTCTCTCTTCCGGAACTGGGCCCGGACTCTGGCCAGAAGCTCCTCGAAGGCGAAAGGCTTGGTGAGGTAATCGTCCGCCCCAGCGTTGAGGCCCTGGACCTTGTCCCCGACCTTGTCCCTGGCGGTCAGGACGAGGATCCGCGCCTCGTTGCCCTCGGCCCGCAGCTTGCGGCAGAGGCTGAGCCCGTCCAGACCTGGGAGCATGAGGTCGAGAATGATCAGGTCGTAGTCCTGGGTTGAGGCCAAGAAATAGCCCTGTTCTCCGTCGGCAGCCGCATCCACGGCGTAACCTTCTTCCTTAAGCCCCCGCTTGAGAAACGCGGCTATCTTGTCTTCGTCCTCGATGATCAGGATTCGCATCATTGACCTCGAACCGGGCCTCCTATCGTCCTCTCATTCTGGAATATCCCCCCGCCGGCGTCAAGAAGGATCGTACCCTCACCTGATCAAGATATTATTTAATATCGACCACATATATGGGTCAGCAGACCCCTCTGTCGTATCACAATATGTCAAATATTCTTCGTAATCTCGCTTAATGGTGCTTAAAGGAAAATCAGCGATATCAGCGGAAAACGTGGCGTGCCTGAGAGGATTCGAACCCCCGACCTTTGGATCCGGAGGGCGCCGGAGTACCGACTTATCTAGCCTGGCCTATTCACGATAGGAAATAGGTTTATCATAGATATAGCAGATATCGCTTGAGTTACTACGGGGAGCAGTAAATACTTTGCATAATCCTTGCTGCTCCACGAGTACCAGCCGGGCTATATAGAAATCTGAAGATATCTATTTTCTGCCCGGCTTAGTATATAAGACAGGATTGCCGAACGAGCCGTTGCCCAGCGAGGCGTGAACGCAGACGAGAGAACCTGATGACCAGAAGACAAAACGGAACAGCGCAGAATTTTGCGATCATCGCCGCGATGCCGCTGACCGCATTTCCCGCCAGCGCAGATAAACTGGAGCCCGGCCGGATGGTCTTTCGATTCGCCGTGCATGGGATCGAGCGAAATGACCGGCTGAAAGGTTAACACCCAGGGAAAAAAATGAAACACAAGAGCGCATTTGCTATCTTCCTGTTATGTCTGGCCTGCTCCCCAAAAAATTCAGGCGTTAGGCCTGAAGGCGCGGACGCGAAAACAGCAACGCTACCGGAATGGTTCAGCGGCGGGAAGTTCGGAATGTTCATCCACTGGGGCCCCTATTCCGTGTTGGGCGGTGAATGGAACGGAAAAAGGATTGAGCAGGGAGATATTGCCGAATGGATCATGCAGCGGTTTCAGATACCCCTTGCAGAATACCGCAAGGTCGCCGCCGCTTTCGATCCGGCACAGTTCCATGCGCGCGAGTGGGTCGCCCTGGCGAAGAACGCCGGCATGAAATATCTCGTCATCACCGCAAAGCACCATGATGGATTTGCCATGTTCGATTCTGAAGTCAGTGGTTACAATATCGTTGATTATACGAAATTCGGCAGGGATCCGCTCAAGGAACTGTCGGAGGCGTGTGCCGAAGCCGGGATCAAATTCTGCGTTTACTATTCCCACCGTGAGGACTGGGAAAACCCGTATGCTTACGGAAACACTTGGGATTTTGATTCTTCCCAGACCAGCCTGGACACCATGGATCATCCTGAACTGTTCCGGAAATACGTGGATGACAAGGCACTGCCGCAACTCAAGGAATTGCTCACCCATTATGGTCCGCTCGGGATCGTTTGGTTCGACCGGGGCATGTACACCCCGGAGCAGGGAAAGGAATTCGCCGACCTCGTTCATGCCTTGCAGCCGAATTGTCTGGTCAACGGCCGGGTGGGGCACTACGATCAGGAGTTGCTTGGGGATTATCAGAGTCTGACCGATAACGGGATGCCGGTCGGGGGAATTGAAGAGGCCTGGGAAACTCCTCAAACCCTTAATGATACCTGGGGATTCAGCAAGTTCGATCAGAACTGGAAGTCCGCCGGGGATATTATCAAAAGAATGGTGGCCGTTGTCAGCAAGGGAGGAAATTACCTGCTTAATGTCGGGCCCACCGGGGAAGGCATCATTCCTGGCCCTTCAGTAAAGATCCTTAGAAGTGTTGGTGAGTGGATGAACAAGAACAGTGAAAGTATTTACGGAACCTCTCCCTCCCCCTTTCCGGTTGAGTTCCCCTGGGGTTTCTGCACAAGAAAGGGGGACCTGCTTTATCTTCATGTATTTGACTGGCCGGTGGATGGTATCCTGAAGCTTGAGGGATTGAATAACCGGATCCGGAATGCCTATATGTTGACAGATAAGGCAGGGAAGCTAAACGTCAACCGGGATAAAAGTGGTCAATGGCTGATCTCATTACCCGAATCACGGCCCGACACGATCAATTCCGTAGTCGTATCGCAAATTGCCGGTCCTCCTGATATCGATCCCCTTGTGGTTCAGCAGAAGGGCGGTGAACCGGTTGTGTTGGATTATCTTACCGCCTCCACCCAGGGCAAGGCGGTCAAACGATTCAACCGTAAAGGGGAGGAAGGCCAATTCCACATTTCTAAAATGGAAGGACCTGAAGATGTCATCGAATGGCATGTGAAGATGGTCAATCCCGGAATGTATGACGTTTCCATAACCTATGCCGCAATACCCGGCTGGGAAAATTGCAGTTACAGGGTGAGCGCCGGTAAGGAACAGATCATGGGCATGGTGAAATCCGGCCAGGGCTGGCATGAGTACAAGACCGAAAAAATCGGGCGGATACGGGTATCAAAAAAAGGAGAAATCCTCTTCCGGCTTTATCCTGAGCATCAGCTTGATCATTACCTGATGTATTTCAGATCCTTGAAATTAGTTCCAATAAACCGATAAGCTCTTCTTGACCGAGCCTGCGGTCGTCGACCGGATCATCCCTCGCCCCTGAAGAGGCCCCTCACCCCTGAAGATGAGACATTTTTTGGTAATTTCACCCAGGCAATGCTCACGTTGGGTGATTGACGCATTTTGTCGTTGGGAGAGAATAGGGCCATCCGAGCAATGCCTTGGTTCTCTCGAGTTTCTTCTTGACAAGAGAAAAATCGGCTCCGCAATCGTCTTTAGGAGAAAGGGCATCGAGGCGCCCGGTGATTAACGGGAATTGTCCAAATTAAAATGATGAATGAATAAAAAATGGCATCCAACCTGGGTGAGCTTCTTCTGCGGGAAAAGATCCTTTCCATCGACCAGTTGAAGTCCGCCCTCGTTTTCCAGAAGAAAAACAGCCTGCCCGTATGCACCGCGGTCGTCCAGCTCGGCTATCTGACCGAGGAGGATATCGCCCAGGCCCTCAGCCGCCAGCTTGGCTACCCTTACATCGACCTCGACCAGTTCGACGTCTACCCCGAAGTCATCAGCCTCATCCCGGTCGACGTGGCCAAGAAACACATGGTCATGCCCATCCACCGGATCCGGACCTTCCTGACCCTGGCCATGGTCGACCCGACCGACCTCGAGATCATCGAGGACATTCGCTTCCGGACGGGGCTCTCCATCCAGCCCGTCATTGCCTCGGAGACGGGCGTCGTCAATGCCATCAACAAGTACTTTGGGACGGCCGACTCCATCCGGGTCAAGAAGATGATCGACGACATCGCCCTGGCCGACGACGGCCGCGTCAACATCATCGAGGACGAGACAGAGAGCACCATCGGCGACCTGGATAACGAGGCCGAAGAGGCCCCGGTCATCAAGCTCGTCAACCAGACCTTCATCGACGCCATCAAGCGGGGTGCGAGCGACGTCCACTTCGAGCCGTACGAAACGAGCTTTCGCGTCCGCTACCGGATTGACGGCGACCTCTGCGAGATCGTCAGCCTGCCGCTTAAGTACCGCAATCCGGTCATTTCGCGGGTCAAGATCCTGTCGAACATGGACATCGCCGAGAAGCGCCTGCCCCAGGACGGCCGGATCAAGATGCGCCTCCGCCTCGACAACGGCAAGAAGAAGGAAGTCGACTTGCGCGTCTCCTCGTTGCCCACGCTCTGGGGGGAGAAGATCGTCGCCCGGATCCTCGACAAGGAGATGCTCAAGCTCGACCTGACCCAACTCGGCTTCGAGGAGGAGTCCTTGGCCGTCTTCCAGGAAGCCATTCACAAGCCGTGGGGCATCGTCCTGGTCACCGGGCCGACCGGCAGCGGCAAGACGAACACGCTCTACTCGGCCATCTCGACGATCAACTCGCCGGACATGAACATCATGACCGCCGAGGACCCGGTCGAGTTCAACGTCCAGAACATCAACCAGGTTCAGATCAAGGAGGAAATCGGTCTGACCTTCGCCGTCTGCCTGCGGAGCTTCCTCCGTCAGGACCCCGATGTCATGCTCGTCGGCGAGATGCGCGACTTCGAGACCGTCGACGTCGCCATCAAGGCCGCCCTGACGGGCCACCTGGTCTTCTCCACCATCCACACCAACGATGCCGCGAGCTCCATCACCCGCTTGATCAATATGAACGTCGAGCCCTTCCTCATCGCCGACGCGCTCATGGTTATCGCCGCCCAGAGGCTCATCCGCCGCCTCTGCAAGAAGTGCGCCAAGCCGCACGACCTGCCCGAGGCCACCCTGCTCGAGATGGGCTACCTGAAAGAAGAGCTCCAGGGTTTCCAGGCCAGGAAGGCCGGCGGCTGCGAGGCGTGCAACAGGACCGGCTACAAGGGCCGGACGGCCCTCTTCGAGGTCATGAACATCGACGAGGACATCCGGAACATGATCCTGACCCGGGCCCAGTCCCGGGACATCAAGAAGAAGGCCATCGAGAAGGGCATGCTCACCCTGCGGCGGAGCGGCCTGGTCAAGATCAAGAATGGAGTCGCCTCGGTCGAGGAAGTCCTGCGGGAAACCGTAAGGGACTAGTTCTCGGGAACGACGAGGAACGGAGGATAACGACATGGCAGAACCGATATTCGAACTCTTGAAAGCCTGCGTGGAAGCCGACGCGAGCGACCTCCACATCACGACCTACATCCCGCCGCGCGTCCGCGTTCACGGCATGCTCAAGGACCTCCAGCACCCGGCCCTGACGCCTTCCGAGACGAAAGAGATCATCTACAGCATCATGACCGACAAGCAGAAGCGGCAGTTCGAGGAGAAGTTCGAGCTCGACTTCTCGTTCGGGGTCAAGGAGCTCGGCCGGTTCCGGGCCAACGTCTTCATGCAGAAGGGCGCCGTGGCCGGGGCCTTCCGCCGCTTCCTGCCCTCGATGTGGAGCTTCGCCCAACTCGGCCTCCCCCAGCGCATCCAGCAGCTCTGCTACCTGCCTCGGGGCCTCGTCCTCGTTACCGGGCCGACCGGCTGCGGTAAGTCGACGACCCTGGCCTGCATGATCGAGCACATCAACTCGGAGCGGCCGGTCCACATCGTCACCATCGAGGACCCCATCGAATACTACCTGACGCCCCGCAAGGCCATCATCAACCAGCGCGAGCTATACACCGACACTCATTCCTACGCCAACGCCCTCCGCTCGGTCCTCCGCGAGGACCCCGACGTCGTCCTCGTCGGAGAGATGCGCGACCTCGAAACCGTCGAGGCCAGCCTCCGGGTCGCCGAGACCGGCCACCTGACCTTCTCGACGCTCCATACGAACTCGGCCGTCGAGAGTATCAGCCGCATCATCGACATCTTCCCCAGTCAGTACCAGGCGCAGATCCGGATCATGCTGTCGATGTCGCTCGAGGCCGTCCTGACCCAGGCGCTCCTGCCCCGGGCGGACGGCAAGGGGCGCGTCCTGGCCATGGAGATCATGATCCCCAACCCGGCCATCCGCAGCCTCATCCGCGAGAGCAAGTTCCACCAGATCTACTCGACCATGCAGATGGGCCAGGAGAAGTTCGGGATGCAGACGTTCAACCAGTCCCTGGCCAGCCTGTACTACCGCAAGCTGGTCAGCCTCGACATGATCATGAGCGTGAGTTCCTACCCCGAAGAGCTAACCGACATCATCCAGCGCCGCGACGGCATGAAGATCGCCACCGGCGGGTCCGCGGGGTTGTCCAGAAAATAGGGGCGAGTCCCCGAAAGACGAGGTAAACAATGCCGACATATGTATGGAAAGGGAAAAACCGCTACGGAGACACGGTCGGGGGCGAGCGTGTCGCCGCCTCCAAGGAAGAGGTGGGGCGCTTCCTCCAGAAGGACCAGATCTCGGTCTTCAGCGTCGTCCCGGCCAAGAGGGGGATCGCCATCCCCTTCCTCAAGAGGGAGAAGGTTAAGCTCAAGGACCTGGCCGTCTACAGCCGCCAGCTGTCCGTCCTTATCGATGCCGAACTGCCGCTCATCCAGAGCTTGGGCATCCTCGAGGAACAGCAGAAGAGCGCCTATTTCAAGAACGTCATCAAGACCGTCAAGGACGACGTCGAGGCCGGCTCGACCCTGAACCAGGCGAAACGGAAGCACCCTAAGGCCTTCGACGACCTCTACTGCAACCTCATCGCCTCGGGCGAGCAGTCGGGCTCCCTCGACGTCATGCTCCGCCGCCTGTCCGAGTTCATCGAGAAGACCGTCCGGCTGAGGGCCAAGATCAAGCAGGCGCTGATCTACCCGGTGGCCATTGTCATCTTCGCCCTCGTCGTCTCCATTTTTCTGCTCTGGAAGGTCATTCCCATCTTCGCCACGATCTTCCGCGACCTCGGCGCCGAACTGCCCGCCCTGACGGCCTTCATCGTCGGCCTGAGCGGCTTCGTCGAGAAGTACATCATCTTTATCGCCATCGGCCTAGTCGCCCTCCTCTTCCTCTTCCGCTTCTACCGGAAAACAAAGGATGGACACTGGATGACCGACCGCCTCATCCTGAAGATACCCATCTTCGGCCCGCTCCTCTACAAGGTGGCCATAACCCGGGTGACGCGGACGCTGGCGACGCTCATCTCCGGCGGCGTGCCCATGCTCGAGGCCCTGAAGATCACCTCGACGACGGCCGGCAATGTCATCATCGAGAAGGAGATCGTCGATGCCCGAAAACTCGTCTCCGAAGGCAAGACGATGAGCGAATCGTTCAAGCAGTCCGGAAAGTTCCCGTCGATGATGCTCCAGATGATCAACGTCGGCGAGGCGACGGGGACGCTCGACCAGATGCTGTCGAAGCTGGCCGAATTCTACGACGAGGAAGTCGACGTGTCCGTATCCGCCATGCTGGCGATCCTCGAGCCCATCCTGCTCATCTTCGTCGGCGTTATCGTCGGCGGCCTGGTCATCTCCATGTACCTGCCGATCTTCGAACTCATGTCGAAGTTCTAGGTGAACTCCACAAGAGGCGAGGAATGAAGATAGAACGGTCAATCGAGAGGAAACACGTCCTCCTGTACAACCTGTACCGGCTGGCCGTCCTCACCTCCCTTCTCGTCTCGGCCTTCATCATCCAGCTGTCCTCGTCCGACGCCCAGCCCAACCTGCCCTTCTATTACCTCATCTTCGGCGCCTACGGTTTTTCGGCCATCTTCTTCGGCCTCTACGCCTGGGGCCGGCGGCTCGTCGTCCAGGCCTACGTCCAGGTCGTCTTCGACCTGCTCCTCAGCACCGCCTTCGTCTACATCTCCGGCGGCATCGCCTCGTCGATGTATTTCCTCTTCCTTTTCCCCATCATCGCCGCGGGCCTGGTCGTTTCCGGGCGGGCGGGTTTCCTGGCGGCGTCCTTGTCGGCCATCCTGTTCGGCCTCCTCGCCGACGGCGTCTACTTCGGGTTCATCCCCGCCTTCCAGCCCGAGCACGCCGTCAAGGCGTCCCTCGGCTCCTTGCTCGTGACCATCTTCATCGCCTGGGGTGTCTTCTTCGTCATCGCCGCGATGATGAGCTATCTCGCGGGGAGCCTGCGCAGGACCCGCGCGGCGCTCCGCGTTGCCGAAAAGGAGATCATCGTCCGGGAGCGCCTGTCCGAGGCGGGCCGCGTCTCGGCCAGTCTGGCCCACGAGATCCGCAACCCGCTGGCCGCCATCTCGGGCTCCGTCCAGGTCCTCAAAAAAGAGCTCGTCCTCAGCGCCGTACAGCGCGACCTCATGGACATCGTCCTCAAAGAGTCGGAGCGGGTCTCCCACAGCCTGGAGCAGTTCTTGGATTTCGCCCGGCCATCGAAAAAAATCTTCTCCGAGATCAGCCTGACCGACATCCTGGACGAGATGCTCAAGATCCTCCAAGGGGGCGGCGAGCTCAGCGGCAAGGTCGAGGTCGAGGGCAACTTCCGGTCGTCGGACCTCCAATATTACGGCAACGCCGGCGAGTTCAAGCAGGTCTTTTGGAACCTCATCAAGAACGCCGCCAAGGCCATGCCCGAGGGCGGGCGGCTGAGGCTCGATTTCCTTGGCCCCCGGAGGAAAGAAATTCGGATCGTCGTCGCCGACACCGGCCGGGGCATGACCGAGGAGGACAAGAAGCACCTTTTCGAGCCCTTCTACTCGGGCTTCGAGAACGGCCGCGGCCTGGGGATGTCCATTGTCCGCAGGATCGTCGACGACTACGACGGTCGGATCGACGTCCGCTCCGAGCTCCACAAGGGGACCGAGGTCCTGATCACCCTCCCGGTCGTCAGACCCGCCGGGGCGTAAGGTCGAAAGCATGGAAACGATCCTGATCATCGACGACGAGAAAAGCCTCCTCGACCTGCTCACGGTCGTCTTCAAGAAGGAAGGCTACGGCGTCAAGGCCGCGCTCTCGGCCGCCCGGGGCTTCGAGATCCTGGAGAAGGAAGAGGTCGACCTGGTCGTGACCGACATCAAGATGCCCGGGGCCGACGGGATGGACGTCCTCCGCTATGCCCGGGAGAACCGGCCCGACCTGCCGGTCATTCTGATCACGGCTTACGGCAGCATCGCCCAGGCCGTCGAGGCCCTCAAGGCCGGGGCGCTCGACTACGTCGTCAAGCCCTTCGACGTCGAGGAGCTGAAGATCATCGTCGGCCGCGGGTTGGCCTCGAAGCGACTCAAGCAGGAAAACATCCTCCTCAAGCGGAGCCTGAAGGACCGCTACAGCTTCGAGCAGATGATCGGCAAGAGCCGGGCCATGCAGGAGATCTACATCCTCATCGAGAAGGTCGCTTCGACGGATTCGACCGTCCTCGTCACCGGGGAAAGCGGGACGGGAAAAGAGATGGCCGCACGGGCCGTCCACCTCCAGGGCGCCCGGCGCGACCACGCCTTCGTATCGATCAACTGCGCCGCGCTCCCGGAGAACCTCCTCGAGAGCGAGCTTTTCGGCCACGTCCGCGGCTCGTTCACCGGGGCCGTCTCCGACAAGAAGGGCATGTTCGAGATGGCCCAGCGGGGCACGCTCTTCCTCGACGAGGTCGGGGAGATGTCGCCCTGGACCCAGGTCAAGCTCCTCCGCGCTCTCCAGGAGAGGAAGGTCCGCAGGGTTGGCGGAACGGACGAGATCGCCGTGGACGTCCGCATCATCGCCGCGACCAACCAGGACCTGAAGAAGCGTATCCAGGAGGGGAAGTTCCGCGAGGAGCTCTACTACCGCCTCAACGTCATCTCCTGCGACATGCCGCCTCTCCGGAAACGGGTCGAGGACATCCCCCTCCTCATCGCCCATTTTCTCCAGAAATACTGTGACAAGATGGGCAAGAAGCCCAAGAGGTTCACGCCCGAAGTGGTCGGGCTTCTCGAATGCTACTCCTGGCCGGGCAACATCCGCGAGCTCGAGAACGTCATCGAGCGCATTGTCGCCATCGAGGATCGCGAGACGGTCACCGTGAACTGCCTGCCCCAGGAGATCGTTTCGCCTCAGAAGCAGAAGCTCGAGACCCAGGCGCTCTTCATCCCGGGGTTCAGCCTGACCGGCCATCTCGACGAGATCACCAAGAAATACATCCACGAGGCCCTGGCCGCCACGGGTGGCAGCCTGCAGAAAGCGGCGCCCCTCCTGGGCTTGAGCTACCGGACCATCCGCTATCTCATCGGCAAGTTCGACCTCAACCAGGTCCGCAAGGCCGAAAAGAGAAACGGCAACGGGGACTGGAATCCCGCCTGAGCGATAAATAATGTCGAAAGTGACAAAAGATGGCGTCAGTTTTTTATGCCCGACTCAGGACAATATTTTTATTTCATTGTATATCAATAACTTAAATATTAAATAAAGTTGGCACAGATATTGCTAAAGAATGGGTGCCAACTAAGAGTGGCAAAACAACCCGGCTGAGGAGATCAGCTGGGGAACCTTAAGGAGGTTTAAAATGATGAAAAAGATGAGAGGATTCACCCTCATCGAGCTGCTGATCGTCGTCGCGATCATCGGCATCCTGGCGGCCCTTCTGATCCCGAACGCCCTCGAGGCCATTCAGAAGGCTAAGCAGAAATCTGCCATGAAGGAAATCATGACCATCTCTACCGCGTGCGCGGACTACATGACCGACCACGGCGATTTTCTTCTCATCGCGCAGACAGGGTCAATTGCACCGGGCTCCGCTTTCATGGTGGCCTTAGCCAATTTCTACGTCAAAATCATACCCGTTAACGACCCCTGGAACAATCCTTACCAGGCTGATCTGGGCACCGCCGTCGCGAGCGTCGTTTCTGGCGCAGATCCGCTTGAGATCGGTGACGATGATTTTGTTATCCAGTCCTTTGGAAGGGACAAGACCGCGGGGCCAACTTATCAAGCGTCTACGTATTCTACCGGTTCCCCTGAAGCCGGAAGGTACAACGTCAGCAAGATGGCCGATTTCAACGAGGACCTCGTGAATTGGAACGGCAGCTGGATCATCGGGCCTGCGGCGTCACTTGTCGGAGGCAGCTGATCTTAGGATCCGATCCTAACGCATTCGTAAAGGGGCGGCGGCTTCGCCGCCCCTTTTTTTTGCCCTTGTCCCCGGGTTCCTTTCTTCGGGCTTTGGCCCTAATGATAGATGCGTTATAATACCCCTGCTTTGAGCAGTCTCACGCAACGACCCGCCGCTTTCCCGAAGCCAAACTCTGACCCGGCCAATCTCATTAGCCGCTTGACCTCTTTTTTCCTGCCTGACGGCGGATGCCCCTATTACAAAGGCGGCGATTCTTCCGCCGAGCCGACATTCCTTGCCGCGCTCGCCCTCTTCGCGTCCGGCGTCCCGGCCGAGGGCGCGAAACCTCTTCTCTCCTGGGCTCAAACGATTCAAAACATGGACGGGTCGGTTAGCGTAAATCCCGGACACCGCGGCCAGGGGCTCTGGATTACGGCCCAAGCGGCCATCGTTTTTCCTTATTATGGATTCAAGGAGAATTGGAAGCGGGCCCAGGATTTTCTGCTGTCCTCGAGATCCACAACGATTCCCAACGACCCCCGGTTCAGGCAGGACAACACCCTGGCCGGCTGGCCCTGGGTTCCGGGCACATTCGGCTGGGTGGAGCCGACGGCCTGGTCGCTTATCGCCCTCCATCTCTCCGGCCAGGCCGGGCATCCCCGGGCCGTCGAAGGCCGGAAGCTCCTGCTGGACCGCCGGATTCCCTCGGGGGGCTGGAATTACGGCAACCCGAATCTGGACGATAAGGAACTGCTCCCTTTTTGGGACACGACCGGGCTCGCCCTTGCCGCCCTCTGCGGGCAGGCAGACGTCGATCGGCTTCGCCCGAGCCTCGACTTGGTGGAGAAAAGGCAGGACAAGATCGAATCCCTTTGTGGACTGGCCTGGGCCGTCATCTCCCTTCAAGCGTATCAAAGGGATGCTAGCCGGCTGAGAACGCGGCTTCGGAGCCTCATGGGATCTCTGGACGAGGAAGATCTCCACGTGGGAAATTTCGCCCTGGGCCTCATTGCTCTCTCGCAAAAAAGGGTTTTCAGCGCATGAAAAGGCGTGAATTCCTGAAAAACACCGCTGTCCTGGCGAACGCCGCGGCTTTCGGAGGACTGACCTGTGGCGCTCAGCAGGCCTCGGTCCCATGCCCGGTGACGCTGCTCCCCATGCCCGATTACGGCAGGGATATGGAAAAGGAGATCGCGGCCATCATGGCAGGCGACGGGCTCGCGCTCAAAGGGAAAAAGGTCCTCCTGAAGCCGAATTTCGTAGAAGCTCATCCGGAACGTCCGATCAACACGAATCCGTCCGTTATCGCCGGCGTGGCTCATGCCTGTTTGCGTCTGGGGGCTGCTCAAGTGATCGTCGGCGAGGCTTCGGGGCACCGGCGGGACCCCTGGTTTTCTGTCCTCAACCCAGCGCTCAGGTCCATCCTGGATAAGAAGGTCAGATGCGTGGACCTCAACCACGGCGATGCCGTGGCCGTGCCGAACAAGGGCGGCCTGACCGGCCTTCCGAATTTTTATCTGGCCAAGCCTGTGGCCGAAGCCGATGTCCTGATCAGCCTGCCCAAGATGAAAACCCATCATTGGGTCGGGGTCACTCTGTGCCTGAAGAACCTCTTTGGCGTTCTGCCGGGAATCTACTACGGCTGGCCCAAGAACCTGCTCCACTTCAGGGGGATTGAAAGGTCCATTCTGGACCTGGCCCGGACGGTCAAGGTCCACTACGGCATCATCGACGGAGTCGTCGGCATGGAGGGAGACGGCCCGATCATGGGAAAGACAAAGCCTGTCGGCGCCCTGGTCCTGAGCCCCTTCCCCCTGGCCGCCGACTCGACGGCCGCCCGCATGATGGGGTTCGACCCGCAAAAGATCTTTTATCTTGCCCAGGCCGGCCGGTTCCTGCAAGGGCTGAGACTGCAGGACGTCGTCATCCGGGGGGAACGGCCCGCGAGATTCGCGGCGCAGTTCGATTGCCTGGAAGAATTCAAAAAGATGCGGGGCGGGCCTTTCTTCTAGATCCGATCGAAAAGACGGCCAGGCCGATGAGGCTGAGGCCCAAAGAAATCACACTTACGGCCGCTCCCCACAAAAAGCTCAGCGGAAGATATTGCAAGACGATCTCGTGGCGCCCGGACGGAACCACGACTCCTTTAGAGAAGATATTGGCCTCGAAGACATCGGCCCTCCGGCCGTCGATCCGGGCCTGCCATCCAGGGGCATAGTTACCGGGGAAAACGGCGAGCCCCTCTCGGGGGAGACTGGCGGAGTACCAGCCCCGGCCCTGGACCTCCTTCCGGACGACGATCTGGGCGGGTTTGGTTTCCATGTTCCCGGATGATCCGGGAAGATTCAGGTCCTTTTCCGTAATGACTTCCTTAAGCGGATCGAACTCACTGCCGGCCAAGATCCCGAGCTCGTCTTTGACCTCCGCCGCCTGGACGGCCCGGAAGGCGACGAACGGAGAGGCGTCCTTTTCGGAGATCCGCTCGAGCCAGACGTCGATGCCTTCGATCTGAATCCTTTGGGCGCTTTCCCTGGAGAATAACGGTTCGTATCCGATATGTGCGGTGCAGCCCAGATATTTCAATACCTTGAACCGACCATTAGGAGGAAGTCCTTTCATGGCTTCTCTCAGATCCAGATAACGGCGCGAATAGGTCCCGTAGAAGTCCCAATTGAAGACATATCGAATGCCGTCGCCCATCCAGGTGAAGGGATAAAGGCTCTTCCGGAAAAAGCCGAGCAGTTTGAGGTTATCTCCCGTCGTCTCTTTAAGGAACGGGGAATAGAGCTCGTCCCGGTAAATGGCGAGCGGAGCCGTGAGACCGCCCGGGAGCGGCGGCTTGTCGTAGAACGAGGCTGGAACCGTCGGGTTGACGTACCTGTTATGATAGGCGGGATCCAGGACGGCAAGGGCGATAAGCGCCCAGCCCAGGACCCGGCCTCTTCCCTTCGACCGGAAAAGCAAGAAGAAGATCAGGGCGTAAACGGCTAGGAGGACGAAGCCCGTCCCGACGGACCGGCCGAACTCACGGAACGAAGCGTCTTGGTCGATGATGAACAGCTTGTTCAGGATACCGATCATCGGCCTCTTGAAAAGCAGGAAGATCGAAAGACCCATGCCGGAGCAGACGGCCAGGGCAAAGACGGCCCTCCGGCCCGGCTTCCGGGCGTGTGCGACTTCGTCGAATCCAAAGGCGGCCAGGATCGACAGACAGAACACGGAACCCAAGAAAAACTTGACCGGGTATCTAATCGAAGAAAGCAGGGGAGCGAACCTGTAGAGGAAGAAGAAGGGCGAATAGCGGCCGCACGAGAGAAGGAAGAAAACGAAGAACATGATCAGGATTATCTTTCGCCGTCTGTCCCAAGGCTTCCTCAGTCCGAAGAGAAAGAGAAGAAGCGTTCCAACGCCCATATAAAGGCTGTAATAAAGGGGGAATTTCTTGTCGAAGAGGTGCCACCCCCAGAAATCGCTGTGCCCCGGCTCCCTGTCGTTTCCCAGGAAATGGGGGAACGGCAGGTTGAAGAGTTGGATGAGCTCGAGGGGCCACTGGGCGGATTGGGCGGCTCTTTCGGTCCGGCCCAGAAGTTCCATTGAGGGAAGGACCTGGACCGCCGATAGGATCGTTGCCAGGAGCAGGGAGAGGACCGTTAAGGTGATCTTCTTTTTCCATGCGCCGGTCGTAAAGAAGGCCTGACCGGCGGCAAGAAAAAGCGTCATCAGGACAAACTCCGGGGCGCCCGCCAGGATCATCAGGGCCCAGAGGAATGCGAGCGGGACGATTCGTGCTCGGCCGGGGCGAGCCTCGCGGTGGAGGAGCCAAAGAACCCAGGGCATCCAGGCCAGGGCCGCGATATGGTTGTAGAACTCGAAAGACGAGAAATACATACCACTGAAGGCGAAAAGCGACGCCCCCAGGAACGAGGCTTTTTTTGAAAGGGAATAGGAGCCGCAGAGGACGTAGAGGCCGAGCCATCCGAGAAGTGCGTGGATGAGATAATGAAGCTTGAAGGCGGCGAAGAGGGGGAGGAAGAGATAGAGCCATGTCGTTGGGTAGAAGACCGCGTTCTTCGGATTAGCCAGGAACGGCTGGCCGTTGCCGTGGGCGTCCGTCCACAGGGCGAAGTTCCCTTCTTTTAGCAATTGAACGGTGAGTTTCTTGACCGGAACCTCGACAAGCGTCGAATCCCGTTCGAAGAAGACGCGGTTCGTGAAGAAGAACTCCCAGAAAACGAGAAGAAAAAAGACAATGAAGAGGGCAAAGAAAAAAAGATCCTTCTTCGAAATATGGCCGGCCCTGCTTCGACCTGGAATCATGAATACAATTTCTATCAAAAAACGGACATTTTCTCAAATTTTGATTTTTCCGCGGCGGTTTCATATACTTGGGAAAACTCCGATGGCAGAGAGAGGGCCGCTGAAAGGCATGGCCGTGGGCAGGTTAGCGGCGAGAGCCGGGAACGAAGCGTCGTCAACGGCAAGATTTAACCGAAAAAAGAGGGTTATCCTTGCGGCCGGACTCTTCGTCCTGGCCATCCTGCCCATCGTCCTGACAGAGTTCCCGCCTTCGGCCGATCTCCCCCAGCATGTCGCCCAGGTCAGGCTCTTCCTCGATACGCTTAAATCTCCCGGCGGCCCCTACGTCATACAATGGCTTGGCCCGAACAATCTCCTCTATTCATTGATCCTCATCTTCTGGTTCGTTCTGCCCGTTTCCTATGTCGGGCCGGCCGTTCTCGTTCTTATTGTTTTCCTCTGGATCGCGGCCATCTTTCTCCTTGCGGCCGGAAAAAGCCGATCGACCGAGGCGGCGATCCTGGCCTCCCTACTCGTCTTCAACCAGTCCTTTTACTGGGGGTTCCTCAATTTTATGACGGGCTTTCCAGTCTTCATCCTCTGGTTCTCCCTGACGACGAAGGATCCGGGGCGCCGCTCCTGGAAGCTCTATGCCGGGCTCGTCGGGACTTCCTTTCTGCTCTATGGAAGCCATGCGCTTTGGCTGGCGGCCGGCGGCGCTTGGCTCGTCCTCATCGGGCTCGTCAAGAGAATCAAGGTGAAGGAACTATTATTGAGACTGGCGACCTTCATCCCATGCGGCCTGGTCGCGCTCTTGTGGTATCCTCGGTTATCCTTGGCCCGGGCCGCTTCGGGCTTCGACGTCGCGCCGCATTGGTCGCCGCTCTTCGACCGCTTGTCCTCGTTCGTGGACGCGGCCTTCGGGGGAATCCGGGGCCCCGTGGAGATCATGGTCTTCGTCTTCCTTTACGCTTGGTGCGGACTTTCCTTATGGCAGAACAGGAGGCGGCTCGGGAGCCTCGTCGACAAGGACATGCTGGCCGCTGGCGGCTTCTTCCTGGCGATCGTCATCATCGCCCCTGACAAGTTCATGAACACGATCTTTTTCGGCTCTCGATGGCTGCCCATCGCCCTGATCTTCTTGCTGTTGTCTTTACCGGTCCCGTCCATCCGGCGGCTTCCGGCAAAAACAGTCGCCTTAACGATCGCCGCCGCCTTCTTTTTGATTACGGCCATCGCCTGGCACAAGTACGCAACCGAGGACCTGTCGGGATTCCGGAGATCTCTGGAAAATATTCCCCCGTCGTCCAGGGTCCTGGGGCTGGACCTTGTCAAGATCAGTGAGATCATCAAGGGGCGCCCTTTCCTCCAGCTTTTCGCCTATGCCCAGGTCTTCAAGGGCTGCGAATTGAACTTCTCTTTCGCCGAGCATTTTTCGGGCCTGGTTGCGTACAAGGCTAAAAGGGAAGCCTCCTGGACGCCCGGGCTGGAGTGGTTTGCGGCGAAGGTCAAAAAAACGGACTTCGCCTTTTTCGATTACGTCCTCGCCAACGGCGAGGAGAAGGGCCACGCGTCGCTTTCTCCTTTTCGTGAGCTCTCGCCCCTGGCCAATTCGGGCCGGTGGCGGCTGTATAAAGTGGGGCGTTGAGAGATCGGTCTTTTCGGCCCGAAAGATTTTAACAGGAGTTTATGTTCGAACGAGCCTGCGCCTTTACCGGGTCGTGAGCCGGTGACTCAGTTATTCCGGCCGAGAAGACCCCGGCAATGGCTCAGATTGTATTGGGCCTGGGACTTTTCCGACGAGTCCGCCGCAAGGGACAGGCATCGCTCGAAATAGGGAAGGGCCTTGGCGTAATCTCTTTTGAGAAGAAAATGGTTCCCCAGATAATCTTGAACCTTGTAGTTTGTCCGGTAAGTCTCTTCATGCTTGAAGAAATCGGCGTATCTGGGCGCGTTGAGCCCGTATGAGCTTGCGTTGAGGGTGAACTGGACTTTGTTTACGGCGCCGATGCAGACACCGAGCAAAAGGACGGCCAATCCCTTGAGGAGGGGCTTAGCCAAGCCCCCTGGATCGAACTTAGGCCCCTTTACGCCGGTTGTTGTTGCTTCCGATCCGATGCTCGGCCGGGACTTCATGTGCCGGATGGCCAGAAAATAGCACGCGACGGCCAGAAGGGAGCCCGCCAGAATGTCCGTGATGTAGTGATCGCCGGTATAAACGATCGTGAATAACACGATGGCCGTGTAGATGTAGAAGGCCAGCGCCCTCCACCGGTAGAGGTGCCAGAGGAGAAGGCTGGAGAGGAGGGGAAAAGCCGCGTGGAGGGACGGCATGGCCGCGATCGGATTGGTATCGAAGCCTGTGCTGAGGTCCGGTATCGCAAAGTTAAAAATGATGCCGTTGAATCGGATGAGCGGGGGGAGAAGGCCGAAGTTCTTCGAGGCCATCCACGGCGGTACGGTGGGGACGAGAAAATACCCCAGGACGCCCAGGAAGATCAGCAGGTAATAGGACGTCCGGAAAAGCCGAAAAGACCCCGATTTGGAGAGCCAGACGATGAAGCCGATGAGCAGAAAAGCGAGAAAATGACTGCCGTGAAAAGCGGTCAAGGCTCTTTCCAGCCAGGTGAATTCCGGCGCCTGCGCCGGGTCGAGGAGTCGGGCCTGGAGGATGACGGAGGGGACCTGGCCAAAGAGGGCCTTCTCGATCCCGATGACATACGTCGCGTGGACCGGGAGACCGAGCTTACAGGTCAGGATATAGATGCTTCCCCGCAGGCTGTCGAAGAGATAGACGAAGGAAATGAAGACGAACCAATCTTTGATGAGAAGCGGCAGTTTCCTCATGAGCGCCGCTCCCAGCACGATCAGCAGGAGGACGATGATCTTGGGGACGAAAACGTAACGCTGGAAGACGAAGAGAAGGATCAGGAACAAAGCTAGGATCAAGGCCACGATGAAGAAGGAGAGTCGCTTGGAAATATTCGCGGCTGCCTGCATGAATTTTCCTAACTATAGACCACATCTTCCGGTGTGTCAATGAAAGAAGAGATCCCGTTTCGCGGCCTGCTCCATTTGGGGCATGATATCGACCGTGATCACCTTTCCTTTTGGGTTGACCAGCTGCGGGATCGAAGCCCGGAAAAGGGCCTCTCCGCCCTTGAAGGTCCCCGTTTCCCCGCCACTCGGCGTTTACCATCCTCGATAATATTCGGGTCCGTTGAACTCCCCAGAAGAAGATCGATCCGTTCTTTGTGCCGGTCTCAACGAAAACATCCGGTCGTGGAACCTGTTGATGACCTTCACTTCACGGCCGAGTGCGTCTCCGTTAAGGATTTTTCGGCAGGTCCGATAGAGAAAAATGAGGAAAACCAAAGATAGAATGGTCAATAAGATATATCGGACAATTCTTGATACCGGCCTTTGGGAGTAAAATACCAGTTTCGCTGATCGAAAAGAAAGTATTGATCC